>Ga0154801_112_pt1 | contig 20236 bp, 19 predicted proteins | sample Rifle2008BG16ft_FD_105809 | JGI IMG/M metagenome (GOLD analysis project Ga0154801, IMG submission 105809) | Candidatus Woesebacteria bacterium RBG_16_34_12 | reverse complement strand
TTATAAACCCTTGGCTGTTTTAACCAATCTTCAGGTATCTCTTCCTGATCATTTTTCTGATCTTGATAATCACCCGTTTTTTCTAACTTCTGTTGACTCTGAGTTGCTGGGGGAGTAGCCATTTGCTGAGAAATCGTAGGAATTCCACTTACTGCAGTTTTATCCTGCAGAGTTTGGTAATCAGGTTTCATATATGCTTGTGCTTGTGGCATTTGCCCGGGGATCGAACCCAAAGGATAATCTTTTTGAATTGGAGCAGGCATCTGTCGTTTGCCGCCTGCCCGAATAAGTTCGGATACTATTGCAAAAGTATCTGCATTCACGGTTTCGTCGGAATATTTATTACTTCCTGCTTCAATTCCCATTAAAAGATTGGTTGCCACATCGCTGTCGACTGTCAAGCCGCTTTCTCTTAATAATCCGGCAACAACTTCGGATATTGAAGAGGCTGGTCTGGCAAAAGATAAAACCTGAATGTTTGATGTTAAATTTAAGGCTTTATTTCCAAGATGAACAATTTTTGCTTGAGTTAGTTCTTTGGAAGAAAGAGCTGGAAAATTAGTATCCGATAACCCTCCGACTAAAATAATTGTATCGCAGGATATTCCTGAATGAGAAAGTTCAACTTGATCAGTAGATGGAGCTGGAATAGATGCTTTGGGAACAACTGTTAAACGAAATTCTCTATCTTCAATATCATAACTTACCTTTTCAATGTCATCCGCTTTATAATCAACAAACCGAATAAGTAAATTTTTATTTCCCAAATCCTGACTGATCCTGTTAACTCCAACTAAGCGATTAAATTCCACAGTCATCGCATCAGGACAGGAAATACTAACAGTTTTACTATTTTTCAATTCTAAATACAAAGAAAGTCCTGCTGCAACTTGGTCAAAATCAGGCTTACCGGCAAGAAGTATTAAAATTGAATTTGACTGATCAATAATTGATTTGAATGAATTCTCCATATATCTTGATGCTAATATACTAATTAATGCAAATGATACTAATGAATACTAATTACCTTGATTTAAACTCTTTTATCTGAACTCCGAATTTCTTGTATACTTCAAGATAAAAAAATATTAGTTAAATAATTTGTATCCATTCGTAACATTAGTAAATATTAGTATATTGGTATCTTATAATTACTATCGGATGGATATTAGCATATCTTTCGCTTTAAAATCAAGTTGGGGCTCAAAAATCACTCCAAATTCTTCACCGATTTTGGCAAGATCAATATTTTGTTTTTGTTTTTTCATTGATACAATCCGTACTTTTCCTAGTTCCTTTTCTCCCCTGATTATTTGTATATTGTCTTTTTTACTAATTTTTCCGCTTATTATTTTACATCCGGCAACCCTTTTATTTTCAAAAGGGAAGGAGGTAATAATTTCAGCTTCTCCCAATATTTCTTCCTTTTCATCTTCGATAAGCTCATTTAATCTGTCTAATAGCTCGTAAATAATCTCAAAACTTTGAATTTTTATTCCTTCTGTAACAGCTAATTTTTTAACTATCTGGGAAACTTTTGAACGAAAGGTAATAATCATTGCATTTTTAGCTGATTTTGCAAAAAAAATGTCACCCTCATTTACGTCTCCGACTCCTGAAGAAATTACTACAATTTCCTTGGGTAAATTTTCCAAGATTGCTTCTAATGAACCATTACTATCTGTTTTAATAACTATTGGAATCTGGCCTTCTTTGACAGTTTTGGGTAAAATAGTTTGTTTTTGAATATTTCCCTTATACTCATCAGTTTTAATAACTATACTTGATCCTACTTTGGGAAGTTGACTAAATCCTAATATTTGCGCTGGTTGCCCAGGAACAACTTTACTGATAGGCTTACCTTTGTTGTCAAATAAACCTTTTATTTTTGCATCTAAATTATCAGAGACTACCTGATCGCTAACTTTCAGACTCCCGTTTCTGACAATTACCGAAACTAGCGGTCCGCGTCTATCTTTTTGAGTCTCAATTACAATTGCCTCTAGAGCTGCATTTTCATCTCCTTTTATCTCGTTAACTTCTGAAACTAAAGAAATTATTTCCAATAAATTTTCGACTCCTTCTCCGGTCAAACCCGAAACCGGAACTAAGACAACATCTCCCCCTTCATTTTCAAACTTTACACCTTCTTTTTTAAGCTGTTCACGAACGGTTTCAATGGACGCCGAAGGCAAATCTATCTTTGTTGCAGCGACAATATAGGGAATATCTGCTTCCTGGATATATCTTAGTGCTTCCAAAGTCTGGGGTTTAATTCCTCCATGCGCAGCGACTACTAATATCGCGATATCCGCAACTTTTGCACCACGGGAACGCATTTTACTAAAAGCTGCATGACCAGGAGTATCAATAAAAGTTATTTTTTTATTTTCAGAGGTTACTACTTGCGAAGCACCGATACTTTGAGTTATCCCTCCTGCTTCTTTTTGTGCAACAGTAGTTTTTCTGATTTTATCCAAAAGAGTAGTTTTACCATGATCAACATGTCCTAAAACTACAACAATCGGAGGTCGAGACTGCAAATATGGCTTTTCTTTTTTTTGAGTTTTCATAAAAATTAACCTTTCTGTAAATTCTTCTCATGAATTAAGACTTAATCTTACAGATGTCACATTTTAAACTGTGCTAAGAATGTGACATATACTATAGAAATCATACATTTAAATTCTATTTAATGATGTTATTTAAATATTTTCGTTATCTTCCTTAACTTCCTGGTTTTTATCTTGCGCTGTAATAACCTTAGTAACTTTCTTTCGCTTTCCGCCTTGTTTATTCTTTTCTTCGTTAGTTTTTCCTTTAGATTTTTTCTGTTTGGCTTTTTTAGTGGTTTCCTTTTTCTTCTTGGCGACCTTTACTTTTTTACCCAAAACAGCTTTTGTTTCTTTTTCCTCATTACTTTTTACTTCAATCCTAAAACCGGTAAGCTTTGCTGCTAAACGTACGTTTTGTCCATCTTTTCCGATTGCTAAGGAAAGTTGGTCTTCCGGTGCTTTAATTTTGGCAATCTTTTTTTCTTCATCTAAAGTCACGCTTAATCCATCAGCAGGAGATAACGATGCTTTAATATAATTAACTAAATCACTATCCCAGGGAATAATATCCACCCTTTCACCGCCAAGCTCGTTAGTAACAGCTTGAACTCTGACTCCTTTTTGTCCAACACATGATCCAACTGGATCAACTCCAGATTGATTTGAGGAAACAGCAATCTTTGTTCTTACTCCTGCTTCTCGCGAGATGGCTTTTACTTCAACACTTCCTGAACCGATCTCCGGTACCTCACGTGCAAATAACTTCTGGACAAAAAGAGGGTCGCTTCTGGAAAGATAAATTTGTTTTCCCCTTAAGGTTTCCTGAATTTCCTGAAGAAGAAAGGTCAGCCGCTGATTCGGACTTAGGCGCTCGTTCGGAACTCTTTCTTCTGATCTCATTATTCCTTCGGTTCTTCCCAAATCTACACGTACATCCGGCCCGTCAAAACGAAGGATCATCCCTGAAATAAGAGCTCCAACGCGTCCGGTAAATTCATCCATAATTGCATCTTTTTCCGCTTCCCGAATTTTTTGATGAATAACCTGCTTAGCAGTTTGGGCTGCAATTCGACCAAATCCCGGAGGGGTAATATCTTTTTTTTCTTCCGGTTTCCCTTCGGGATAAGCAAAAACTTTTGCCTCACCGCTTGTCGGATTTATCTCTGCCTCAAACTCAAACTCTTCTGTTTCCTCGTTTCGTTCCTTTGCATCCTTTTTATAGGCGGCAATTATTGCTTGTTTGATTGTTTCCAAAATCACATCAGCATCAAGCTTTCGCTCGGTTGCGACTGCCCTTAATGCTTGTGCAAATTCTGTTCTAGCTGTCTGCATTGTTAGTTTATTAGAGTAGAAGAGTGAAAGAGTATAAGTATTTTTTACTCAAGCTCTCCCGCTCTCCTGCTCTTTTACTCTTTATTAAAAAAAACGGTGGGCACAAATCCCACCAATTCAAACTCTAATTTCTAAGCTCTAAATCCTAAACCTATTTTATCTCTGTTGACAGAATAAGTCAAACAGTGTATATCTTCAACCATGAAAGAGAATGCCACTGAAGAACGAAAAACAACACCAGTCTCTCTTAGAGAAAGATTGCTACAAAAGGCTCAGGAGTGGAGGGAAAGTTCAGCTGAAGGAAAAGAATTTGCTGAAGGGTTATTCCAAGAATGGTTTAAGTCTAAACCATTCTCCCAAAGTCCTTCGTTAAGAGAAAAAGTTGATAACTCGATGGACAATTTTAGTAAAGTGTTTGGTGCTATCCCACTTGTTACAATAATGGGGCCCGTTTGGATCTATGATTCACTTGTGATGAAAATTACAACTGCTTTGGAAAGAAGATTGAAGACAAATTCTGCTCCGCTAGAATAAAACCAAAAAATGTATACATGGAATATATTCTGAATAAAATACTAAAAATTGCAAACCTTTCTGATGAAGAAGTGAAGGAATTTAAAGAAATATTTTTTCAATTACTGGCAAACAACATAATAAAAACAATAAATAAAAATGATAAATTAGCATTTAATAGCTTAATAGTTTCCCTAGAAGATACAAATAAAAATCCAGAAAAAGTCAGAAGTGTTTTAACTGAAGCTTATAAAAAACCAGAACTTAAAGAAAAAATTGATGCTGCAGTTGGTGAAGTTTTGGATGAGTTGGTTGACACTATCGCTAAATCAGCAACCGAAGAGCAAAAACAAAAAATCCTATCCGAAATATCTTCATAATTATTCACAAGCTATTTGGACATTTAAAATTACAAATAATTGATAAGGCAGTAAGCTGAGCAAGTCAAAGTTTGGATAATCGTCTAATTAATATAACTTCTGAACTATTTTATTGGAGGACACCAAAACTTAACCATTCTATAGTTTTGTGAATCACTTACAAAAATATTAACTGTTTCATCTACTCCAACTCCTCTAGGAAATTTAAATTGAGCATCACCAGATCCATACGTTCCAAAAATAGCATACAATTTTCCTCGAGTGTCGTATTTCTTAATTCGGTGATTATAGGTATCAGCTATATAAACAGCTCCCTCATTTTTTTTAATTGCTATTCCGGTTGGTAGGTTAAATTGATAATTTCCATCTCCTTGCCCTTCTCCCCAAGATGATATAAAAATGCCACTATCTGTAAATATTTGTACTCTATGATTTAAATAATCGGTTACGTATACCTTATTTTGTGCATCAACAGCAACCCCGTGCGGCTCATTAAATTGACCATTTCCCGAACCGAACGAACCCCACTTAGTAATAAATTTACCGTTAGCGTCGAATTTTTGGATTCTATTATTAAATGTGTCAGCTACATAAACATTTCCTCGTGAATCTGTTGCTATTCCGAAAGGTTTGCTAAACTGACCATCACCAGTTCCTTCTGATCCCCACTTATTTACAAAGCCACCAAACAAATTAAATTTCTGAATCCTGTTGTTCCAAGTATCAGAAACATATACATAATCTGCACCTTTAAGGGAGATACCAAACGCTTTATCAAACTGACTATCACCAGTTCCTTGGGAACCAAATTTTGATTGAAAACGTCCTTCAGAAGTAAATTTCTGAATTCTAAAGTTCTCTGCATCCGCAACCCAAAGATTACCTCCACTCGTAGTTACAGCAACACCAAAATGATTATTAAATTGCCCATCTCCTGAACCTTGTGTACCCCAGTTTTTAGTAAAAGTGCATGTTTGCGTAAGAGATATTGCAGCTCGAGGCTCTCCAATTTTCTGAGATTCTTTTACTCTCGAAGATAAAAGAAAAGTTACTATAACGATAAAGGTAATCGCCAAAAGTGTAATTAATAAACCAAAACTACCACTTTTTTTTCCTTCCCCTATCATTAATTACATTATCCAGCTGGAAGTTCATCTTTGTCAATAACTAAAGCCCTTCCTCTCTCATTTCCTCAATTAACTTTTTCTGATCCCGTGATAGTTTTTCAGGAATTGTGACTTGGATGCGAATATATTGATCTCCGCGACCTCGGCCGCGTAAAATTGACACTCCTTTCCCCCGAAGTCGAATCATTGTTCCTGATTGAGTCCCGGGCCTAATGCGGATCTTATTTTCACCATCAACCGAAGGTACTTCCAAATTTCCACCTAATACAGCTAAAGAATAGGGGATTGTCATTCTTACATAAATATCAGCCCCATCCCTTTCAAAAATTTCATGAGGTCTAATATTTATAGATAGTATAAAATCGTCAAAACGAATCCTTGACCCCTCGTCAACTCCAGCAGGAATTTTAATTTTCCTTCTTTTTCCGGCAATATCAACTTCTTTCTCAACCCCTTGAATGCTTTCTATAAAATCAATAGTAATGCTATATCTGGGAATACGAGCGGAGCGGGCACCGAATGGTGTCCCTCCAAAAAACTGTTCAAAAATATCAAACGGGTCACCAAAATCAAATCCGGCAAAAGGGGAACCGCCATCTCCGCCTGAGGTATAAACTCTCCAAGTTCCGCCAAATGGAGATTGTCCTCCAAAACCTTGAGCTGCACCTGCTCCGCCGAAACCACCGCCGGGAGCGAAAGCCGAGTGACCAAATTGATCGTAAGCTTGACGTTTTTCGCTATCGGACAGAATCTGATAAGCTTCATTAATTTCTTTGAAGCGTTTTTCAGCTGCTTCTTTATCTTGCGGATGTTTATCCGGATGCCATTCAATCGCCTGCTTTCGGTAGGCTTTTTTTATCTCGTCCTGGGAAGCGCTTTTAGAAACACCTAATATATCGTAGTAATCAGATTTTGCAGCCATAGTTTAGTAGCTAGTAGTTAGTAGATAGTATATAGGTAAATACATCTTGATAACAAAAACAAAAATAATTGTAGCAGCTAGAAGGTCATTTGTTAAGCAATCAATTAAAAAGAGTGCTAAAAAAATATAAATCTATACTCATCTAAATTACCAAGTGTTTCCTGTGAAGGTCTCTCTAAAACTTTTTCGATCAAGTCCAGTATATTTATAAATTGAGAAACTTTAAAAACCAGATTACAATACGCCTCACTGACATTATGGAAAGGTCTATTACTAATAGAAACACAAATGAAATCCGTAAGAAGACTTCTCCTATAAGTCTATTGTGTAAGTTATTAGCTGAACAAGTTCAACTGAGTTGCCAATTCTCACAGACTCCAGATGAACAAGTACCAAGAACGTCTGATGGAAGAAGCTATACGGATCTTAAAAGACAATCTCTTCAGGTATTAGAAATGATATGTCATCAATCTCCCGAATACGAAACTGCGTTACGTTTTATAAATGATGCAATAGATGGTAGTGAAATATCTGTAAGAATCTTGTCGTCTCCTCTTCAACATCTTGGTGATAGTTGGCTAGAACAAGTTTATCATCAAATTAATGATCATTTCAGTAATATACAACCTGAATCAAACAGATATCTTTTAAGAGGTTTTGCTATCAAGAGAGCTTTAGACAATACTCCCGTTCCTAGTAAAGAAGACCTAGGAGAGAGAAGAAGTGAACTTTTAAGAAGAGTGAGTGAAGAAAGTAAACAATTAACCACGGAACTTAAGGAGGCTGGAATTGATCCAAATTCAGATATTGAAGAATTTATTGAAAAAATCGTTATTTCTGTTATTACTTGTAATTCTCCTTTAATACTTCAAAAACTTATTGAAGAGTAATTTACTCCACTACCTCTCCTTCTTCTACATCTCCATCCTTCTTATCAGAACTTTTTTTGTCTTTTCGTTTTTCAGTTTTTTCGTTTTTTTCTTCTTCAGTTCCTTGTCCCTTCTGTTCCTCAGTCTTTGCAGCTTGCTGCTGATACATTGCCTGACCAACTTTCTGCAATTCGTCATTAAGTTCTTTAGTTGCTTTTTCCAGTTTTTCTTTGTCCGGCTCAGCTTCTTTCAAGATCTCCTTAACTGCCTCAATTTTCTTTTCAACATCCTCCTTTACCTTTTTATCAACCTTATCTCCTGCATCTTTAAGAGCTTTCTCGCTGGCAGCAACCAAAGAATCAGCTTTATTTTTGACTTCAATTTGTTCGGCTTTCTTCTTATCTTCCTCTTTATGCTTTTCCGCCTCAGTCTTCATCCTCTCAACCTCGTCATTAGACAATCCAACCGCGCCGGTTATGGTTATGTTTTGTGATTTGCTGGTTGCCTTATCCAGTGCTGTCACTTTCAAAATTCCTGAAGCATCAATATCAAAAGTTACCTCAATCTGGGGAACACCACGCGGTGCCGGAGGAATTCCGTCCAAAACAAAACGTCCCAAAGATTTATTATCCGAACTCATTGGTCTTTCTCCTTGGGTAACATGAACTTCAACCTGAGTCTGATTGTCAGCTGCGGTTGAGAAAATATTATTCTTGGAAGTCGGAATTGTTGTATTTCTGGGAATCATAGGAGTTGCTACACCACCCAAGGTTTCAATTGCCAAGGTTAGGGGAGTGACGTCTAATAAAAGAACGTCTTTAACTTCCCCGCCTAAAACACCTGCTTGGATTGCTGCACCAACTGCCACAACTTCATCAGGATTAACACTTTTATTGGGTTCTTTACCAAAATATTCTTTTACCCATTCTATAATCTTGGGTACTCTCGTCATCCCACCCACCAAAATAATCTCATCAACATCATGAGGATCTAATTTCGCATCTTTCAAGCAGTTTTCAACTGGCTTTTTCGTCCTTTCAATTAAATCTTCAACCAAACTCTCAAACTTTGCTCGAGTGAGTTTCATGGTTAAATGCAACGGCTGTCCGTCTTTTTGGGTAATATAGGGCTGGTTTATTTCAACTTCAGAAGCGGCAGAAAGTTCTATCTTGGCTTTTTCAGCAGCGTCGCGAACTCTTTGCAGCGCTTGTTTGTCTTTTTTTAAATCAACTGTATTATCTTTTTTAAATTCAGTAGTAATCCAATTAACCAATTCCTCATCAAAATCATCACCACCCAAATGTGTATCACCATTGGTTGCTTTTACTTCAAAAACACCATCTCCCAGCTCAAGAATGGAAATATCAAATGTCCCTCCACCCAAATCATAAACAGCAATCTTTTCACTTTTCTTCTTATCCAATCCGTAAGCTAAAGCAGCTGCGGTGGGTTCATTAATAATTCTTTCTACTTTAAGACCAGCAATTTCACCTGCCTGCTTGGTTGCCTGTCGCTGCGCATCGTCGAAATAGGCTGGTACTGTAATAACTGCTTTTTCAACTTTCTCTCCCAAATAGTCTTCGGCGTCTTTTTTAAGTTTCATTAAGATTCTGGCTGAGATTTCCTGCGGTGTATAAGTTTTCCCTTCAACCTCAATAACTGCCACACCATCCTTACCTTCTTTAATTTCATAGGGAACCATTTCTTGAGTTTTTTTAACTTCACTATCAGCGATTCTTCTACCCATAAGACGCTTTATGGAATAGGCTGTGTTGCCGGGATTTAATATCATCTGACGCTTAGCCACATCACCGACTAAATTTTTTACCGGCTCAACCACAGAAGGCGTTAAGTTCCTGCCAGTATCAGAAGCGGGGATTACCTTTGGTCTACCCCCTTCCATTACAGCCACAACGCTATTGGTTGTTCCTAAATCTATTCCAACTGTTTTTGACATATTAGTAATAAGTTATAAGTTAAAAGTGATAAGTAATCAATATAATTTCTTGTTACTTATTTCTTATCACTTTTCTCTTGTCTATATACTTTGACTTTTACCGGTCGTACTACTGTTCCGTTACTAAATTTCCAACCTGATAAAACTACTTCTTTAATCCGACCCGCTTCTTGCTCATCATTACTTTCTACTGCTTCAACCACCTCAAATAAATCTTGGTTAAATTCATCCTTGGGATTGACTTTTATTTCTTCAACTCCCTCATCTTTTAATAAATTTTTAAACTCTTCAGAAATTATTGCAAGACCCGGATCGCTTAAATGTCTTTGGGCGTTAACAAGCATATCATAAATAGATAAAAGTCTTAGAATAAATCTTGCTTTAACTACTTTCGTCCGTTCATCGATTTCAAAGTCAACTCGCTTTCTAAGGTTATCATAGTCTGCTAATGCTCTGGCAAGTTGGTTTTTTAATTCTTCAACTATATCACTCGGCTTACTGAATTCTTTTGCTTTTTTACTATCTTTACTTTTTCTGGTCATCTTCATTTAATATAAGTTAACCTATCACTCAACAACATTTATCATAAATAATTGGACTAACTTAAGCAACTTGATCAACTTATACATTAGCAACTTCCTCTATCAAGTTTCTAAAATATTTTACAATAGGAATTACTCTCGAATAACTAATTCTCACTGGACCAACGACTCCAAGCCCTCCTTCTTTTCCTTGAATATTAAAGTGGGTAGCAACAACCCCGACGGGTGAAAAATTTGGCCAACCCAATTCTTCGCCGAAAAAAACATTAATAGGCGAGGAATATTCATAACCGAAAAAAAGTTGGTTAATCTTCCCCACCTCTTCCAAGAAACTAAATAAACTTTCACAAATTGACAGATCGGCAAATTCAGGATTAGAAAAAATGTTAGCATAACCTGAATGCCAAATTTTTTCTCTTCCGCTGATTGCAGCCACAGCCAAACTTTTTGTTCTTTCAGCCAATCCTTGTGTTGCCTCACTTAATAATTCGTCAATATCTTTTCTTGAATCCCAAACCTCCTCTTTGGCTTTAACTTCATCTGTTAAACTCATTTGCTCTTCCTGCATTAATTGACTAATGTAAAACTTCATTGCTTTTGGACTTGGAACTCTGCCTGCTGAGGTATGAGGCTGGCGAAGGAAACCAGCATTGGTTAAAAACACCATTTCATTTCTTATTGTTGCGGGGGAAACCCTTAAGTTATATCTTTTTTCCAAAGACTCGCTGCCAACCGGCTCTGCGGTTTCAATATATTCATCAATTAAAGATTTTAATATTTGAGTTTGTCTTGCTGTTAAACCATCTGTCATCTTTCAATTCACTTCGTTCACTCAGGACAAGTTATTTGGTAGTTTATTCTGAGCTTGTCGAAGAGCTCCCCTTCTCTATCATTAGCAGTATGCTAACATGAGTGCCAACAGCTGTCAAGATGTTTTTTATATAACAATTATCTACTTACTTTGATAATCGCTAATTGTCCCACCCTATCGCCTCCCCTTAATATTATTTCTTTATCTGAAGCGTTAAATATTTCAAGTATAAGTTTACCTTCAAAACCGGGGTCAATTAACATACTCCCCATATGTGTTATAATTCCCTGTTTTGCTAAACCAACATAACCATCATATAAACCCGCATATTTCTCTGATAGTTTTATTTGTTCTAATGAAGTTGCCAAAACAAACTCTTTCGGCTTCAGTTTGTAAATATTTTCTTTTTTTTTATTATTAACTGTACTACCTATCTCCCCAGATAAATGGATTTTTATGGAAGCCTCCTTAAATTTCGGTTCTGGTTTAACCTGAAGTTCCCCTTTCTCAATAATTCTCTGAATATTTTTGGCTGAAAGAATCATACTTTATTATACCTTACTGAACTGTATCAGTCGGGGTTGGGACGACTGGCTCTTGTTCCTCCGGAATTGGAGATACTTTGTGTTTTATCAAAATTCTTTTAATCAAATTAAAGAAAGTCCATACTTCATTTGAACGAAGTAGTATCGATAATCCCAAATAAACTACCATTCCGATAAAAGAAACAATTAGCGTTAAAACTAAGAGATTTATTGTAAAACGGGTATCCAAAACAAATTTTTCAAAACGAATATTCTCGGTTCCTTCAATTAATCCCAAAAACGAAAGCCTTTTTACCCAGACAGACCTATCGAATAATTTAAGCATAACAAACATCACAATTCCTGAGATAGATGAAGCAAGAAGTGCCTTGATTATGGGAACTGATAACTTGGTAAGCGGTTGAGCGTCTAGCTTTCTTTTTAACAAAAAGAATAACATTATTGCCTGAATTGCAGAACCAAGTGAAAAGGCTAAAGCAATCCCCCAAACAGGAAAGTTCAATCCTCTGATGAAAACAAAATTAAGAAAAATCATTGTAATCATTGAAATTATTGAAATAGTCACAGGAGTTTTTGTGTTATGTAAAGCATAAAAAGCTCTGGCTAAAAGTGCAGCAACTGCCTGAAATACAACACCTAAAGCAAAAGCAGATACAACCATTCCTGTCTGAACAGTTGATGTCCAGTCAAATATCTCGGTTCCATATATTAATCTTACGATTGGAATTCTTAACACTATTAATACTGTAGAAACAGGTAAGACCAAAAAAATAATTTGATAGAAAGAATTCCAAAGATGTTTTTGGAATTTTTCAAGATCATCAGAATCCCTTGCTAAGGTTGGTAATGCTGCTTTAGCAATTGCCGTTCCGAAAATACCTACTGGTAAAAGCTGGATAGTATTTCCCAGATAAAAGTAAGCATAAGCTGCTGTGGAAATTAGAGAAGATAAATAAAGTTCAACGGATTTTACAATTTGGGAAACAGAAAGTTCTAATACTCTTGGGAAAGCTAATCTTCCTATCTTTTTTACATTGTTATCAATACTAAAACTCGTAGTTACTTTATAACCAAGTTTGATCGCTAAAGGAAGTTGAATAAGAAAATGTAACAATGCTCCAATGAACACTCCAATGGCGGGAGCCAAAAGAAAAAATTTACTGGACAAAAAGATCGTTCCAAAGATTATTCCTAAGTTATAGAAAATCGGTGCAAGTGCTGGTACCAAAAAACGCCTTAATGACTCTAATACTCCAGTTAAAACATAACTAATAACAAAAAATCCCTGCGCTGCAAATAAAATTTTAGTTAGTTGGACAATTTGTTCACGACCGGCAGAAGAATATCCCGGAGCGATTAGGTTATATAAATGATCTGCAAAAAAACTAACAATCAGAGCAAGAATAATAAATATTATTAAACCAATATTACTTATCACACTGGCCAGTTTCCATGCACTCTCTTTATCTTTTTCTACCACCTTGGCAAAAACAGGGATAAAAGCCGAAGAAAAAGTACCAAAAACTAAGATCTCAAAAATTGTATCTGGAAGCCTGAAAGCAGCAAAAAATAAGGAAATTTCATCAGGTCCAAAGAAGTGTGCCAGTGTTCTTTGTCTAACCAATCCTAAAATTCTTGAAGCAATAATCATCAGCATTATGATTGTTGCCGCTGAAAGAATTGATGATTGCGGCTCAGTAAAGATTTTTTTACTTTTTAAAAATAATTTATTTACCATATTATTTATTGATATTCCGCTCAAGTTCGATTATACTCACAAATTAGCTTTAGGCTAATAGCTAAAAGCTCTAAGCCAACTATCATGCCAGTAACTAAAACCGCTAAAAGAGCTCAAAGATCCTCTAAGAAAAAAGAGATTGTCAATAAGCGCTTCCGCGCTAGATTAGATATCGCCATCCGTCTTGCTAAAAGAAATAAAAAAACAAACGATATTAATCAGGCAATCTCTTTGGTAGATAAGGCATGCAAAAATAAATTAATCCATAAAAATAAAGCTTCACGCTTAAAAAGTTCTTTAACCAGGCTATTGTCTAGAAAAAACCCCTCAAAAAAACTTCCTAAAAAATAATTGCTAAAGTCTCTAATAATCGCTTCTCCAAGCTTGGACAATATGCTATATTGGAATGATAGGTAACAAACCTCAAGAGAAGTATAAAATGTCCAGCCAAAAACCAGAGATAAATCTACTTTCGCAAAAAAGCTTTGAAGATACAACCATTGGCCGGATAATGGCCTGGATACTCACCAGCTTTCGAATAATTGTCATTATCACAGAAATAATTGTCATGGTTGCTTTTATTTCCAGATTCTGGCTCGATTCTAAAAATACGGATTTAGATGAACAAATACAAAATAAGCAGGCAATTATCGCTGCTTCAAGTACTTTTGAACAAGAATTTAAAAATACTCAAGCCCGCTTAAAAGCCTTGTCTGAAATAATTTCCCAACCTTATAAACCTTCTCAGGTATTTGAAGTTATCACTAAACAGATTACACCAGATTCCATTTTAACTTCTGTTAATTTCCAAAACGGTCAAGCAGAAATTGCAGGCACTTCTCCGAATGAGAAAGACATTCAACAGTTTATTATCAATCTTTTCTCCAGTAATTATTTTGATAATGTCTGGCTTAGTGATATTAGTACCAGCCAACAAAATTCCAATCTTTTAGTTTATAAATTAGTAATAAAGTATAAAGCAAGTCAAAATAAATAATATGAGCTCTCCTTGGAAAATTAATTACTCAAGATATAAAAGGTTTTTCCTAAACACTCTAACTCAATACCAAAAAAGAAGAGATTTGAAATCATATCTGGAAATTTTACTTTCGCTAGCAACCATTGCTGTATTTAGCGTATTTGCACTCCGACCAACACTTTTAACCATCGCCAGACTTTTAAAAGAAATTGAAGGTAAAGAGGAAACTTTGACAAAATTAGATAATAAAATCGGAGATCTTAACAAGGCTCGTACCTTATACGAAAGAGAGAAAGAGAGAGTTTCTCTACTTGATCAATCGATACCTTATAGCGCTTATCCTGAAGTGATAATTAGGCAATTTCAAGGCGTATCAGCTGAAAATGCTACAAAAGTCGGTGGTTTATCAATCGGAGAAGTAAAATTAGTTGAAGGAGAAAAAGTTGCTCAGCAATCTATAAATCTCCAAAACAAAGGTAGTCTTGAAAAAATATCCTTTAATTTATCAGCCTCATCCAGCTATCTTTCAATGGTTGGTTTTTTATCAACCTTAGAAAACCTGAGGAGACCAGTTTCTGTAAATTCCCTTACTGTAGAAACAAGTAAAGATAGTCAGGAAAACTCTTTAAACTTTACTATATCTGGTGTAACTTACTTTCTTAAAAATGTTAACATTACTAAAGCTGATTAAATCTCCAGGGACTATGAGTCCTTGGGTTTTTGTTAAGGAAAACTAATAAAATACCCTGGCTAAAACCTATGGTATTTTGACTCAACTTAACTGTTCTACATCCACAGTCCGAAAACTATGGTTTTAGGATCAGTTGAATAAAAAAAGATGAAAAAACCTCGAGCACCAAGTCTGGTTACTGTAGCAATAATGACTACAATAACAATAATTTTCTGGGTATTTTTTAGTGTCTACAGAGTCCTTTCTACTAAAATAATTCCAGACACTGCACCTGGAATTCTCGAGCCAATCTTGGTTGATTTAGACTCAAATACACTTGCACAAATTGATAAAAGAGTATACTTTGAAAGAGGGAGTATCCAACAATTTCTATTAGAAATAACACCATTTCCAACGCTTAATAAGGTAGAGTCAAGTCCGAGTTTAGAGACAACAACTCCCTCGGCTGAACTGGAAGCAACAGGGTCAGGAGAATTGTAAGTTATGAAAGATTTTCTTAAAAACAAAAAAATCCCAACAATTTTAGGTATTCTTATTCTGGTTATCGGAATTGCCGCTGGTGTTTTTCTTGTCCAAAGCCGACAACTTTTTCGTTTAAGAGCTTCACCAGAGATTAATCCAAAGGACATTAGAATTACCAACATCTCTGATTCGGCTTTTTCGGTCTCCTGGACGACTGATAAAGAAACCCAAGGATTTGTTATCTGGGGAGAAAATGAGTCTCTACTTGATAAAACTGCAGCCACAAACATAAACTACAGCAGTAATACTCATTATATAAATATTTACGGACTTAATCCTGAAACAACCTATTTTTTTAGGATTAATTCTGACGGTAAGGAATTTGATAACAATAATATTCCCTGGAAAGTTGCGACTGGAAATAAAATCACTACACCCCCAGAATCAATTGTCGTCTCAGGATCAATACTAACTTCATCAGGAACACCCGCAAAAAATGCAATTGTTTACGCACAAATTTCAGGAAACAGTATGCTTTCAACTCTTACTTCAGAAAATGGCAATTGGTTAATACCTATATCTTCTGCCAGAACACAGGATTTAAAATCGTATGTTCAGATTGACAAAACGTCATCGGTTGTTGATATTACCATCCATGCTGGGCCTTTGGGAGTATCCTTTGCCCAGATCTATCCTGAATCGGCTAATCCAGTTCCTGAAATTACGTTAGGTCAAGTATATGATTTTAAAAATCTGGTACCAAATCAAGATACTCAAATTCCAGATGCAGAAATCGGGTTACCAGAGGATTCCACTAAATCATCGGGTTTTTCTGTACCTTCAGAATCTACAGAATCAGATACTGATGTTACCCTTAATAGTCTGAATGAAGGAGAAGTAATTTCCACAAACGAACCTGAATTTTTTGGCGAAGGCCCTGTTGGAACAGAAATTACCATAACCATCGAATCAGATCCTGTTTCAGATAACCTAATAGTTGGCTCGGGTGGAGACTGGAACTGGAGTCCTCCCCAAGGATTAAGTGAAGGAACACATCAAGTCACTATTTCCTGGCGTGACGCACAAGGCTTCTTAAGAACAATCACCCGATCTTTTATCGTACAAGCACAAGAAGGTCCTGCTTTTGTTGCTACTCCTTCTGCCACACCAACAACAACTAAAGCACCTTCTGCCACACCAACAAATACTTTAACCCCTACCCCGACAGTCCAAATAACAGGGACTCCCAGTCCAACAAAAACACCAACTCCAACTTCCACCCCAACCAAAACTCCAACACCAACTAAAGTTGCATCACAAGCAGGTCTACCAGACGCTGGAACTTCAACTCCAACAATATTATTAATATTACTGGCAGTAAGCTCTCTTACCTTTGGAGCTTTACTCTTTTCTCTTTCTTTAAAAAAAACTAAAAAACCAATTTCCTCTTGATTTTAAATTTTTCATAACCTAAAGTAGATGAAGTATGAAAAACGTGATTCTGATTTCAGTTTTTATTTTATCTTTTTTATTAACAACTAATTATTCTTATGCCCAAACAACCACACCCTCATTGACTCCTACAACAACACCAACATCCTCGCCTACTCCAACCACTAGATTAACCGTAACTCCCACTCCAACTTCCATTTCCACCCTTCCTGACGCTGGTATTTCTTCCCCAACAATATTACTTACATCTATTGGAGTAGGTATGGTTTTATTCAGTTGTCTTCTTTTTTCTTTGTCTAAAAAAAGTGACTAATTACTTCACTTTTAAACTCCAAGTACAATTTATCTACTTACTTATATATACTTTCTTTAGTTAGTTAAATGAAATTGTTTAGAAAATTTTTCAACAAAAATTATCTTTCCTTTATTATAATTTTTGTTTTAGGCGCATTTCTGCGTTTCTATAAACTTAATTGGGGAGAAGGTTTTTTCTTCCATCCAGATGAATATCATATTGTAGCTTCAGTTAATCAGCTCAATTTCCCTTCCCAGATGAATCCACACTTTTTTTCTTACGGTACTTTTTCCATTTATCTAATTTACTTTACAAAAATTATCTTTAACTTAAAATCCAGTGCTTTTTTAATAGGCCGTTTTTATTCTGCCTTTTTTTCAACTTTAACAATTTTGGTCGTCTTTCTTATTTCCAAAAAAATATTTGATAAAACTTTCTATGCTTGCTTTTCTGCCCTACTTGTAGTTTTTTCTCCAGGTCTAATTCAACAAGCTCATTTTGCAACACCTGAATCCATTCTTACTTTCTGGTTTCTAATAACTCTTTTATTCTGGTTTAAATGGAATGAGGAAAGTAAATTCAAATTTCTATTTTTCTCTGCTTTTACACTTGGTCTGGGAATCGGAACAAAAGTTGTTGCTTTGACTTTCTTACCTATTCTTATGTCTTTACCTATTACTAAGTTAAGTCTAAAAAAAGATATCCTTAGATTTAAATTAGGTAAAATTATTAAGAGATTAACTACTACAATAATTTTACTAGCAATAACTTTCCTTACATTTCTTTTTATCTATCCGTATAGCATATTAGACTTTGCAGATTTTAAACACTCTTTAAATTACGAAACTGATGTTGGACTAGGAAAGCAAATTGTCTTTTACACCAGACAATTTATTAATACAAGACCTTTTATTTTTCAATTTGAAAAAATTCTCCCTTACACATTGGGTCCACTAGCAATAATTTTTGGCATAATCGGATTTATCTTTATAATTTACAAACTTTTTAAAAACTTCAAAAAGTTAAATAAACCAAACAATTTCAATCTTCTATTATTGCTACTCTCGTTTTTAGCTTATCTCTTACCCAATGTAATTCTCTTTGCCAAATGGACACGTTTTCTTGCACCAATCTTCCCTTTCTTTTCTATCTTTTCCGTATATTTTATCTATTATTTAGAAACTTATTTAAGAAAAATAAACAAGTCAAAATTTGTTATTCAAACACTTATTCTTACGCTCACTCTTACTATTTTAATTTGGTCTTATATGGTATTTTCAATTTATCTAAAACCTGATGTCAGAATAACTGCAACAAAATGGATTAATAACAACTTACCCACTGGTTCTTTTATCCTTACCGAGTCCGGAAACATGCTAGAAGTGCCACTTTTCGGCTCAAATAGGAAGTTATCTTTTGATTTTTATCACTTAGATGAAAATTATTTATTAAAAAAACAACTTTCCGAGTTTCTTGCCGAGTCAGATTATTTTATTGTCCAAAGTAGAAGAATATTTTATAACCACCAAAGACTGCCAATTCAATTTCCTGTAACTTCCAGATTTTACGATCTTTTATTTTCTGAACAGCTTGGGTTTAATAAAATAAAAGAATTTGATTCTTTCCCTACATTGCGAATTGCAAATTACAAATTGATAATTAACGACGAGCAAGGCGAGGAAACATGGTCTGTTTTTGACCATCCAGTGATAAGAGTTTATAAAAAGACAAAGTTTCTATCAGTTAAAGATTATGCAAAATTACTTAAAATTTAAAAACAAAAGGTTATCTGTCACATTTGTATTATTAGCCATATTATTAATCGCCGCTTTCTTTCGAATATTTGACCTAAACTGGGATCAAAACCAACACCTTCATCCTGACGAAAGATTTTTAACCATGGTTACTCAGGATATTAAATTTCCCGAACCTTTAATTACATACTTTATTCCCCACTTATCTTCTTTAAATCCTTATAACGCTGGTTATAATTTTTTTGTTTACGGGACTTTTCCTCTTAATCTTGTTAAATTAGTTTCTCAAATAATAATCTTTGATCAATTTTCATATAACAATATAACGCTTGTCGGCAGACTATTTTCGGGATTATTCGATCTGGGAATATTGGTTCTAATCTATCTGATTGGAAAAAAAGGTTTCAACTTTCAAACAGGATTATTGGCAAGTTTTTTATATTTAATTTCAGTTTTACCAATTCAGTTATCCCATTTTTTTACAGTTGATAGTTTCTTGGTATTTTTTCTGACTCTATCTTTTTACTTTTTACTTTATTTAACAGACTCACAAAAACATAAGCATAAATCCATTCCAGCCTTTTTTCTTGGAATTTCTTTTGGACTTGCCCTTGCTTGTAAAGTCTCAGCGCTTTATTTCTTGCCAATCATCATTCTAGGATTTCTCTATTATTTAATAAAAACAAAAAATCTGAAATTTCTCCTACTTTCTACTTGCTACTTTCTACTTGCTACATACCTTACTTTCCGTTTTGCTGATCCCCGAGTTTTTGTTAATTCCAATATCTTTGATCCCCAACTTAATCCTCAATTTGTCGCTAACCTCAAACAACTTAAATCTTTTGATGATCCCAACTCTTTGTTTCCTCCTGCGATTCAATGGATTAAAACAAAACCGATTATTTTTCCTTTAAAAAACATTATTCTTTGGGGACTTGGATTGCCGCTGGGGGTATTAACAGTGACTGCAGTTTTATACACTTTTTACTACTTTGCTAAAATTTTTGCGGTGCTTCTTAAAAAATATAAATTCAAATTTATCAAGCATTTAACTATTAAGCAATTCAATTATTTTCTGATTCTATTATGGATCCTTCTTCTCTTCTTCTATCAAGGAACACAATTTGTCAAAACCATGCGTTATTTTTACCCCATCTACCCATTCCTTACAATCTTAGCAGCCAACTTCTTGTATCAATGTATCGATACATTGAAAAATAGTCTAAACCACAAAATATTTAGCTTGTTACTTGTCACCTGTTACTTATTACTACTAATCTATCCTTTGTCCTTTATATCTATCTACACAAAA
>Ga0154801_117_pt1 | contig 20511 bp, 31 predicted proteins | sample Rifle2008BG16ft_FD_105809 | JGI IMG/M metagenome (GOLD analysis project Ga0154801, IMG submission 105809) | Candidatus Woesebacteria bacterium RBG_16_34_12 | reverse complement strand
TATTGGAGGATCATCTGCCGGAGTATATGCATTAGTAAAATATTATTTCAGTAACGACAGTAAGAAAATTGGAAAAGGTTTGGGAATATTAAATATAAAGGCATATTGTCATTATGAACAGAAAGATAGAGGGGTTATTGAAAAACTTGCTTCGTATAAAGAAAAACTTCCTATTCTTGTTCTTCCTAACTACAAACGGGTTGTCATATATAAATAAGAAAAAATTGTCTTCAAATTAGCTCCGGAGTAGAATGAATTGAAGATAATAGAGTTTTGAGAAATGACGAAATTCAATATTGACATTATGATAAATTCGTCATAATATATGAAGGTATATTATTTATCTGAAGTTGTTGAATTTTTAGATAAGGCTGAAGAAAAAGACAGAGCCAGAGTATCTAGAATTAGGGAGTTCTTTGAAGAATATGGATTTAGTATTGGACCGAAGTATATTAAGAAAGTTAAATCGAATCTATGGGAATTGAGAGCTGGTGACATTCGTCTTTTTCTTTGCATTGTTGCCGAGAAGGCAATTGGAGTTCACATTATTCACAAGAAGTCTCAAAAATTACCCACAAAAGATATTAAATTAGCAGAGAAAAGGAGTAAAGAAATATGAAAAAAAATATATACAAATTAATTAGTGCAGAAGAAGCCCATAAAAAATGGATGAAAGATCCCAGGTATCGTCGTGAATACGAAAATCTTCAACCGGAATTTGAAATTGCCAGACAAATGATTGGAGCGAGGATAAAGAAGAAAATGTCGCAAGAAGAATTAGCAAAAAAAATGGGAACTGGTCAAGCGGTAATTTCTCGTCTTGAGGGAATGAACGCAAGTCCATCTCTTTCTTTATTAAAAAGAGTGGCTTCAGCACTCGAAACAAAAATAACAATTACAATTCAGTAAGAAAAAATTGTCTTCAAATTAGCTTCGGTGTACTGTTATAATTCGCTCATATGCTAAAAGTTAATAACTTGAGCTTTTCGTTCACAGACATGCCTTTATATGAAGGGGTCAATTTTGTCGTTAGTAAAGGACAGAAAGTCGGATTAGTCGGACAGAATGGTTCAGGTAAGTCTACGCTTTTAAATATTCTAGTTGGCAACGAAGATGGTTATACCGGTAAGGTTGATTTGCAAGGTGAAGTTGCCTTGGTGCCTCAGGAAGTAAAATATGACTCGAATATGGAGAAAGCATTGACTGTTAAGGAATATGTTGATGTAAATAACAATCTTCAGGATTTCGAAATATATAAGATGTTTTCCGGTTTGGAATTAGAGGTGGAATTAAATGATAATCCTAAAAACTTAAGCGGCGGACAGAAGACTAAGCTTGCTCTTGCTCGCGCCCTTCTTTCCGAGCCGGAAATATTGCTTTTGGATGAACCGACCAACTTTATGGACAAAGCAGGTAAAAAATGGGTAATGAACTTTTTGTCTGATTATCAAGGAGCAGTTATTATTGTTTCTCATGATTTGGAGTTGATGGATAAAGCAATTGATAAAGTGTTGGCGATTAACTCTTTTACTAAAACAATAGACGAATACAAAGGTAATTATTCCAGTTACAAAAAGCTAAAGGAAGAAAAGGAGAAATTACTTGCTAGAAAGATTTTGATAAAGCAAAAGCACATTAAACAAATGGAAAAAGGTCTGCAAAAAATGACTAGATTTAAATCCAGCAAGGGCGTGAGAAGAAAAACCATGCAAAGAAGGCGTATTGAAAAAGAGAAACAAGAACTTCCCGAACTACCGAAGGAAGTAAGAAAGATAAAAATTAGCCTTCCCGACCCGTTAAAAGTAGGAGAAATACCGATAGCGGTAAAAAATATTTCTAAGTCTTTCGGTAGTTTAAGGGTGCTAAAAGATTTGAATTTCAGTATAGTGCGCAAAGAAAGAGTGGCTTTTATTGGTCCGAATGGATCTGGGAAAAGTACTTTTATAAAAATTTTAGTAGGGGAAATCTTACCTGATAATGGCGAAGTTATCAGAAATTCTCAATTGAAGGTCGGTTATTATTCTCAGGAATTTGAAATATTCGATTTTCAAAAAACAGTACTTGATATATTCATTGAAAAAACCAAGAAGGACAGTGGTTTCGCCAGGGCTTTTTTAGGCCGCTATATGTTTTTGGGAGACAAAGTTTTTCAAAGAATTGTAACTCTTTCTGGCGGAGAAAAAACCAGACTTTCTATTGCCATTCTTACCGGTTGTGATAATAATTTACTTATTCTGGATGAGCCGACGACTTATTTGGATATTGTTTCCCAGCGGGTGATATTAGAAGCTCTAAAAGATTACAAAGGTACAATGATTGTAGTTTCTCATACGCCCGAATTCATCAAAGAACTTTCACCGCAGAAAGCGCTTATGTTTCCCGAAGGAAGAATAATTCTTTGGGATGATGATCTATTAGAGAAAATCGAAGAGGTATAGATTTATTATTAGATTAGCTTTGTTTTTTAATTTGATTTACCTGACTCTTGTAATGATGAATTTCGATTTTTAAAATGTCCTCTGGTGTGTATTTCTTTTTCTCCCAAATACGTTTAGTCAAAAGGTCTTTATCAAGACTTTCGTATACTTTGATAAAATTTTTTCCAGCACCAACTAGTTCTCCGATTAATTTTTCAAGGTTCCAACTTTTTCTTTTGGCAACTTCTTTTTCATTAAACTCATCAATATTTCCCCAATGTTCACTTTTAACTCCTTCAATTATATTCTTTAATACTTCTGTAAAATATTTATCCCAAGCAGAAATGTGACCTACTACTTCCTTAATAGTCCAGTCTCCATAGAATTTCTTATCTACTTTTTCTTTTGGAAATTTTTGAACTGCATCTAGTAGTTCCTTTTGTACCTTTTTGAAATCGGCAATCGTATACATAGGATTATTCTAGCATTTGTTTCATGGTAAAATTGGCTCAAATGATAAAGGTATTATTATTTGATTTATCTCGAACACTACTTTTTCCTAAAGATATAAACTACAAGGGGGAATTGAATAAGTTACACAAAGAGTTGTCTACATCCGCAAACTACAATTTCTTGGATCATTTCTATCTTGATGAAGAAATACTAATTTATTTATCTGATTTTAAGAACAAATGTAACCTTTGTATTTTTACTTCCGGCTCTATTCAAAATGCGCCTGAAATTCGTTCAAGGCTAGATGAGGTTTTTGAAAGAATTTATTCAGCCGAGGAAATTGGTTTTGGGAAAAAGGATATGGAGTCCTATAAATTTATTACAGAAGATTTAAAAGTTGAACCAAGGGAGATATTATTTGTAGACGACTCTGTGGATAATGTAGATACAGCAAAATCAGCTGGTTTAAATGCTATAACGTATACATCATTTATAAAATTAAAGGAAGATTTGGAAGCAGTATTGCCTTCAAATTAGCTCCGGGGTAAAATTCTGATATAATAGCTTTCTATGTTTCCAGAAAAAGAAATCGTTGTCTATATGTGTGCAAAAGGTTTAATACCCGATGGTTTATCGGTTCCATTGGGTCAAGAACCGAATATGTATCAACAAATTATCGCTCGGACCATGGTTGAGGAGTGTGAGGAAATTTCTGCAGAGAAAAACAGTGGTCCATGCCCAGAAGATTGTGAACTCAGGAAGATTGCTGAGAAAAGAGCTTAAGAGGATCTATATTCTATTTCTTGAAAATCTATAGTATTTGTCTTCAAATTAGCTTCGGAGTAAAATTTGTTAACTTATGATAGACACTCATTTAATAAAGGAGGTAAAAAATTTTGTTTATAGTCAAAAGTATCCCTCAAGATTTCACATTGATTTATCGAAACAAAAGGGACAGCAGTTAGCGAAGGGATTAGGAGCCAATGGCAAAATTGTACTACTTGGAACTTTATTGATGGATTGCATGTTATCGAAAGCAATTTCAGAAGGGAAATTAAGTAAGCATATAGGGATGAGTGAAAGAAAGGCAAATCAATTACTTTCAAAGTATAGCGATATTTCCGAGGGAGAAAAAGAAAATATTTTATGCTGTATACGAGAGCACCATGGAGTAAAAAAGTTTTCTTCTCTCGAGGCAGAGATATGTTGTAATGCTGATTGTTATCGTTTTGCATCAATTGCAGGGGTAATTGGAGGTATAAAGTCTAGTGGAGAAATAGGTGTTGAAGAAATTGTAGAACTGTATAAAAATAAACTTGATGAAAAGTGGGGAGCATTAAGTATCGGAGTTTGTAAGATTGAGTTAAAACCACAGTACCGAGCGATAAAAAACTTCCTGGAGAATTTTAGAAAATAATTTGAACCCCCTCCAGCTTCAGAGTAAAATTAGACCGATGAGTAAGGAGCTATTGCTATCTGAGTTTTTAGTAGAATCCAATAAAGCTGGATATGCGGGTGGTGACAGTAAGAAATGGACAAAAGAAAAAGATGGATCAACAACGATTGTTTTTGAAAGTGGTCCTTGGAAATCACACGACAACTTTTTTGGCGGAGAACCATATGGTGGGAGAATTATTGTCACAAAAGAAGGAAAACCTTACTGGATTATGATTTATTATGGTTGGGTGAAAGAGGGGATAGATCCGAAAGAAATTTATCCAATTCTCCAAGAAGCTTTAAAAGAAATGCCGGATGAACATCCTTTCCGCGGCCCAGAAGAATTTAAAAAGGATAATTATACATACAAAAATAAGTGGGAAGGGGATGTTGAAAGATATTCGGGTGAAGAAGAAATTGTAAAAGGAAGTGATCTTGTTTATAAAGCAAATTATATGGGCGGTTTAGTAGATCAAAGAAAATAACTTCATTCATTTACTCCCAGGCCGGCCAAAAGTAATATTTGACATCTACGTAAGTAGATGTATAATTGAATAGTAATCTCTACGAGTTACTGATAAAAATTGAAAAATGGAAAAGGAATTACTTGAAAAGGTTCTACTAAGATTAAACATTTTAATAGCTCTTCAGGTCAATAATATATTTGAAAAGTCTACCGACTTGATAAAAATTGAATTTCTGTATTCGTTTGGTCTTAGACCATCAGAAATAGCAGAAATACTAGGATTAACAGGAGACAAGATTAGCAAGCAACTTTATAAGTTAAAAAAGAGGGGTGGTGAAAAAAATGCTTAAGAAAAGTAGTGAAAAAGAAGTTAATAGAAATTTAAAAAAGATTTTAAATCAGCTCGAAGCGATTAAAAAGTTGTTAGTTCTTCAACTATCCACACAAGGAATAAATTCTGTAGGAATAGGATCAGTTTTAGGAGTAGATTCAAGCGTTGTAAGAAGGATGGTCCCTATTAGAAAAATTAAGAAAAAATCGAAGAATGAGAAAAAGCAAGAAAGAATCTAAAGTATACAAAAGAATAAAAAATAAACTTATCTTAAGTGATGCAGCTTTGCAGAAAAGAGTAGAACGTTTGGCAAACAGACTCGGTCTTGAGACTAAGATTGCAATTTTCGTAATGGCAGCAAAGGAGCGAATAGGATATCAAGATGAGTTAAAGAAACTACCCATCGAACTCCAGGCTAGTGTGCAAAACGCGGTTAGAGAAGAGCATAAATATTTAATTGCGGAAGAACCCTTCAAAAATAATAGGATAAGTCCGGCGAGTGTTAATAAAAAGCTAAGGAAAAAAGTAAGTGATAATTTTACTGCAATATATAGAGTAAACAGAGTTGTTAACTGGCTTGAAAACCATCAAGGACTACTGGCACTAATAGGAATAATCATTACAATCCTTGCGTTGATTTAAAGCTAGACACTCCTAAATTATATGTCAGGTTCTGTCGTAAAAGATAAAGAGAAGAATCCATTTCCTCCACATTCTTTGACATTCAAAACAAGTTTAGTTAGTATTTTCTCTATCTAATGAACTCGAAACCAATTGGTGTATTTGACTCCGGAATTGGCGGTCTTTCTTTAATTGACGAAATAAGAAAAACTTTACCCAATGAATCAATAATATACTTTGCAGATAGAGCTAATTTCCCTTACGGCGACAAGCCTCAGATACAAATTAGAAAGATTGCAGGGAACAATGTCGCCTGGCTACTGAATCAGAGAGTTAAATTAATAGTAATTGCTTGTAACACTGCTACTATTAGTGCAATTACTTACCTGAGAGAAAAATTTCCTAATATCAGTTTTGTCGGAATGGAGCCAGCGGTAAAACCAGCTTCGGCAAAGAGCAAAAAGGGAATAATCATCCTTTCAAGTCCCAAAGCTACCAAAAGCAAACAATTGCGTATCCTGATTAATAATTACGCCAATAATATAAAAGTTTTTAATATTGGAAGTTTGGAACTCGTTCAAGCTATAGAGGAAGAGTGGGATCCAGCTAAAATAGATAGAATCCTAGAAGTCTTACTTCCTCAAAAAATTATATGCCAAGCAGACAAACTAGTTTTGGGTTGCACACATTTTTCACTAATCAGAGATCAAATACAAAAACATATTGGGATCAAGATTGAAATCATCGATTCTAGAGAAGCGGTGGCTAGAAGAATTAAGTCAGTTCTAAGAGAGGGTAATTTATTAAATACAAAAACAAATGCAATTTACAAATTTTGCACGACCGGAAAAGCCATGAGAATTAGAGATATTTCGTTTAAGCGTGTTGTCATCCATAGTTGAACACATCCATTTTCAGTTAAAATTATCTTCGAACCCGTTTCCTCCCCTCCAAAGGCGGACAGGCGCAGCTTCTGATTTTTTTTACTAATTTACCTTGATAACTAAGTACTTCTATGATATATTACAAGCATAAACACCTCACCTTGTGCCGTAAGGCCCGGTGAGGTTTTTTGTTGGAAGTTTTTCTGACATAATGATTTTATTATGTTTGGATGTGTTCTAGTCATAGACGGAGAGAACTTTCTTCACAAACTAAGAGAAGTTTTGAAACTGTCAGGATTAAAAAATAAGGAAGTCGATCTAGCAACGATCGATTTGAACCGCTTGTTTAAAAAACCACTTAAATATTTTAAAGTTACAAGAAAAGTATTTTATGTTTCAAAGCTTCACCTACATCCCGAGACCAGGAGGAAGTCAGAAAAGTTAATTAAATTTCAGAGAAAACTAAGAAACAGTTTAATTAAACAAGGTTTTGAATTTATTATTGCCGGTAATGTACGTGCACAAAAAGTTGGACAGAAGGTAATATTTAGAGAAAAAGGTGTTGATGTAAAAATTGCAGTTGATTTAGTATGCTTGGCTGCTGATGGAAAAATCAAAACAGCCATTCTTTGTAGTTCAGACTCAGATCTTCAACCTGCAGTGCATGAGCTTAGGAGACGGAAAGTTGTAGTTATTTACCTGGGTTTTGATAATGATCCAAATAAGGGTTTAATATATACAACAAATAAGACAATACTTCTAAGGAATCTAGACATAATAAAAGTTGTTAAAAAAGATTGAGAACCCATTTCCTCCGCAGTCTCGATAATTTAGTTGTATTATAGGTAAGATACTCATATAATCGATTGATATTTATATGGCAGTTAGAAAAACTATCCAAATTGGTGATGCCAAACTTAAAGCGGAAAATGAAGTCGTTGTGAATTTTTCTAATCTGAAGATTAAAAGAGTTATTAAAGATTTAAAGGACACGATGAGGAAGAATGACCTTATTGGAATGGCAGCGCCACAAATTGGAGAAAATTATAAGCTATTTATTACCCAGCCCAGAAAGACAAAAGCTAGAAAGTTGTCATTTACAGACAAGGTCAGAGTTTATATTAATCCGAAAGTTACCAAGTTCTCTGAAAAGAAAAATATAATTTATGAGGGATGCGGGAGTGTTCTAAAGGGAAATCTTTTCGGACCGGTTGAACGTCCTCGTGAACTTACGATTCAAGCTTGGGGTGAAGACGGGAAGAAGTTTCAACTGCAGTGCAATGGGATTTTGGCGAGGGTTATTCAGCATGAATATGACCATCTCTTTGGAATTGAGTTTACTGAAAAAATTTATGATTATAAAAAACTTATGGCAAAAGAGTTTTACATCAAAAACATTAGAAATTCCAAAGAACAACTTGCTGCTTCTAAGGTTACTGTTCTAAAATCAAAGAACTTAACTTAACACACTCTAATATTAAAAAGTTTCTTAATACCAGACCCCATTTCCTCTGCATCCTTTTTCTACTTACTTTGTTCTAAATATCTTTCCAAAACCTCACGTATATTGAATGCAAATTTCCTGTTAAGTATGTCTTTCCTTTTAATGAATTTCGTTTGTTCACCCTCTTTTAGTATGAGGTTGTTTATAGTTGCGTGAGTATTTATCAGGAAAACATACTGGTTTGCCTCATTTTCCTGATGGTTTATTTGTACGATTTTGCATTTCTTTATTGAATTGGCTGTCAGAGATATTTCTTCTTCCAATTCTCTAAGTATTGCTGTTTTGGGTTTTTCTCCAACTTTTACTTGTCCTCCAAAAAGCGTCCAACAGTTTTTAAAAGTTGGGACTTTGCTGTCCCTTTTTTGAAGAAGTATTTCCCCTTTCGTGTTTTTAATTATTGCACCGACGAAAGTTGGGGTAGAGGCCATAGTTTTAGTCATTAAAGACATTATAGTTCATGAAACCCATTTCCTCCGCAACTCAATTTATTTTTTATTTTCCTCAAACTCACCCTTCTCAAATCTTTTTTCTGCATCCTTTAGTGTTGTTTAGGAGATTGAAAAATAGAGTCTATGGTAAGAACATAGCAGTCAACCACAAAGGCAAAGTTATAATAATAAAAACTCCGAGGACACCTGCTTTCTTTCGTTTGAGTACGATGGTGCTTCCAATAATTCCAAAGAAGTCGAGGGGAAAGGTTACATAGTTGCAATATGGTTTGCACCACATATGTGGTCGGTGAAGAAAGTCTGAAAAAAGGTTGTTTACTTCCAGAATTTGTAGTACATCTCTAAATAAGTGATATGTTGAAAAAATTAACACTGCAACAAACAGATATCGTAGGTTTATATTCATCTTTCTTAGTATATAAGAAAGCGAAACAATTTCCTTCATGGGTGTTATAATTTATTGATGAAGTTAGAGCCTCTCCTTTATGTTTCAGATTTTCAGAAGTCAATAAGATTTTATAGTAAAGTTTTGGGATTTGAACTGGGGGAACTTTACCCAAACAAAGAAAATCCGAGTTACGTACCAATTTTTATTGGTACCTCTAAATTAATGCTTGCGCAAGCAAGAAAAACGAACAAAAAGTTTTATTCTAAAGGATTGGGTGGTTCTGGCGCCCAATTTTTTGTTCAAGTTAATAATGTTGACAAAAAGTGGAGACAGGTGAAAGATAAAGTTGAAATTATTGACGAGATAGAAACTAGAGATTGGGGAGATAGAGAATTCACGATTAAAGATCCTGACGGATATTTGATTTCCTTTTTCACTCCGACTAAATAGAGAAGCGAATCCATTTCCTCCGCGAGACTGAAAGGACTATAATAATTCTTTATAATTAACTGGTGAGAAATTCGAGCTTCCACAGTACTAGTAATCACATTTATTCAGTCCTAGAATTGACAGATTTGGGCCTGATCCTACTTCCATGTCGAGAAACTCTGACTTCTGCCCCAGCAAACGTTGGAGCATTTTTGTCAATTCTTACAATCATAGGGTGGAATCTTGTTACACGCTCGAGAATTCCAGTAAGACCTTTTTTAGGCCGAGGAGAAGTATCTATAACCTCTCCCTCTATCCAGTCGTCGTGTCCAGTGTCAAATTGAACCCTTTGTCCTACTTCATATTCTGATTGTCCTATATGAAATTCCGATGCAGTTTCTTTTTCTCTCACAGTACTCACCCCCTCGTTGAGTCAAATTTATCTAATTTAAGATTATACCAGCTGAACCAAAAACCACCATATCTAGAAAAACTAAAGTAAACTTTTTTTAAAGGAGACACATTTCTTTCTAAAAATGGATGGCTAAGATTGCAAAGCAAGAGAGAAGTAGAGTATCTAGAATTTATTAAAAACCACCTCGATGAAATATAATAAGATTGGATTCCATTTCCTCCCCACCAGGGGCGGGCAGGCGCGGCTTCGGTGATATAATTTGATTGATGAACCAGGTTGTGGTTGGAATAATTTCCAGAGAAACAAGAAGAGGAATCGAATACTTATTACTAAGTTCTAAAAGAGATTTTGGAAAGTTTACTGGATTTTACTATCCACCGGGCGGACATTTAGAAAACGGAGAAAATGAGGAAAACGCGTTAGTTAGGGAAATAAAGGAAGAATTAAGAATAAAAGTAAAGCCGATAAATAAAGTTGCTGAAACTTCCTCGGATATTAAAGGACAGCTAACACATTGGTGGATGTGTCAGGCGGATACAAGCAAAATAAAGATCCAAACAGATGAAATTAAAAATCTGCGGTGGTTTACGCGAGAAGAAATTATAAAGAGTAAGAACATTTGGCCAGCAACCAAAAATATTTTTCAGAAATATATCTTCGACAAAAGTTAAGAACCCATTTCCTCCCCTCCAAAGGCGGGTGGACGCGGCTTCTATGATTTTTGTTATACTTTTAAATATGAAGGATTGTATTTTCTGTGATTTCAAGGATAAAGAAGTTGTTATATATAAAGACGAGAAGTGTTTTGCTGCCGTCAGTCTAAATCCAATTAACAAGTACCACGTAATGATAATTCCAAAGGATCATTACGAAAGTTTTATTGACCTTCCTGATGACTTGGCATCTCATATTTTTTTAATTGCTAAAAAAATTTCTGCTGCAGTTAGAAAAGCTTGTAATCCCGAAGCAATTCACCACATCTCAGATGATGATATACATAAACAAGGCTACAATCTTGTTTCCCACTATAAATTCCATATAATTCCAAGATTTAAAGACGACAAGGTTCAAATAGAGTGGAATCGGTATGATTTGAGTTTGGAGGAAAGGATAAGGATTGCGAAAGATATTAAAGATAACTTGAGAGAACCCATTTCCTCCGCGGATTCAAAAATTCCCTCAAGGAACCGTGATAAAATATTTATATAGATAATTTCATATATAAATATGGGCGTTGACGATATTATAAGGCATGAAAAGGGGCTTGGTTACTTTGGAAATTCTTCTGAAAGAAGAGCTCGTAACCAAAGTGAAGAGGAATTAAATAGAATACTTGAGAAAGTTGAAAGACTAGGTATCACAACTTTAGATACCTACTCTGGTCTTGACAGGACAGCAAAAGACTTGGGTAGAACTAAGGAAAGCTTTACTTCGTTAATCAAAGGAAAACGTATATGTGATATAGGATCTGGCAAAGGAGGCCTTGCTATCGAATGTGCTTTAGAAAATATTGATGCAGAAATTGTGTCAGTAGAGCCCGCCATCGCACATCCAAATTTTAAATCAAGCCAACTAGAAACACTAAAAGAAAAACTAGGAGGCAATTATTCACAGGAACAAATTCAAAATGCATTTGATGCATATGAACAAAACGCATATGCTGGTTCAGCAGACGAATTGCCTTTTGAGGATGACTTTTTCGACATAGCCATTGACAATCGTTCTGTTACTTTTTATTCAGCGAAAATTGGAAGGGAATTGTTTAAAAAATCATTACAGGAAATGTTACGAATAATTAAACCTAAGGGAAAACTTTTAATAGGTGATGCTGTACATTTTCTTGATTCAGAGGATGGCGGTTTCCAAATGGGAGTTATAGAAGATCTTGGTTTATCCTACGAATTTATTTATAAACTAGGTGATAAGGAAAAGCACAAATTACCTATTGGGATTGTAATAGCAAAATAACAACTCCTACCCGAATTAAAGTCTTTAAAGATAGTGTCTTTAAAAGTGTATATATAGTGTTAAGACTCCATTTCCTCCCCGCCAGAGGCGGGCAGGCGCGGCTTCTGTAAATTTTGTTATAATTCAAGCATGAACAATGTCAAAGTAAAAACCTCAAAAATACAAGGAAAGGGTGTTTATGCAACGAAGGGTTTCAAAACCGGAGATATTGTTTTGGAAATTGATGATTCACGCGTTGTTGATGATGAAAGCCAGTTAAGTGAGTACCAGAAGGGATTTGAAGCGGACTGGCTTGCTAGTGGAAAAATTGTTTTAATGCAATCTCCTGAAAAATTCATTAACCATTCCTGTAATTCGTCAACATACGTAAAAACAATTAACGGAATTCGCAAAGTGATTGCAATGAGAAGTATTAAAAAGGGCGAGGAGATTACTTATGATTATTCCATAAATGGGTATAATGACGGGACTTTTAACTGCAATTGTGGAAGTTTGAATTGTAGGGGTGTTTATCAAGGAAATTTTTTCAAACTACCGCGTGATTTACAAATTAGATACCTACCATATTTGGAGGATTGGTTTATTAAGGAGCATCAAGAGGATGTTGAAAAGTTAAAAACAGGTTGAAGAACCCATTCCCTCCCCACCAGAGGTGGGCAGGCGCGGCTTCTGGAATTTAGATCTTTAATTTTTAAAATTATTACGCTCTAACTTTTTGTGTTGTAAAGCGACTCTAATGCAGTAAAATAAGTTTATGAAATTAAGAGAATCAACTGCTAAAGAAAAAGCGGAAGAGATAGATCCAGTTACAATTTTACTTACCCACATGAGATTAGAGTGTATAGGAGTAACGCCAAATGGATTAATGGAACGAATATCAGGACAATATCCTGATGAGATCGCAAATTTATACATTATTAAGCATTCAAGCGGTTTTACGGTTTTTATGTCAAAGAATGTTCCCCTAGATATTCGGGAAAGATTAAAAGCCCTTCCAGTAGAAATGGCTTTCGTAGAGCCTGAAACAGTAAAAATTATTTTAGGTAAATTATATCCTAAAGAAGGCCCAAGAAGAGGTAAAAGTTATATTTTTCCTTCAAATCTTGACCCAAAAATATTCCCAGACGCGGTGCTTTTAAGTTCAGCTCATGAGCAATTATTTCGAGAGTTCGAACCTGATTCACATTTCCCTAAGCATCCAGCCTTTGGGATTATAACAGACAATAAACTTGTTTGTGTTTGCGAATCCTCAAAAGAAAATGATGAAGCAGCTGAATCTTGGGTGAGGACGCTAGAGGCGTATCGGGGAAAGGGTTATGCCAAACAAGCAACATTGGCTTGGGCTTATAACTTACAGCAATCACGCAAAATTCCATTTTATAGTCACAAAGAGTCAAATTTGCAATCTCAAGCTGTTGCTATAAGTTTGGGTTTAATTCAATATTCTGAAGAAGTGAGCTATTAATAAAAATTTATACGCTATTCTGTGACTTAATTTGACGTTTCTGGTATTTTACCAAGAAGGGCGTTAGGGAAAACTAAAGAACCCATTTCCTTTCCACCAGAGGTCATACGTCGCCAAGGCTTTGTAGACGGAGCGAGGGCAGGTGCAGCTTCTGAATTTTTCTTTAAATTGATATACTTCATTTAAATGCCGCTGACAGAATTAGAAGCACAATCAATCCTAGAAAAATTAAATATTCCAAAGGAAGACTGGATTAGCCCGAAAATCGAGGTTAGGAAATCTCAACTCGGAGGAAAAGGTATGTTTGCAAAAAAACCGATTAATGAGGGGAAAGTTGTCCTTAGATGGGGAGCAAAACCTGGGAATGTTTTTAGCGAAGAGGAAATACGAACCGGCAAAGCAAGAAAAAGAAGCAGCATTGAAATTGAAGAGGGAATCTATCTTGCTGGTGAAGCTAATGTTTTGGCAGAAGATTCTGATTTTCTAAATCATTCGTGTGATTCAAATTTATGGATGAGCGACTCGGTAACTCTTGTGGCCAGAAGAAATATTAAAGAAGGGGAAGAAGTAACTGCCGACTATGCTTTATGGCAGGGGGATGTAATTTGGGTAGCAAACTGGGATTGTAAATGTGGCCAAACTGTATGCAGGCATAAAGTTACAGGAAAGGATTGGAAATTACCAAAAGTCCAAGAGAGATATAAAAACCATTTTTCGCCATTTCTAAATAGGAGAATTGAAAGACAAAGAAGTTAGCGAACCTATTTCCTCCGCAGGATATTTGGGAAATGGTCCATATATACTTTTATACATTTACATAGAAAATCTTATAGTTTATAATTGGGGTGTCTAAGTGAAAAGGAGAATAAAATAATGCCTAAAAAAGTCATAATTTCAATGAGTACTTATGGAGACGAAGTTAGGGGTGGTAGGCTTTCAAGCATATTAACAGAACTTGCTCTTGAACAACCTACAATTGATCTTGATTTGTCTGATCCCGATACTTTGTTAATGGCTCTTCCCAGGTTAGTTCAACAAGCAAGTAAGGAAGCGGCTAAATTGTTTCCTGAAGATGAGATTGTGGGTAAAGAGAGGGAAGTTAAATAAACACTTCTTTAATATCAACGGCCTTTTCCACAAGAGTCTACTCCCGATAACATTTCCCTCGAAGTCAAGATATCTTACTGATTTCGTAATAGACGCTTCTGATTGTTCCTCTTTTTTTAATTAATCCTTGATCCTGAAGTTTTTTTAAGATTATAGCGAGCTTAAACAAGCATAATTTATTCTTCCAAATACTACCCAATGTTACCAACAGAAGCTATTATTTAATCTAAAACTTCAGATAGTTAAGTCGACTTTACTAGACATTTGTAAATTATTGTTAGACAATTGCCTTGAAATGGAATTAAAAATCCACGAATTCCAAATTTCAATTCTCAGAGAACTCCTGTTTAAACCTAAAGCGAGATTCAGTGACCTTAAAAAAGTTGATATAACCAATGATCATTTTACATTCCACATAAAGCAACTGATTAAAGAAGGATTGGTTTTTAAAACTAACAAAAGATACAGCTTAACAGATGAGGGAAAAGAGTTTGCCAATAGAATGGATACCGATGCTTTGAATTTAGAAAGGCAAGCAAAAGTTGCGATTGCAATTCACGCAGTTAGTAAGAAAAACGGAGCAACTGAGTATCTGGTACATAGGAGATTAAAACAACCTTTTTACGGATGGTATGGTTCTCATAGCGGAAAGATAAGATGGGGAGAAACTCCGCTTGAATGTGCTAAAAGAGAGTTGTTGGAGGAAACAGGACTTTCTGGAAATTTTAATTTAAAAGGCATTATCCACTATCATCATTTTCATAAAGACGGAAGACTTTTGGAAGATAAATATTTTTGGGTTTATAGAGTTGATAAAACTCGCGGGATGTTTAAAGAAAAAGTTCCTGAAGGAGAGAATATTTGGATGAAGGAAAAAGAATATCGGAAACTGAAAAATGTTTTCGCAACCTTTGATGAAATAAAAAAAGTTATAACATGTAAAAGTTTGGTATACATTGACAAAATTAAATTTGTAGATAGTTATTAATAGTAATTTATACATCATGCAACCAGAAAGAGAAGAAATTTGCACAGACTCTTCATGGCAAACTCTGGAACATCCGGGATATTCAGGTAAAAAAAAGGACGAACAGATAAAAGAATGGGATAGAAAATATGGAGAAGGAAATTGGAGAATTGCTTGGGAATTAAGAAATGGAGAAGTTTTGGATTTTAATGGAGTGTTTTGGAAAGTGTATGTACTCGGATATATAATGTATTTTATTAAAAATCCTGATGAAGCACGATTATTAACTGAAAATTATTCCTATGCATATGACAAAGATATGATAAGTCCTAAAGAAGCGTTTGATCCTCAGTCTTTGTATAACAAACAGGGGAGAGCAAACCAGTTTCATCATGTTGCTTTAAATATTGCTTTGGAATGGTATTTAGGAATGCCTTTCAGAGGTGATCGACCGATTCAAGTTCGGGAAGGAAAACCAGGAGCTCCATTTGATCAATGGCCAGAAGGATTTCGTTGGAGTCCTGGTAGAATTCCGACAGTAGTTCCTAATTTGATACCAGATGTTAATGTTGAAGGATGGTGGGAGAGTTGCAGCATCGAAGATTTGTACCAAAAATCAAAAGTTCTTCAAATTAGAGTTAAATGAATTAATAATTATTGAAAAATGACCCCCCACAACTTCTTTGTTTTTAACCTGATATAATCTGGTTACGATATGAATGAAAATTATCTTCATGAGGTTGCAATAACAGCAATAGTTATCAAGAAAAATAAATACTTAATTATTAGACGCTCTCCTAGAAAGAAAAGGTTTCCAGGAATGTGGACGGTTCCTGGTGGAAAATTAGAAACCAAAGATTATATTGGTTTTCCGAAAGATACTCAATTTTATTGGTATAACGTTTTAGAAAAGGTTTTGAAGCGCGAGGTAAAAGAAGAAGTTGGGATTGATATTAAAAACATTGAATATGTAACGAGTTTGGCAACTGTCCACACAGATGGAAATCCATCTCTGGTTATATCTTGCCTTGCAGACTATTCTTCAGGAAAAATAAAGCTAAAAAAGGAAGAGGTTGATGAGTTTGTTTGGGTTACTTTGAAAGAAGCTAAGAAATACAATCTTATAGACGGAATCTATGATGAACTGGTTATGGTAGAAAATAAAAAGAAAGGTAAAAAGACAGAGTGGAAGAGATTCTCTTAAATTGAAAAGATATTGAATATGAATACATTCCTAAATTTAAAATTCCAAGAAAGTAGATTTCTCAAAAATATCGATCAATTTAAAAAAATGGACAAGGCAAAGATAATAAAAGCATATAAATTAGCCAAAAAATATCATTCAGGACAAAAAAGAGATGAGGGAGGTCCTTATCTCCTGCATTGTTTGAGAGTTGCCTGTTTAATAATAGAGGAATTAGATATAAAAGACTCAAGTGTTATCTGTGCTGCTATTCTTCATGATAGTGTTGAGGATACAAAGCTAACACTTGAGGAAATAAAAGAAAAATTTGGCATCAAAACATCTGAGTTAGTTAGTAACCTTACGAGAAATAGATCAGAGGAAACGGAACTAAACAAGTACAAGCATAAATATAAGAAATTTAAAGAAACCATGAAGAAAGATTGGGAAACTAGAGCCATAAAAGCTTGTGATTATTTAGATAATATGATGTCTTGGTCTTTTATTCCTGAGTATCATCCGTCAAGAAATAAATTTCCTCGTTGGTTTACTGAAGCAGAAACAATGTACATTCCACTTGCCAAATCTGTTGATCGAGAATTAGTAATAAAAATGAAGAAAGTATTAATTTCTATAAAAGGAACTTAAGAATTTATTACATTTTAAATGTACTGAAAAGGTAGTAGTTACTTTAATACTGATACAACTGATCTTAAGAAGATCATGATACGAGGAAGGGGGTGATTAAGGTGCTTGATAATCATTTGTACAATTTAATGATCCAGATTGTTCAGGAGAACAAAAGTCTTTGGAGGATAAAGAACAAATATCTCAATGATGCGGGGGACTGTTCTGACTGTAAGGCTTTTTGGAAAAAGATGATAGAAGATAAAAAAAATCATGTGGAAGAGCTTAAAGGGTTGATTAAAAACCACATGCAATCCTTGTAAGTTAGACTTTCTCAGTAACTTTGTACTCTAAATATTTTCCCAACATCAATCGAGTGTGAGCATCAAGTCCAGGAAGAGCGGAAAAGAAAAAGCCAGCAACTGGCATTAAGACAAACTCCAAAGGCATTATAATTGCACGCCATAAAGGAAACTCTTTTGGTCTTTTGGGTCGATAAATTCTTTCAAAAATTAACATTACAACTAAAAAAACGAGTGCAGTAGTAAGAACTAAAGATGATAGTTTTGGAACAGTATAACCCAGAGCAGTTCTGGCAAAGCGTGGATTAATAAGAGTTGGAACAGTTAATCCAACAGTAATGATAAACCAATGAACCGGCCAAAAAAAATGCGCCCAAATAACAGTTGTTAAACGGGTAGTTTTGTCCCAAAAGGAAAGTCCTGGTGTGATTAAATAATTTTTAATTATCCAGGGTGAATCCGAAACTCCCCAAGCCCATCTTTTAATCTGTTCATATTGAACTTTAAGCGTTTTTAAAGTTGAGGTTGATTCTGCTGCATCAGCATACAAAGGAAGATACAAAGGTTCGACTTCCAGTTTTCCTCTTTTTTTAAAAAAAGCTTTAAAAAATATACCCCAATCCTCAGGAATTTTATCAGGATCCCAGTAGCCAGCTTCTTCTAAAAGTTTAAAGGAAAGGGAATAATTCTGTTGGTTGATTAACCGATCGCGCCTGGGAAGCATTGACATGATGAATATAGAAGCAAAGGTGTTTGGTATCCTGGTAACGGCCGGCAAGCGCCAAATATTGTTATAAAGAAGTACGGCCGGTTGCCAAAACATTTCATAGCGTTTGGGATTATCAAGAAATTTAAAGGTTAAGCAGGAAAAATGTTGGGGGTGAAATACATGATCTGAATCACAACTGGTGACAACAGTGTATTTTAAGTTTATTTTTCCTGTATCAATAAGCTTCTCTTTTATTTTAATTGCAGAATAACGCTCATTTGATGCTTTACCGATAATTTCACCTGCGGCTAAGGGATGAACTGTGAAAATTAAGCGGAAAAATTTGTCAGCAAATTCCTTTTTCAAATTCTCCTTAATCATTTTTCTGTGTTCGATTGGCGCTCTTTTTTCCTGAGCAATTACTACTATAATTTGATTAAGAGGAAGGGTTTGTTTGGCTAATGAGTTGACGGTTCTGGTAAGTATATGAAGGGGTTCTTTATGAGTTGGAATAATCACTATGTGTTGAACTTTTTGAGCATCCGGAAAGCTTTTTAGATCAGCTAGCCAATCATAGTTTATTGATGCTTGGATACGAAAATGAGAGATGGTTGCAGTAAAAGCTAGTAAAAATGATTGATAAAACCAGTAGATATTAAAAGCTAAGACAAAATATGCAACAATTTCGGGAATGATAAAAATTCCCCAGTAGGGGAATAGAATTACGTTCCAGGAAAAAAAACCGGGTAAAATCTCTAAAATCCGGTCAACTTTCTTTTCGTGTTTGAGAATAAATTTTCTTAGCATATTTTGGTAGTTGGTAGATAGTAGTTGGTAGATGGGTAATTTTTTAGCAAACTACATTCTACTTTCTACATGCTACGAACTATTGTTCAAGGCGGGGAAATAAAGGTTTTTGAGATTTGATATTAGGTCCTTTGAATTGCTTTTCAATTTTTTCGGAGGTTTCGGGCAAAAACGGTTTCAAATCATATGCAATTTGCCTGATTCGTTTAACAAGATCTCTTAGAACCTTTTCTTTTTCTTTACCCTTAAGGTTCCACACTTGTTTTTCATTGATTAAAACATCTGTCTTTTTTATTTCATCCCAAACAAACTCCAGCGCTTTGTCTTGGTTGTACTTTTCTATATTGTTTGCAACTTCTTTACTAAAACCCAATTTAAAACTTTTAGCATTTAGCTTTAAGTTTTTAGCCAATCCAGCTACTCTTGCAATTAAATTTCCAAGACCATTAGCAAGGTCGGCTTGATAAACTTGCTCAAAAGATTCTTTGGTAAAATCACTATCTTCAAATGGGCTGATTTTTGCTAAAAGATAATATCTTAAAGCATCGGTTCCATATTTTTCCACATAATAAAAGGGATCAATGACATTTCCCAGACTTTTACTCATTTTTTGTCCGCCGGAAGTTATAAAACCATGAATGATTATTTGTTTGGAAGGTGGAAGGTCTGCGGCCATTAACATTGCTTGCCACATGGCAGACTGCTGTCGTAAATTATCTTTACCAGCAACCTGAATTGCGTTTGGATTTTCCTTTGTTCCCCAAAATTGTCTAAACTTTTCTTTATCTTCTGGCCAACCCAAAGCAGAAATGTAGTTAGTTAAAGCATCAAACCAGACATACATAACCTGTTTATCATCACCAGGAACTGCTACTCCCCAGGGCATTTTTTCTTTTAATCGGGAAACACTAAAATCCTGAGGATTGTCTTTTATAAAATTGCTAATTTCTGTTAACCTGTGTTTTGGAATGACAAAATCAGGATCGGACTTATAAAGCTTGAGTAACTTTTCTTGAAATTGAGAGAATTTAAAAAAGTAGTTTTCTTCATTAATAAGTTGAATTTCAAGGTTGGGGTGAATTGGACACCTGCCGTTTATAAGTTCTGAATCTTGTTTTTCCAGCTCGCAACCTACGCAGTATTTTGCTTGATAAATACTTTTTTTTATAAACCCATTCTTTTCGCAGACTTTCCAAAGTCCTTGAGCAGCTTTTATGTGATGCGGATCTGTAGTTCTTATAAAATTGTTGTAGGAAAGATTAAGTGCTTTTTTGAGACCGTCAAATTTCTTGGCATATTCATCAACATAATCCTGAGGCCCTTTTTTTTCTTCAAGGGCTTTTTGGTAAATTTTTTGACCGTGTTCATCTGTTCCGAAGTTAAAAAATACATCATAGCCAGTAAGTTTTTTGTAGCGGGCAATTGCATCAGCTTGTATAATCTCGAGGGCAAAACCGATATGTGGTTTGTCATTAACGTAAGGCAAGGTAGTAGTGATGTAAAAATTCTTCTTTCTCACAGCTTGTATTTTACAAGAAATTATATTCGATTTAAACCTCGTTAGCTTTTTACTGATATATTA
>Ga0154801_125_pt2 | contig 24468 bp, 26 predicted proteins | sample Rifle2008BG16ft_FD_105809 | JGI IMG/M metagenome (GOLD analysis project Ga0154801, IMG submission 105809) | Candidatus Woesebacteria bacterium RBG_16_34_12 | reverse complement strand
ACGAGCCAAAGCGCGGATGTACGTTCCACTTGAAACTACTGTTTCGATTTTCAAAATGGGAAACTTATATTCAAGAAGTTTAATTTTATAAATAATTATTTTTCTTGGACTTAGGCTTAAACTTATACTTCTTCTTGCTAATTCGTAAGCTTTTCTCCCCTTTATCTTTATCGCAGAGTATACGGGTGGTACTTGCTCTTGTTCACCAATAAATTTATGTAGTACTATCTTCACCTTTGACAACGAGGGTATAATTGGCACACCCGAGTTGTCATCCTGAGTGAGTGAAGCGAATCGAAGGATCTTCCCTTCTGCATCATCAGTATCCCGTTCCTCACCTAAATATATCTCTGCCAGATAAGTCTTTTCTGTATTTTTGGTTATTTTTCCAAGTTCTTTTGTTGCACTTCGTCCAACTCCAACAATTAGAAGTCCTGTTGCATTGGGATCAAGTGTTCCAGCATGGCCTATCCGTTTTATGCCAGTAATTTTTCGTAGTTCATCAACAACATCATGCGAAGTAATTCCTTTGGGTTTATCAATCAGAAGATACATAAATTTAAATAAAAATAAATAGTATTCAATTTTCTTACAGACTTACTTAAATAGATCGAAGTCCTCAGGTAATTCTCTACCAAGACAAGCTCTTAATTTTGCCCGACCAATTTTTATAGCTTCGGGGTCTTTAGTAGCAATTAATCTTCCAGCATCTCGAATTTCCTGCTCTCTCAACCAATCCTCTTCTGTTCCTAACATAAATGATCGTTCACCATCAGTTACAGGTGGAGGTTCTCCTCTTAATCTAATCCACCATGTTTTTCCATTTCCTTCTAGGGTCATATCCACTTATCCTATAATGATAATTGCTATTATTATAAATATTTTTAGAATTTAAATAAAGTGGTAATTTTATTTAATATGCTGAAGTATGAATTAAAAAAAACAGTCTTCTTACTTCTCAAATACCAAGGAGTCGGTTTGTGCGCCAAGATTTTTTAGTATTTGTCTGATTTGTTTAACCATTTCTTTTGGTCCGCAGACATAAAAATGTTGAGAAAAATTATTAATATGTTTTTTTAAAAATTCCTCATCAATTCTGCCATATTCATAACCATTTTTCTCTTCCCTTGTTAAAACCAGTATCAAATCATCTGCCAGCATTTTTCTTAATTCTTTTTCCAAAATTACATCTTTGGAAGTCTTGTTTGAAAATATTAATTTATTACCTCGTAATTTTCCATCCTTATACAATTGCCGAAGAATAGCAATAAATGGGGTAATTCCGGCACCCCCGGCAATAAAAACTCCTAATCCTTTATATGAAATAGTTCCATAGGGTCTTTCTATTGTTATTTCATCTTTCTCTTTTAATTTATGAAGTTCTTCAGTCACTCCTCCATGATTAGGGTAAATATTTCGCGGATAGGCTTTGATAATAAACTCAAGTTGTGGATCCTCGTTCAAGGATGTAAAAGAAAAATCCCGTTTTTCATATTTCCACTTTGGAGTATTTATTGCAACCAAGGTTGCCTGACCAGGTATAAATTTATAACCATCTGGCTTTTCAACTACAAATCTCTTTACATCATGAGTTATATAACTTGTTGATAATATTTTTGCATTCATAAACTCATCGTATCATTAGTTTAACTTCTTTCTGTAATCTTTTTAACACCTAAATTAACTTTCCTAAAATTAAAATCAAAGTAGCATCCATTACTATTGGAAATAGTAATAACAAATTCGTAAATTTCAATAATTCCAGCATCTGATCATTGAAAATAAAGGAATAATCAATTGATAAATTTAAACTAATTAAATAAATAATAATAAGCACACTCAGTGAGATTAATAAAAACTTCCATATTCCTTCGATATCTTTTTTACTTAAAAACATTGTGTTACTTACTTCAAACACCACGTATGTTACCAAAAATATATAAAGAATTTTAGAAGTAAAATTATTGGAAATTATATAGTAAATCACTGTAAATATTATTGCTATTCCGAAAATCAAAGGAGCAACTCCTATTAAAAATCTTCTTATGGGATCAGTTTTGGCAATAGGAGTGGAACCAAGTTTAACCTGTTCATTTTCAATTTTAGGTAAAATCTCAAATTCCCTAACCGGAACCAATAAGAAAAGCGCAGTTAAAAAGTGTGATGCTTCATGTATAAAAGTTCCTAAAGCAAAAATTATTGCATACAAATAAACTGCCAGTCTCTTTCTTTTAGTTAATTTCAATAAGAACAAAAGCATTTTGTTCGATAGATTTTTTGATAAGCGTAAAAGAATAAATATCTCAAGAATAAAAGTAACATTAAAGAGTAAAAAATTTTGCATAAAATTATTTTACTTATACTTTCATTGTGTTAAATTTAGATGATGAATAAATTTAAATACCTACAATCACCTATCATTAAAAAACTAAAACTTACCAGAATTTCAAAAAAAAATATAATCCTGATCTTATTCTCCATCTTTTTATTGCTTCTTGCCAGTTTGTCTGTATTCCAAAAATATTCTCTGCAAAAAAAACTGGATAATCTTTACAAAGAAAAAAGTGACATTGAAACTTTATTCAGTTCAACAGAACAAGAACTCCAAGAATTGAGAAATCAAGACCAAGTAAAAACTAATATTGAGTTGAAAGAAACTATTGAAAATATCGAAGATGCATATGATAAGGCGGTTTCTTCTTATGAAGAACTTTTAAAACTTAAAGAAAACGACCAAGCTGAGAGCAAAGATCTGGATGAATTGTTTACGAAATCTTTAGTTGAGTTATCCAATCAGGAATATACAACTGCTGAGGCTACATTAGCTGAACTTAACAAAAAGACAAAAGCAGAAGTTGATCGATTGGCATCCCTAGCTACGCCAAAAGTTACAGCTCCGGAAAGTAATACTCCTCCAGGATCGGGTTATTCCCGACAATATGTAACAACTGATACAGGAAGCTTTTTGGTTAGTATGGTTGTGGCTGATATTGGCTCAACTCGCATGATTGTTGATACAGCAGCTGATGCTGATTGTTCAAATAATTGTCCAGTACTTCCGCTTTCCGAATATATCTCAAGAAACGGAGCATTTGCAGGAATAAACGGAACTTATTTTTGTCCGGCTGAGTATCCTTCCTGTGCAGGCAAAACTAATTCGTTTGATCTTTTGGTCATGAACCATAAGAAAACTTATTTTAATTCTAGCAATAATGTTTATAGTGGAAATCCGGTAGTAATATTTGGAGATGGATACATAAGGTTTGTATCATCGGGAACAGAGTGGGGACGGGATACTTCTCCCAACGGAGTGTTAATGAATTACCCGCTTTTATTAATGAATAGCGAAATCAAATTTGGAGGAGATGAGGATCCCAAAAAAGGCAGTCGTGGAGGAAGAAGTTTCGTCGCCAATAAAGGAAATCTTGTTTATATCGGAGTAGTTCATAGTGCCACCGTTGCTGAGTCAGCGCGTGTGATGAAAGCACTTGGATTTGAAAATGCGCTTAATTTGGATGATGGGGGTTCTACTGCACTCTGGTCCGGAGGTTACAAAGTCGGTCCGGGAAGAAATTTACCAAATGTTATTTTGTTTGTAAAAAAGTAACAAGGACTTATGTCTAAAGCTCTTCTTTCAAAAAATTCAATATCGCCCACCCCAACGGGATCGCCGCAGACAAAAATAATAAACCAAAAAATTTAGTTCTTTTACCTTTTATGATATAGAATTCATTTCCTCGTTTGAATAGTAATTGTGATCCAAATAAACCGGTTAATGCATATTTCCATAAAAACAAATCTGTTCCAATTAGAAAAATGTAAACGAAAATTTTATTTAAATCCATCTCTTTAAAAGTTTCTTAAAATTCCCCTTGCTGCCATGATACCGGTTGCGGCGGCACCGGTGATTGTACCTGAAAGTCCCGAGGCATCTCCTGCTACATAAACATTATTTAAGGTTGTTTGCATTTCGGGAGTGGTTGAAACATATGATGATCTGAATTTAACCTCTGGTGCATAAAGAAGAGTCGATCCTGAATTAACTCCTGGCATAACTTTATCTAACTTTTCCAAACCTTCAACGATATTGGTCACCAATCTGTGCGGTAAAGCCATCGAGATATCACCCGGTGTAACTTGTTCCAAAGAAAGCGATGGCTTGACAATTGATTTTTTTAATCTGGAAGGAGTACTTCTTCTTCCTTTACGTAAATCTACTAATCTTTGTAAAATCGGTTTACCCCCACCAATAGTTGTTGCCAACTTGGCAATTGACTCTGCATATTCAATAGAATTTTCAACTGGCTCAGTTAAATTTACTTCGCAAACAAAAGCAAAGTTAGAGTTTTCCGACTCATGCGCAGATGTTGAATGGCCATTAACACAAACATAACCTTTATACTCTTCAATAGCAACGTAGCCATCCGGACACGAACAAAAGGTACGCATAATATCATCAAATGTGTTTGTCTTAACTTTCAATACAATCTCATATAAAGCCTCGGCATACCTGCGCATTACCGACTTGGGAAATTCAACTCTCACCCCAACCTCAATCATTCCAAATTCATATTTGATCCCTACTGTATCAGATAACTCTTGAAGCCATTTAGCACCAATCCTACCCGGAGCAAGAAGAATTTTATCAGCATAATATTTTTTACCTTTTTCATCAACAACCCCTGTACATTTTTGGTTATTGATAATCAGGTCAACAATTTTTGTATTATCAATTAAATCTATCTTATTTTTGATCAGGTGGTCTTGAATCTTTTTAATGATATCTCTTAATTTATCTGTTCCAACATGTTGCGCTCGTCTGACAATCAGCTCAATATCATTCTTCTCCGCCTCTTCAACAAGTTTTTCCACCTCATCTTTATTTTTCGGATAATACTCACTATTCACTCCCCACTGAGTAAAAGTTACATCAATTTCGTCTAAAATTTTTTGGTACTCTTCTGGTTTGATTAAATGAAATGTTCGTTCATGCGAAAGCTTTGCAGTATAAAGAAGCTTCCCATCAGAATAAGTTCCGGCTCCGCCAAATCCACTCATCACTTCGCTCGGTTTCCTTTTCTCCAAACGAGAACCCATATCGATTAAAGCAATCCTCAATTTCTTTTCAGCTTTGAGAAGTTCTAAGCAAGCAAATATCCCAGCTGGTCCAGCACCTACAATAATCAAGTCGTACTTTTTCATAGCTGGTAATATTATATCTAATAAATAACTAAAATTCCTCTGACAGTTACTTCAATTTGAAATTCCTAACTGATATACTGATGGCTACTTAAAATCTATGTTTAATGAGGTAATTTTTGATTTGGAAACTAAGAAACTTTTTAATGAAATTGCATCAGATGACCCCAAAGATCTCGGTGTTTCTATTGTTTCTCTGTATTCCAGGAAAATTGACGAGAATTATTTGGAAATTGAAGGAAAGTTACAAAGTTTTTGGGAAAAAGATTTCAAAAAAATGTGGCAAATATTCCAAATTGCTGATCGAATAATCGGTTATAATTCTCTCCATTTTGATGTTCCTGCACTCAAAGACTATACGCCTTTTCCTTTCAATAAACTTCCCCATTTTGATATTATGGCAAAAATTAAACAAAACCTTGGACACAGACTTGCACTTGATGCAATTGCCAAAGAAACACTCGACAGAGAAAAAAAAGAAACAGGTCTGCAAGCAGTTTATTATTGGCAAAAAGGCGACCGGAAATCTTTGATGAAACTAAAAAAATATTGCGAGGATGATGTAATAATAACCCGTAATCTTTATGATTTTGTTCTTAAAAATGGTTATCTTCAGTTCAAAGACAAATGGAATACTCTTCGTAAAATCGAACTTGATTTTTCCTACCCAAAAGATACATCTTCTGAAAAACAGATCGGATTGTTTTAGATTTGATATACCCATTTTTTCAATCTAATTTAAAAAAATCACCAAATATAATATACTTAACAACTTTATAAATATATGGCTATTGAATGGCTTAAAGGAAAATTGGGGATAAAATCTTCTCACGAAGTGAATCTTGTCTTCGGACCGATTACTGTCGGAGTAGATAAAACAACTCAAATTCCTCCGTTTTATGACAATAGAGAAAATTTGAGAACTGCGGAATCAAGGGGCGTTAAACCTTTATCACTTAAACAAATTATGAACCAAGTAGATCCTGAGGATTATAAATGTATGGTTCTTTCTGACTCTCCCATAGCACATCAACTTCGAAAGGGTAATCTCCTAAGAATTAAAGAAGAAAAAGATGACGGATCAGTAATATTACAGTTTTGCAGCATTTTTGGTATGTATGACTATGAACAAATTCCTTCATTCCCATGTCCATTGGATGAACCAATGTTTACGGGTGTTGCAATCCACAGATACGAGTCAGAAGGTAATTCTTTGATTTTGGATGAAGTGGTTAAAGCTCATCAACCAACAGGTAAAAACAGACATCCTCAAAATATAATACATAGTGAAACAATTCTATGGTCAGATTCAAAGGGAATTCTTCAAAAACAAAGTAATCACCCACTGTTCAAACCTCGTTAAATCTTCACTTAAAAGAATTTCTGTCTTTACTTTACACTCTTTACTTTTTTCCTTCTTTCATCTATTTCAGCTTTTACAGTTTCAAAATCTGTGTCGTCATTCAGATCCAGTTCGCTATTATAATAAACATTAACTCCCTTATATTTAATTACTCCAACCGGAACTTTCATCCTTTCCTCAAAACCACCTCCACAAATCGATCCGGAAATTTCTACAATAGTCTTTGGAGAAAGACCATACGATACTAACACTTCTTTCACCAATATACTACTAACACAATATCCACTTTCAATTAATTGAGCAATTTCTTCTCTTACTTCTTGAAGCCCTTGTCTTTTTTTTCCAGTATCTATCTCTTGCATGTCCTATATTATAAGTTGTGTTTGTTGAAAATAAAAGAAGTGTAATTATTCTACACAATTAGGCCAGAGGTGGAGTTTACCAAGTGAAATTATGTAAGCTGCAGTTTTTATTGATTCTTCAGCGTTTTTACGAAGTTCTGGATTTATATCATGCCCCATCTGAGTTCTATAAGTTATCCAAATTGATTCCATGAACTGATAAAGACCTACATAAGGACCATTAACAACCAAAGGATCAAAACGAGATTCACACCAAGCAATTTTTTTAAGTAAATTAGCGCTAACATTATAATGAATTGCATACTGGTTAAAATAATTTTCCAAATAAGCTGGAGCATTTATTGGTGTAGGTGTTGCAGGGGGTGTTGATGTTAAGCTTGGTGTTGGAGTAGATGATGGAGTTGGAATTCGAGTTGGTGTAGGAGTTAAGGAAGGTGTAGGGGTAATCTCTAGTGTTGGAGTTAATTCCAAAAAAGCTGTTGGTGAATTCTCTTTACCTTCTAAAATTTTATCATTCTTTACACCCAAAACTTCTTTTTCGTTTATCAAATTAGTTTTTAAAAGAATAACAAAAAATGATACTCCAAGAATCATCCCAATTAAAAAATGTGCTAATAGCTTTTTCATTTATCCCTGATTTATAAAATCAAGTTATTATATCCAAAAATTACAATTCTCAAAACTTACTTTCATATATTTATAGCTAAATTTCATCTTGAATTTTTTTCGATCTTTTATAATATTAGTAAAACAAGAAGGTGAGGTGAGAAAAAATGAAAGGATACAAAGCAAATATTGAAAAAGAAACACTAAAGAATAAATATTTCAGAAAGGTTCTTTTTACCGGAAAATACTGCCAGTTGGTAGTAATGAATTTAAAACCCGGTGAAGAAATTGGTTTGGAAGTTCATGATACAGTTGATCAATTCTTTAGATTTGAAGAAGGCAATGCAGAAGTTAAAATCGGCGGAACAACATTCAAAGTCAAATCTGATGATGTGGTAATTGTCCCAGCAGGATCAAAACATAATATTATCAATAGCTCAAAAAGTAAAAACTTAAAACTCTATACTATTTATTCACCACCAAATCATCCAAAAGCCACTGTCCATAAAAATAAAAAAGAAGCCGAAGAAGCCGAAAAAAAACATCATAAGTAAGATATTTTTATTCTAACTTACCAAAACTATGAATTATTAGTTCATGGTTATTTATTCTTATGATTTATCTATAATATAATATCTGTTTTTTCGGTAATCATATTGCAGACTTCTAATTTCACCGTAGATAAAAAATTCTTTGTATAAAATAAAATTCTCTATGATTTTTTCTTTATACTCTTTTAATATTTCTCTCATTGTATGACCTTTCTTTAATATTTTTTTGGTTTTACTCCTAAACGGAGGTCCCCTGTTATTATTTTGATCTTTTATAGTAATTGTTATTACCACAAACTTTATAAAGCTTATTCCTATATATAGAAAAATTCTGTAATTTGGCTCACATCCCTTGGGTTAACATAAATCTGAAAAAAAGAAGATTCATCAATCTTTTCCAAAAAGCTTACGAAGTTCAAATTTTACCTGCTCTAATATTTTCTTTCTTTCAGGACTTAAATTTTTTCCTGCACGATTCATAAAGAAATTAAGCATACTCATTGCAGATTGAAAAGGAGAGGTCTTTCTTCGTATGTTATTTTCAGCTGATGTTTTAAGTGATCGTGCAATTTTTTCGGGATCATCCCATGTAAAAACACCTTCTTCAAGATCAAGTACAAAACTGGTTTGAGTAACTTTCGCTGACCAATTCTTCTTTTTCATTTAATTACCACAATCTCTCATTTTACTATTTCAAAGCATAATTTTTCACTATAACATAATTCACTATATATATTACAGGATTGACTTAATAGAATATTAAATAGTTATAGTATTATATGACAAGAGTTGAATCAGAGGTAAAATTAAACAGTATCTGTAACTTTTGTCCTGCCAGGCATTTAACAACAAAAGGTTTCAGGTGTAATCCTAATACATTCGCTCTACGTTCAAATGGAAATCATTACCGTCAAATACCCATAGATTACCCAAGAAATAGTCATTCTACTCTCGAAACTTTAAGTTTATTAAAAGAAACTCTAAGAAGAATTCAGTCTTAAGAATTTAGGATTCGTATTATTACATCTTGATTATTGTAAATATTTAACTACATACTATAGTAGAAAAAAATGAAAAGTACTCTAAGTAACCAAGATTTGGCTTCAGAACAAATTTCAAATGCAAATCAAGTTAATGAAACTGTAAAAGATTATCCTCTTAAGGATAAACAGGACAGTACTCTAGATACAAAAAAGAGAAACCTTATTCAAAAACTTAAGCAAAGAAAAAAGGTTTTAGCTTTGATTTCAATCACAGGTTTTCTGATATTTTTTTCAATTGTTATACTTTTCTTTTTAAAATTATCAAAACCAAAAGATTTAGCCAATGATACTTTGCAAACAACTCCTACCCCTTTTGTTATAAAAGCAAATGTTTCCTATCTAACCGGTGAAGCTTCAAAGATTGTTAGTGACCGAAAAGTTGAAATCAAAGAAGGTGATATCCTGGAAGAAAATGATGTAATAGAAACTGAAGAAAATACCAAATTGGTTTTATCTTTTGACGATGGGTCAGTCATTCGGGTTGGTGACAACACAAAGATAACTCTTTCAAAACTTCAATCACAAGAGACAATAATAGATGAAGGTTATGGAATACTTTTTGCCCGTGTTGAAAAGGATGTAACTCATAAATTTATAGCTCGTACTGATGAGATTACTGTTGAATCTTTGGGTACTACCTTCTCTTTAGAAAAAGAAGAGGATGAGGTAAAGGTAAAAGTATTTGAGAGTAAAGTAGTTGTAAAGGAGGAAGGTGAAAATGAAGTTGAGGTTAATACGGATTATGAATGGAAATCAAGTAGTGAAAAAGTAAATGAAATAGACAAAGATCAATTGGTAACGAATGAATTTATTGATTGGAGTTTAAAAGAAGAAAAACTGATCGTTCCTACACAAACTCCTAGTCCAAAACCAACTAGTCAACCTTCCTCACAAACTCAAAGTTATCAAATTTATCTCACCGGGTCAGCTGCCGATAACGGAATATCTTTAACTTGGACTGTTACTGGAATCAATACTCCAAACGGTTTTAAGATTGCCAGAAATAGTAATGGCAACCCTGTTTATCCGGGTGATGATTTTCAATATATATCAAAACCCGAAGCTCGTTCTTACATTTGGAAAATTACTGACGGAAACTCTTGGCATTTCAGAGTTTGTCAATATATCAACGAGGTTTGTGGAGTTTATTCAAATGATATTACTGTTCAAGCACCAACTGTTACTACTTCTGAAAAAAAATCGGTAGAAACAAAACAGATTGTCAGTCAGGTTAATTCAATTACTCTAACGATCACAAAGATAAGTGACACAAGTGTAAAACTAACTTGGTCTGTTGATGGTACTCCTCCTAATGGTTTTAAAACCATCTGGTCAAAAGGTTCTGGTCCGGTTTATCCGCCAAGAGACGGAGATTGGGGTCAATGGCTGAAATCAGAAAGCAGAGAATTTGATGTCGGAGCATTGCAAACAGGCAACACTTATTACTTTAGAGTCTGCGAATACCTAAATGGAAACTGCGGTGTTTATTCAAATGAAGTATCACAAAGTTTTTAGATCTTTTTAATTCCTCACTCAATTTCTTCTCTTTTGTAACTTACTAATTTTGTAAACAATTTTAGGATTAAATATGCTAAAATTAGCTTCAGAATTGTTAAACATAACCATTGTGGAGTCGTCTAATGGTAGGACATAGCCCTCTGGAGGCTAGTATCTTGGTTCGAATCCAAGCTCCACAGCCCAGATTCCAGTGAGGTGACCGTGGTCTCTAGAAAAGCCCATGGTTACCTCATAAGTTTGAAATATTTCTTCTTAGATTCGTACCATACCCTCACTGTTCGGAAATTTACCCTCAAGAAAATAGTTCAACGAAGGATATGTTGAAAGAAATAAATTATCCCATTAGTGAGCCCGAAGCGAAGTTATATTCCCATTTTGAAGAAATAACGGAAAATTGAAAAGTTTAAATAGCTCTCTTTTTTCTTCCGCATTTTTGTTCGAGAGCACATATTTTGCATAATCCCTGATGTCCCAAATTTTTGAATTAGGATTGATGTCTTGTTGCAGAAACAACGCTTCCCTCATACTTTCGAATTCTTTCAAGCCGTCCTGGATTTTATTTGTTAATACCAACTCATGAGGATGTGCAATATACATAAAATTTATAAGTTTAAGTAGACTTCTTTCCAGTTCTTCTTCTGATATATATGGTTCTTTACAGTTATGGTCAATTTGTCGTGTGCAATGATAATAAATATGATACCTCGGCTCTTTACTCAACCTTTCTCTATATCTATCCTCTCCAATAACACTAGCCTTACAATTAGCACATCGAAGAAGTCCTTTGTAGGTAAACACTTTTGATCCCCATTTGGATTTAAGTGGAACTACTAATTTTTCCTGCACTTTATTAAAAACATTCTTTGTAACAAGGGGAGGGTGTGATCCTTTATACCAACTACCGCTTCCAACTGGGAACTCAAATTCTCCGTAATAAAATGGATTTTTAAGCATTAAATAAATTTGGCTAAGTGATACTTTCTTGCCTCCGCGCGTTGTGAGACAGGTATCCAACCATATTTTCAGTTTTCTTCCGCTATCTCCATTATTTACGACTCTTTCGAACATTTCGGTTACTATATGTCCCCGATCCGGGTCAATAATAATATCTTTAACTCCGGCGAAGGCTCTATTGTAGTAACCGATTGGAGGCATCCCCGGTCTCCATCCCATCTCACACTTTGCCCGAATTCCTCTTTTAACATTTATTCCCTTCTGATCATTCTCAAGTTTCGCCTGAGAGCAAAGAATCATTAATAAAAACTTCTCGTTGGGGTTATTTGAGAATGTTTGCGAGAAAGTCCTAATCTTTGATAACTTTCCTTGGTCCATTAGGTCAACTAGCATTCCCAAGTCCCCGGCATTCCTTGATAGTCTGTCAGGTGCCCAAGTTAATATTCCATCAAATCTTTTCTCTCTTATATCATTAAGAAGCTTCATAAAAATCGGTCTTTGTCCCGAATCCTTTGCAGAATGGCTTTCCTGTAATATCTCAGTAATTTTTAAATTCTCTTTAAAAGCAAGCGCTTGCATTTCCTTTAATTGGCTATCAATACTCATCACCTGTCTTTCGTCACTTTCGGAAGATTTTCGAGCATATAAGCAGAAATTGATTTCTGGAGTATTATCCATTGTAAGGAGGGAGAGTACCACAAAGGTTGGGGAAGTCTAGTCGAAGTATCCGTGGTTCATCATATCGGTAATGCCAAAAACTCTATTTGGGGGTGGTCCATAATCTACGATATATAGCTGTGGATCAACATTTCTTTCTGAGATCAGGTATAGCACTAAAATTGAAAATGCGTCTGCCAAGTCGTCGTGTTTTTCAATTCCGAATCCCGTTAACTGTTCGATAAGTTCTTCAGCACCTTTTCTTGGAAACAGAATTTTTCCTGTTCTAATTAGGTGTGTTGTTAAAGATAATCTAGCTCTTTTATCACTTCCATGTATTTTTACTCCTTCTGCAGGTATTTCGTCGTGTTCGAGTTGTTGTGTAAACGAAGATTGATAAGCAACTTCTTCGATCAGGAGCTTTGTCGGAGTTCCGTTTCCCAAAGCTCTTGATAATCTTTTTGCTTCCTCGATTGCATCGGGAAAAGACATTCTTTTATTAACCGGATTGGAAAGAATATACATTTTCTTTTCGTCGGAATATCCATAGACATTTCCAGACACCATAGCAGTCTTGTCCGCTGATTCTTTTTCAGATATCGCTAGGTCAACTCCGGTAATAGTAAACCTGAGTTCGTCCTCCCTTGGAAGTTCATCATAATAGTGTATCCATTCAGGGTGAACAATTCTGTCTTCGTCAGAAATAATTGTCAGGAGAAATTCCCTAGACCATGAGGACTCACTTGCAATTTTCGATTTCTGTTCTTCAACAGATTTCATATCCGGAAACTTCCCAGGCCAGAGAATCTTTTCTCCTTGTATTAATGGATATTCTTTATAAATTCCGCTTAACTTACCATTAATTATCTGATTTTTTAATCTCATCATGAGCGAATCTTCATGGAGGAGGTTTCCAATAATTACATATTTGGATTTCGGGCCTCCTGCGGGTACAACATCGCCAGTTAGCCACTCGTGTGACTTGCTTCTTCCATCTCTTGTCTTTACTGAGTTTAAATCCTCGACATCGTCACAGATTATTAAATCGGGTCGATTTTGCAGATGCCTTAGACCTCTTATACTTTCGCCCGAAGAAATTGCAGTTATTCTCGTATTATATTTAGAAATAACCAAAGAGTTTGCTCTCCATTCATCATCATCTTCCCCAAACGGCCCAAAATCAGATATTAACGTTTCGTTGGTTTCAAATTCCTTCTTAATATTTGAAAGAATAAGTCTAGATTGTTGTTGTGTTTGGCTTATAAGGATAATAAATTTCTTTTTCAGTTCACCGACCATCGCCCAAATAGGGTAAGAAAGTGTCATGATTGTAGACTTTGCAGACCCCCTGAAAGCCACTATTACTACAAATAGTTCGTTTTCATTTTGAGTTAGTCCGAATATTTCTTTTTGAAAATCCGCAGTCTTATACTCCACATAATGCGGGAAGTACGTGTTAAAAAACCAATAATGGCTTTTCCCGGTTGTGTGAATCCGAAAACTCCGATTATTTATTAATTCTTCATGCACTTTCATTTTCATTCTCCTTTCCCTCTTCAGGCAAAAGCGATGCCAACTCCAACGCTTTTCGAACCAACTTCTCCTGATCAGGTTTAAGCGCATCAATTTGAGAATTTGCAGCAGAAATTTCAACCCTTGTTGTATAGGTTTTATGATGGTGCTTTAGCCAAAAAATAATTGCAGTCATATTTTGATCTTTTATTGCAGAAAGCAGTTGAGATTCTGCGATATCATTAATAAACGCTGAACCCTCATCTAAGGCAATGTCTGCTTCCTGGGCAAATCCAGAATTTTCCTTTCTCCAACGATAATAAGAAGCACGTCCGACTCCAACTTTTTGGCAAGCAACCTGAACCACAGGAGTTTTCAGAAGTTCCTGAAGGAGAGCGCTTCTTTTACTTATTTGCCTTTTTTGTATTGTTTCATTCATGATAGTTTTTTCGCTTCTTTTCCTGAATATTTTTCCCATCTTTTTATAATTACCTCGCAATAAACAGGGGATTTTTCCATAATAAAACATCTTCTTTTCATTTTTTCAGCGGCAATAAGAGTAGAACCCGAACCACCAAATGGTTCAATTATCAAATCATTCCTTTTAGTAAGTACTTTAATATATGGAATTAGGATTTCTAAAGGTTTTGTGCCAAATATTATTCCTTGTCCTGAGTTTTTTTCATCACTTGCATTAAATTCAATAAAATCAGTCGGGCAAATCTTTTTACCCTTTTTATATCCTTCCCATTGCGGATGCCCCGAAGTGGCATACAAAGCTGTTTCGTATTCGTTTTGAAGAGGTTCTTCTTCTTTTCCAAGATTCAAACTTGAAAAATTCTCAGAAACGCCAACCATTGCGATGTCATGCTTTGAAAAGAATCGATACTTAGAAGCAAAACCTTGTGTACGATTCGGCAAGTGCCAGACAATCATATTTTTTACCTTCCAATACTTTTCCATTTCTCCCCAAATTGTCCGGATGTTTTTCCAATTCTCAAAAACAATAATATTAAAATCATCTTTGGCAACCTTTTTGATATTTCCCATCCACTTTTCAGTAAAATCCGGTGGTAGAACATCAGTTTCCAAGTATCGGCGATTTTTCTTTGCTCCGAATCCGGTCGTAGAATCACCATGTCTTTTACCGCCCTTTAGGTAATCTAAAATATAGGGTGGGTCGGTAAAACACATTTGGGCTTTTTCGTTACCCATCAACTTTGAAATATCTTCTTCTATCGTTGAATCACCGCACATTAAGCGTGAATACCCAAGTTCATAGATATCACCCTTCTGAGTATCGATCTTACTTATATCCAGTTTCTGAAGCTCCTTCTCAAGGTCAAATAGTTCGGGAGTTATATCAATATCAAAGACGTCATCCAATTCTTCACTGGAAAAACCGATTGTCGCAAGTAGGTTTTCGTCAAAGTCAGCCAATAATTTTAAATCCCATTCCCCAAGATTTCTGTTTAATCGAAGGTTTAATTCTTTTTCTTTTTCAATATCCGGGATATTTAAGTAGACTACTGGGATTTTTTTATATCCCAAGTCTTTTGCTACCCTTAAGCGGAAGTGTCCCCCAATAACAACATTTTTTCTTTTATCAGCACTATTTACAATTATTGGATCAACTAACCCAAATCTATTTATACTTTCCTTTAATCCTGAAATAGCCTCATCAGACCATTTTCTGGGATTATAAGTTGCAGGTTTTAGTTCGCTTATATCAACTTGAACTATTTTTAGCTGATTGTTTAGATTTTCCATAGCAAACGAAGCTTAGTACGGCTAGATCTTGTTGAAAACGGGAATGGACAGGGAAATGGTGGGGAATCTTAATTCGGAAGCGTAGAAACTTCTAATAACCTATATCCTCTTTGTTTTTCTCTGTACAAGTTAATTATTAGACCGAATTTCTTCAATGCTTCTTTCAAATCTCTCCGTAAGTAACCTATGCTCCTATAATCGGAAACATCAAGCTTCTCTATGATTTCTTCATCGGTTATATAATTATCATCACTGGTCAATAACATTTTTAGAAGTCTTCCTTGTTTGGAATTCGTGGAAATAGTATCAATTAATTCATTTTTGTAGAAAAACCTACCTTCAACCGCTATGGTCAAATCAAACATACTATTATTTTCTTCAACGATTTCAGCCTCCTGTATTTCGACAGCGGTGATAGGGTTGTGTGAAATTGCAAAAGGGTTTAATGCATAGAGCAAATTTTTTGCCAGACTATTCTGCATATCCTGGATATTTTTTATTATTTCCATATACGGTGATTTCAAAGCAAGTGAAACCACTTCGTTATATTGCTTTACCATATTGAATTGAGCTAGCCTTATTTGTTCCATTTGTTTTCCAAGCGCAATCGACAAGCTCAAAGCTGGATTTAGATAAAAATTTATACTACTTCCAGTTTCCATATTTTAATTGTATCAAGCCATGCAAGTTGGGATCTGCAATATCATGTCATATTGAAGCTGAAAGTGTTAAAATTGGGCAGAATGAAAGATATCGTTGAAAATTATATTAAGGAAATTACCTCCAAGTTTTCCCACGAAGAAACTAGTGAGTATGGATATCGTACAAATTTTGAGTTGCTGCTTAAAGACATTTTTGAATCAATAAAAGTTTCTCGTTTCGATAATGATCCAAAGGCAAAAGCTGGTAATAAACCAGATTTTGTGGTTATAAAAAACGATGTTCCCCTTCTATATATTGAAACAAAAGATATTGGCACTTCATTGGATAAGGTCGAAAAATCCCAACAAATGACACGTTACTTTGGATATGAAAATTTGATTTTAACTGACTACTTGGAATTCAGATTCTATAGAAATGGATTACCTTACGGTGATCCTATTAAAATTGCCGATTACGATTTAAAAAATCGAATGGTTACTCCGAAACCTGAAAGCTATGAATACCTTACAAAAACTATTCTCGATTTTACAGAGTCTCACAAGGAAACTATAAAGTCAGGCCAACATCTAGCAAAAATAATGGGTGGTAAAGGCCAGCGTATCAGAGACAATATAAAAGAAATATTTGTATCAGAGGCTGGCAAGAAGTCTGAGTTAATGGACGTTTATGAAACGATTAAGAGGTTGCTTGTTCACGACCTTACTCCCGATTCATTTGCCGATATGTATGCTCAAACTCTTGTGTATGGCCTTTTTGTTGCACGTTTCTACGATGATTCTTTAGACACTTTTACTCGTCAAGAAGCCCGCGATCTAATTCCTGCTTCTAACCCTTTCTTGGGACATTTTTTCGACCATATAGCAGGAAGAAATTTCGAAAGACGTTTGTCTTACATCGTAGACGAACTCTGTGAAGTGTTTTCCCACGCAAATGTTGCCGATCTTATGGAGCAACACTTTAAAGTCAGCAGTAAAAAAGGAACACAGAGAGGACAAGATCAGGTCATACATTTCTACGAAGATTTTTTGAAAGAATATGATGATGAACTTCGTAAGAAAATGGGTGCGTACTACACACCTCTTCCTATCGTCCAATTCATAGTTCGCTCAGTTGACTACTTACTTGAAAAAGAATTTGGGCTTGCAGGGGGTCTAGCGGATACGTCGAAGACCAAAGAAGGGTTTCATAAAGTTCAAATTCTTGATCCTGCTGTCGGAACTGGTACTTTTATTAGTGATGTAATAGGAAAAATTTATACACGCGTAAAAAAAGGCGGACAAAAAGGACGGTGGCCATCGTATGTTCACCACGATCTATTACCCCGACTTTTCGGTTTTGAATTGATGATGGCTCCATATACTATTGCCCACTTAAAGCTAAGTATGGCTTTAAAGGAAACTGGATTTTTATATTTTAATGAAACACGAACAGGTAAGACGAGGTTGGGTATATATCTTACTAACTCTCTTGAAGAAGTAGGCAAACAACCACAGCTTTTAGCCTTTGACTTCGGAGCGAGCATTGCTGAAGAGGCGGAAGAGGCATCTAAAATTAAAAACGAAAAGCCGATAATGGTAGTCGTGGGCAACCCGCCTTATAGCGTGAGCTCATCCAACAAAAGCGAATGGATACAAAAATTAATAGATGTATATAAAACCAATTTGGATGAGAAAAGTTACAACGCTCTTTCAGATGACTACGTCAAATTTATTAGATTTGCAGAGCACTTTATCGAAAGGAACGAAAACGGAATTGTGGCAATGATTACAAATAATTCGTTTATAGACGGTATTACACACAGACAAATGAGAAAGCATTTACTTGAAAGTTTTGATGACATTTATATTCTTAATCTTCACGGAAACTCTAAAAAGAAAGAGACAACGCCGGATGGTGGAAAAGATGAAAATGTATTTGATATCCAACAGGGCGTGTCTATAAATATTTTTGTCAGAAAAGAAGGAGAAAAGAAAGGTTTGGGCAAAGTCCATCATACCGATCTATTCGGTAAACGAGCAGATAAATTTGAAGCTCTTAACCAGAGAGATTTAAAAAGTATAAAATGGCAAGAGCTTGAATATTCTGAGCCTTATTTTTTCTTTGTTCCAAAAGATTTTACACTTCAGGAGGAATACAACAAAGGTTTCAAAATTGATGATATTTTTACCGTAAAGGCTGCTGGTGTGAAAACCCACAATGACAAAGTTTTAATTGCTAACTCAACGAAAGAACTCAGAGAGCAGCTTTTAAGTTATTTTGGACCCGATTTTTTATTTAACAATGAATTGGTTAAAAGTATTACGTACCGACCTTTTGACAACAGATTCATTTACTACGATACAGATATAGTTGTAAGGCATAGAAAAGAACAAATGAAACATTCGCTTAAAGAGAATGTTGCTCTACTTTCTGGTAGACAGTCAAAATCAGGGAAACTCGACCATTTTTTTATATCTAAATCATTATCTGAGATGAAAACTGCGGAAAGCTCTACAGGGTCTTATCATTTTCCGTTGTACTTACACCATAATGATGGTACTAAAACTACAAACTTCAAAAGAAATATTATCGATAACTTAAAAAGGATTGTTGGCAAAGTTTACCAAGAGGATATCTTAGACTATATTTATGCAGTTCTTTACTGGCCAGGTTATCGGGAAAGATATAAAGAATTTTTAAAAATTGATTTTCCCCGAATTCCCTATCCAAAAGATACAAAGTATTTCAAAAAACTTGTAAAGATAGGTTCAGAGCTACGGGCGTTTCATTTACTTGAATCGCCAAAAGTAAATAAGTTTATTACCACTTATCCTGTTTCTGGAACTGACGCAGTCGAAAAGAAGCCTGAGTATAAAGACGGAAAGGTGTACATAAATAACGAGCAGTATTTTGGCAGTGTGCCAAAAGAAGCCTGGGAGTTTTGGATTGGCGGTTATCAACCTGCTCAAAAGTGGCTAAAAGATCGCAAAGGAAGGGAGTTAGCAAATGAAGATATCGAACATTATCAAAAAATGATAGTTGCTCTTTCAGAAACAGAGAAAATTATGAAGGAGATTGGTTAAGCTCCCAATAAAGTCTTATAAGTTTAAAATGGAACCAGAAAAAATATTTCAAGTTAGTGAGTTTAATGAATTTATAAATATTTACCTTGGCAAGGTTGGAGAAATCGTTGTTGAAGGAGAAATAGTAGAGTGTAAGGTAAGCCAAGGGAAATGGATTCACATAACAATAAAAGACGAATCCTCTAGTGTTGAAGTTTTTGGAGTAACTTATCAAATATCGGGCTACAGTGTGCTTGAACCAGGAATGTTAGTGCATATTTATGGAACTCCTCGTTTATATCAAAAGACTGGAAGATTTAGCGTCTTCGCCAATAAAATTGTTCCTGCTGGAGCAGGTGCATTACAACTGGCTTTTGAAAAATTAAAAGATAAGTTGGACAAAGAAGGATTATTTAATATTCAAAGGAAACGAACAGTTTCTGAATTTCCTGAAAAAATTGGTCTAATAACAGCACAAGACTCACGAGCTTATGGTGATTTTATTAAAGTGCTCAAACACAGAATGGGTGGTATAAAAATATTCTTCTATCCCGTAAATGTTCAGGGTAAAGATTCTGTTGAATCTATAATCAGGGCATTTGATTATTTTAATAAAAAGCTTTCAGATTTAGATGCTCTTATTTTAATTCGTGGTGGAGGATCGCTTGAAGATCTGCAATCTTTTAACGACGAAGGGTTAGCACGGTCAATTTTTTCGAGTAAAGTTCCTGTTATTTGCGGAGTTGGACATGAAGATGATTTAACAATTGCTGATTTGGTATCTGATTTAAGAGCATCTACTCCATCTAATGCAGCGGAATTGCTGGTTAGGTCTCGGATTGAATTTATGTCTGAGGTAAACCACAATTTTAAAACAATTTACAGGCTGTTACTAAGTGCCTTAAGTGATAACAATTTCAGGGTAAGAAGAAGTGTGGATTTATTGGATAATGTCATAAATAGGCAGACATATTTTATTCATAGAGTGGTGGCAAAGTTCGCCAACCAATTTGTGTTGTTAAAACAAGAAGTTATAAATTCAGAAAGAAGCAGATTTAGCTATCAAATCAGGCTATTTAAAGGAGTGAATCACTGGATTGATCAACAAAAGTCTAACTTAGAAAATCTCTCTCGCTTAATATCTTCATTCGACATGCAAAAAGTTATGGCAAGAGGATTTAGTGTAACTTTTAACGCACAAGGGAAAATATTAAAATCTGTGAACAATGTAAGTAAGTGTTCGGAGATTACAACTAACTTATTTGATGGTAAAATAGGTTCGCAAATACTAAATATTACAAAAGTAAAATGAAAGACGAATCGTCACTTAAAAAAGATTTTGAAGAGCTAGCTAACTTAACTGAAGAGTTTGAAACTGGAAATACAGATTTGGAACAAGGAATTCCTAAATTCAAACGCGGATTAGAGCTGGCGCGTAAATTAAAAAAGCGATTGGGTGAAATTGAAAACGAGATAAAAGAAATAAAGGACGAGTTTAAGGATTTGGATGAAGAAACTCCTACCTCAGAGATGGAAGATAAACTTGAAGAACAACTCGAGGATAAGAAAAAAGATTCTGAAGACATTCCCTTCTAATTAACACTCCGAAAACATCAAAATTGGATTACTTTGTATGCTAATATCGGGTATAAACGAAGATGTCATAAGGTAATGGAAGTTAAGCATGAAAATAATAACAGATATCTATCCACTTTATAGTCCATTGAGAAACTATTTACGTAAACAAAAGTTGGACGAGTCTTTGCTGGCTATTCACTCTCACTTTCAGTTTCAACAATTTCATACACCCTTACCAAGGTATATTGTTGGTGAACCCGTTGGTTACAGAAACGTGACGAGTTTAAACGACTTGCTAAATTTCCACGTATTTCCGTGGGAGCTATCTATCTTATGCAAGGAAATCTTGATAAATTCTCCAAAACATGGGCAAACACACTCTCTATTAAATTGGCATTATTTGTCGGAAGCCATAAACAAACTCAAAGAATTGGAAAATGAAATAGCAAAATTATATTCAACTAAAGAAAATGTTCTATTAGAAATGACGTTAAGAATACCCCACAGACAATTTCGATGGCAACACGTACCCACTATGGATAATCCAGCAAGATATTGGAAAATATTTAGTTATCAGCAACTACACACATTAATCGAGAAGAATGTGGGGCTTACCATTGAAGAAATTATAAAAATAGGATTGGGTTTACTTGGAGCATTTCAAAATAAAATTGCTTTATTTTATCCCCCACAGATAAATATACCGGGAATAGGCATAGATAAACTTGCTATATTTCTTGATCACTTCAGTCTCAGTTATGAAAATATGAAAGTAATATTAAAAAATGAACAAGAATATAATAATAAGTACGCTTATTCTTATTCTTCATTAGTAGCCTATCCGCTAATAAAATCCGAGTGGGAAGGTAGAGATGCGATTTTATGTCCTATTCCCAGATATCTCTTAGAGAGAATAACTGAAGGTCTTTATTATGAGATTTGTAAATCTAAGGGATTTGATCATGCATTCGGTGAAGCCTTTCAAACTTACATTGGTGAAGTAATAAAGCAACTATATAAAAAGGGTAAAACATATCCCGAGGCTAACTATGGAAAGGAAAACAGAACGGTTGACTGGTTGATGGTCGATAATTCGGCAGTTTTGTTTATCGAATGCAAAACTAAAAGATTAACTCTTGGTGCAAAAGTGGAACTTTTCAATCATAAAGAGTTAGAAACCGAATTAGGTAAAATAGCTGATGCAATAGTGCAAACATACAAAACAATAGAGGATTATAAAAAAGGACTTTATCCCCAGATTAAATTTGACCCAGAAAAGAAAATATACCCTATAATCGTTACGTTGGAAAACTGGTTCTTATATGGAGACCCTCTTATAAACATTCTGGATAATCTGGTAACTGTAAGATTAAAAGAAAATGGACTCAAAGAAGACCTCTTTAAATCAAACCCCTATTGCGTTATGTCATCAGAAACTTTCGAGGCATTTGCATTAATTGCAAATAATTATGATATAAAAGATATTTTGGAGGAAAAACTTTTTGATCAAGACAAAAAATATTGGGAGATAGAAAATTATTTACGATCTAAATACCCCGATCTAATGAGACAAGCATCCTGTCCATTTATTGCCGAGCAGGATCAACAAATAAACGACATGTTAAAAACTGTAACATCTTAAATAATATGAATATCACAAATAATTCTGGGGACATCGTCCTTGATTTAAAAAAATTATCTCCTGATATAATTGGAGTAGACGGTATTGATGGTGTTGGAAAAACTTCATTCGCAAGAAATATCAGAAAGTTAGGCTATGAAATTATTAGTATAGATAATTATTTAAAAAAGAAGTCTGGAGGATATTTTCACTTTCTTGATTTCAATAAGTTAAAGAATGATATAACAAAAATCCGAAATGAGAGTTTTGTACTCGAAGGTATACTGCTGCGAAAGATATTGAAGAAAGTTAATCTAAAACCTAATTATTATATATATGTTACTGACGGAGTTTGGATTTATGACTGGCTCGAAGAAAATCAAGGAAGATATTATGGTTTAAATCTAAAAGAAATCATTAAAATATCGGAAAGCGAAACAAATTTAGTAAACAAAAGGTTAAATCCAGCTTTTAAAACTTACAAGATGAAAGGTTTACGTAAGGAAATTTATTCATATTCATATAGATATCAGCCATGGAATGACTCTAACTTTATACTTGAAATTTTATAATTAGTATTAAGACGTCGCAAAAGAGGCAATATCGAATTTGTTTATAAAATATTTATTCCTTACAACAATCAACTGCCTTTTGTACTAAGGAGCCGAGTTTGGAGAATATAGAGGATGAACCTTTTTCGACCGATTTTTCATCAATAAACTTTATATCCTGTTCTTCATTCTGTTTTACATCTTTCGTTCCGACAACTCCGAGGTTCAATCCCCAAAATAAGGAATATAATTTATAAGCCTTATCAAAAAGACTCCATGCTTTTTCCTTGTTTCCCTTTTTCAGTTCCTTTGTTCCCACTTCCATAACTCTCATCGATGCAGCCAGTAAATGTTTACTTATACACCAGACTTCTCCCTCGTAGTCTTTAATGATTTCTTTCATTAACTCCGTCCGCATTCTGCGAATTTCATTAATCAAATCAAGGTATTTATTATCACCGGTTTTCTGGGATGTATAAAAGAGGTGTTCCTCGATAGAGATAAGGTTCATTATTCCTATAGAAAGATCTTCCCCTGATGATAAATCCAGTTCTTTTTGGGCTGTTACCTTTTTAACTTTATCCAGCAAATTTTGAACATCTACTTTGTTGTTCATACCTATTAATTATATCAAAAGTGAAGCTGCCGATTTTGAACCCATCTTCATGATTTCTTAATACTTATATTTGTAAACTACCCTTAGTTGAATGAATAAACTTGTAAAAGAAAGAGCTTTATTTGAACTATCTGTCGCCAAAAAATATTTGAATAAAATGCTTTTCTTATTTGAAAACAAACATGACTGCATTAAAGTCGTTAAAAATTCTCGAAAAGCACAAAAATCTTTGGGAAATGCACGAAAAATTATGATTGAAGGTCATCTGGAATGTTGTTTGCGCGAAAAGTTTAAAACATTAAATGGTGACCAAGAATTTAATAAAATTGTCCAGTTATTAAGAAATTAAAAAATGACCAAAGATATAAAAATATTTATAGGTATTATCGGTTTTACTTTCCTGCTTATAATTGGTTTTGCTGTGTGGCAAGGAGGAAAAGAATCCCCCACAAAAGAAGTTGCTGCAACAGCATCAGCAGATATTAAAGATTTGGAAGTTAATCCTGCATCCTATGATGTCGGTACCATAAAAATGAAAGATGGTAATGTTGTTAAAACTTATGAGGTAAAAAATACTTCTACTGAGTCAATGAAACTTCAAAGAATCGCCACATCCTGTATGTGTACCAAAACAAAAATAAAAATCGGTGATAAGGAAACAAGAGAGTTCGGAATGGAAGGAATGGGGGATAAAAATCCTCCCATTAATCTTGAATTATCATCTGGTCAAACTGCAACTGTTACTGCAATATTTGATCCGGCTGCACATGGTCCAAAAGGAGTTGGATCTTTTGACCGCACTGTTTTTCTTTACTTTAGTAACCCAACGGGTACTAAAGAACTCAAATTCAATGGAACTGTTG
>Ga0154801_132_pt2 | contig 29539 bp, 27 predicted proteins | sample Rifle2008BG16ft_FD_105809 | JGI IMG/M metagenome (GOLD analysis project Ga0154801, IMG submission 105809) | Candidatus Woesebacteria bacterium RBG_16_34_12 | reverse complement strand
CTAATTATTTCTTCTCTTGCATCGGCTTCAATTATAGTACTTCTGATCGATGGTAATTCTGATGGAAGTGAAGCAAATACCAATACTCCGGATTGCGGTTTGTGAATTAAATTTGGACCTTGATTATCGGTAATTTTCAGATCGATTTGATTATTTTTACTAACATTTAATAATACAAAAGTACTTATAGATATAACTAAAGGAGTGATAAGAATAAAAGTAAATATAATAAATATCTGTTTAAGGTAAAGGTTAAGTGGATATCGTAAAATCATAAACTGTATTAATATTTCTCATGAAAGAATGACACATTTTAACCTATCAAGTCAACTGTATTTTTGTATATAGTTTGAAATCAGATATAGAAAACTCAAGTTGTAAATAATTGTAAATGAATGGTCTTAAGTTTGAAGATCGTTTTTATATGAGAACTTTTTACGCTACTTAGTTATTTATATGAATGTTGAATGTCCCAATCATCTTTGTGTTTTTGTGCTTCGTCAGGTGTAATTAGATCTGCTTCTAATAATCCATCAATTCTACCATGAGCAGCTAATCTATGTTCATTAATGGCTTCTAAACCATCTTGAAATTGGTATTCTTTTAGTTTTAATTGAGGCTGATTTGATCTAAATTTATTGCTCTATCCACTAAATCTTTTATATATTTTATGAGTTTTTCTGGTTATACTTCTGGCTTCATATGCACTATTTTATAAAATATTAAATTTTATCTTAAAATCATAGCTAATATTAATATTGTAAAGATTTTCAGATTATTATTTTTTAAGAATTCTTTTACAGTTTAGTATGTTATAGTTGTAATTTTACTTTTAAAAGATCGAAATATAATACGAAGTTTGACTAATTACTCAAGTAAATAGTTAATTTTAAAGACTTCGAAAAAAACTTCTTTAAACACACCTAAAAATATATTTATAGTCCAGAAATATAAGTAAACACTAAGTATGTAGAAGTGTGACCTCGGAAGGATTCGAACCTTCAACCATCACCTTAAGAGGGTGTTGCTCTACCATTGAGCTACGAGGCCATTTTTGTTTGTATATACCTACCCCAAAATTTATTTGAAAGTAAGATGAAATTATAGATATTTTAGCAAATTATGTAATTTTTAGCGAAGTTTTTCTATTTATCAGAAGATTTATTCAGGAGTTATTATATAAAACATTAGCGATGTTTCTTTAGGTTCAACATAATCGAAAAATATAGAATTAATCTTGTACTTTTTTTCATTTATCTTGATTTCAAATATTTCATTCTTTTTCCAAATCCTTTGTCCTGTATTTTTAACTAAGGAAATTCCTATAATATTACCGAAGCTATTAACCTCTGTTTGTAAATTAGCCAAAATATCCCAGGAGTTTATTTGAACCGGTTCACCTTTATTTTTACTAATATTTTCTACTTTATAAAAAAAATCATAAAATTCTTTATCAGATTTTTTCCAGGAAAATTTATTAAAAGGTTCGGCTTGATAATTTAAGATAAAAGGAGTCACAGCAACAATATTTTTCTCGGTCCATATTTGATTAAATGCTTTAATAAAATTAGAAGATATCTCATCAGTTGATTGATAATGATTATTTTCAGAATCACCATTGTGAGCCCAACCGGTTTCTGTTATAAAGATAGGAAGATCTTTTTCGAAACCCAACGATTTTAGAAGTGATATTTCCCATTGATAAGTTTTTATGCTTCCTTTTCCAATATCATTTGCTGAACCTGAAAAATCAGGGTTTGGATAAGAATGTGAAGTCCAGCCATCAATATAATCAAAGACATTTGGATGAGCGTTTATCATATTTTTAATAAAATCTTCTTCACGCATAGTAACATCAGAGTTTGGAGCTGAGGAATCTAGTCCTGCTGGAAGAATAAAAAAATCATCTGAAGCGGATTTGGAAGCTATAGAAAATTTTATTAAATAATCAGTATATTTTTCAGGATTTATTTGACCTCCCCACTCGGATGCATGATTTGGTTCATTACCAATAACCAAATAGCGATTTTTGATTACCCAATTTAGTGAATTTAAAAAAGATATCCAATTTTCAATATCATCAACATCAAGCTCTTTCCAACCATATTCCTCTTGAGAGCTGGCAATTCTTATAATAGGAATAAGATGAAGCAATCTTAGATTATTAAAAACTCGTTGCCAACGTGATTTATCGCGTTCATCTTCGCGAATAACAAAAGTTACATATCCCCAATCACCACCCGAAGAATTAACCAATCTTACAGCATCTAAAAGATCATTTTCAGCAAATATATGAATTCCGAATCGATTATTGGAGACAGCAAGAGGGTCTTCTATTGCATAGATTATATTGACCTTTAAAAGAAAGGTACATAAAACAAAAAATATTATAGATATTTTAAATATTTTATACATTTAGTAATTTTAACATGTAGTTGTAAGTAACAATTTTTTAATACCAAAATATTACTAATTTTGATATAATTTAGAAGATTTTCGCCCTCGTGGCGGAATTGGTAGACGCGCAGCGTTCAGAACGCTGTCTCGTTTAACGAGGTAGGGGTTCAAATCCTCTCGAGGGCACAATGCGCGGGTGGTGAAATTGGTATACACGCAGTCTTGAGGAGGCTGTCCCTTCGGGGGTGGAGGTTCAAGTCCTCTCCCGCGCACAAATTTCAATATTATTATTAAAATTATGAATGAAAGACAATTACTAGAATTTTATTCACAACAGCTTTTGATAGCAGCAAGAGAAGGAAGTGAAGTGACTGTGTGGAAAGATAGCAGAGCAGCTGATACGTATTTACAGATAGTGATTGAATCATCAAAATGGTGTTCAGGTTAAGCGGGTGCTATGTTAACCAGATTACAATCTAATTATCGCGAGAATGTTGAGTTATAAGATCTGAGAAATTGCAAGAATATTTCTGATATAAAAGAATTATTGAAAGCGTAGCTCAGTTGATTAGAGCACACGGCTTAAAACCACCTGCCTTAGTACGTGACCGCCTAGCTCAGTTGGTTAGAGCGCTTCGCTTACATCGAAGAGGTCAGGGGTTCAAATCCCTTGGCGGTCACAAAGTACGATGGGCAGGTCTGTGAGGTCAGGGGTCCAAAACCTCTCGGGTTTAAAACAATTAGAGGAATAGCACAAAATATTCAAATCTTTTATTATAATTACAAAAGTTGTTTAAAATTTAATATAATTGTTATTTAAAACAATTGTCCTAACTGGCCGAGGTAGCCAAGGTGGTCATCCTTCGACGGGCTCAGGATCGACCTTTATGTTACCTTGAGATTTGGTTTAAAATACGAGAGCCTTGAGTTTATCGAATGGGCCGAGGTAGCCAAGGTGGTCACGGCGGGTGTCTGAAGAACATCAGATCGGGGTTCGACTCCTCGCCTCGGCACTACTACGCCAAGGCTTCGTAGTGCAGAGCACAAGAAGAATTGAGATAGTAGTCGTCCGTAGCTTTAGCGAAGGAGGACATAAATGCTATTTTACTCTGTCTATATTCTTAAACTTTCAAATGGTGATTATTATATTGGTCGTACAGAAAATATTAAAAGGAGATTAAGAGAACATTATTCAGGACAAGAAAGGACTACTAAAAGATATTTACCATATTCTATTGAAGCAATAATTTATTTTAAAAGTAAAGATACGGCATTTAAATTTGAGAGATATTTAAAAACCGGTTCAGGTATAGCCTTTAGAAACAAACATTTAGTATAATACAAAATCAAAGGGTTTAGCGATGAAGTGCGGTGGTAGGGGTATTGACTTTGTCAATAAACTATCCCGCTCATTTACAATTCGCGGTGGTAGTTCAGTGGTAGAATGTCTCCTTGCCAAGGAGAAGGTCGCCGGTTCAAATCCGGTCCACCGCTCAAATTTATTTATTGATCTTCTATCAAAAAAAATTCCCAAAAAATATGAAAAAATCTATAAATTGGAAAAAATATCACAAATTCAGAGAAAAAAAAGAATGGTGCGGTCCAGCAGTAATTCAAATGGTTTTAAAAGCATCAGGTATAAGAAGAACCCAAAAAGAGATTGCTAAAGATGTTTATAAACCCTGGTGGGGAACAAATCAGCAAACAATGCTAGCTTATTTAAGTAGATTTTTTAAACTGGTTAATTTTAAACAAAACGCAACCATTTCAGATATTACTTTTCATCTTAAAAAAGGCCATATTGTAGTTGTTAACTGGTGGGATAATTTTCCACCTGGCGAACCAGAAGGACATTATACTATTGTTTCGTCTTATGATAACAGGAAAAAAGAGATAACAATGGTTGATCCTGCAATTCTTGGTCCCTTACTTGAAAAAAAGGGTATATATGCAATGAAGGTAAAGGAATTTAATAAAAGATGGTATGACTATTTGGATATTCATGGTTCTACTTGGATAGAAGGTTGGATGCTTTGGGTGAATCCTCAATCAAAATTAAAAAAAGCTAAATAAAAATATTGGTTAAATTTGGTAAAATATAGATAAGGCCCAGTAGCTCAATGGATAGAGCGACTCCCTTCTAAGGAGTAGGTTGAAGGTTCGACTCCTTCCTGGGTCACACATATTAAAAACCAGATGTTTTAAACTACATAACACCTTCTTATTTACGATGAAGAGTTTTAACTAGACTAAAAGATCCTACTATTAAAAAAGGGACCGTAATCGGAATAATAGAATATTTATCAGGGTAGTTGATATTTAATGCGGAAAAAGCGGGATAAATTAGAACCCAGACACCTAATATTTTTTTCATCTTCAACTTTGATTTTAGATAAATCGTAACACCGTTAAAAAAAAGCCCAAGAAGTAAAAGATTAATAACAAAAGATGATGTTTGTGAAAATAGGGTAAGTGGAGATAAATATTGAAGATAAATTCCTATTATTATGTCGATGAAAAATAAGAGCTTGTTGTGTATGAGTCTTGATTCCTTAAATAAAAAAACCAGATGCTCACGACGTTTTTCATCTATCCGCCATATCATGTCCTGGTTAAAATGGAAGCTTTTGAAGTATTGAAATAAAACGAATACAAACAAAATAATAAATATTATAATCATTTGTAATTTATGATTGAAAAGTATTTTTTTCATTGTTTATTAGAAACTATCCTATATATGGGAAATCCAAGCGTATCCTTAATCTCATATAGAGTTTTATATTCATAATTCGAAACAGGATAATTACCTACAACTGGTACAATAATTAGAGAATTTTTTTCTTGTGGTGGTTCAAATGTATTAAAATCGACAAATTCAATATTATCCAGTGAGGATACTTGATCCATGCCAGAACTCGACTGTTTAGAATCAGATACATTTAAACTTCTCTTTTGATACTGATGTGGTGAATATTTTTGGTAGAACAGAAAGAAGATATAAGCTTGATCTGAACTTTGTGGTATATATATCTTTTGATAATATTTTTGAATCGGTGTAATAATGTCTACCATTTGTTTATACCCGTATTGCCAAGCACCAGTTTTTTTAGGTGCATGAATGAAATAAGCATCTAAGAAAATAATAAAATTTACCAAATACAATGCAATAAATATTGGAAATAGCGCTTTTTTTCTAATTGAACAAACCCCTAAAGCGAGAATAAATGTTATAGGGATAAAAATATTCAGGAATCTTACGAAATTTACTCCTTCCTTAGCTAGAGACGACGAAAACGGTGCTAATAAAAACCACAATAAAATAAATGAGGATACTTCTTTTTTAATATTTTGTTGAAAGAAATAAACTACCCCAAAAAGAAAAAGAAACACATCCATTATCATTAGAGCCCCAAACTCGGAAGCGCTATGCTGTGGATTACCGTCGCCGTTTAAGAAAAGAGTTTGTAATGAGAAATGATCCAACCACTTTTTTCCTATATCCTCTACTTGTGTATTTATTCCATAATTATTAATATTTGAGAGATAAAATAGAGACGCAACTCTGGTATTTTTCCCATTAATAAAAGAAAAAATTACCGGGAAAGAAATAATTGTAAATAGTAATAAACTAAATAGTAATATTTTAGGTTTGATTTTTAGCAACTCTTTCCTAAAAGATATAAACAGGGGAATAATTACCAATGGAGTGGATGCTTTAGCGCTATGAGACATTAAAAACGTAGATCCAAATAAAAACACAGAAATTAACAAAAATCTATTTTCTTTTTCTAATGCTTTGAAAAAAAAGATTAATGCAGCTAAAGTAAGTGTGACAGTCACTTGTGCTTCCCAAGCACCACGAGAGAAAGCAATGTGCCATGGAGCGATAGCGAGAAGAAATGCTGAGTATGTGGCAATTTTACGTTCCTTAAATATCTGAAGTGATAAAACATAAATCAAAAAAACGGCAAATACTCCGGAAATTGCACCTGTTAGTCTAACCGCTATGTCTGTAAGTCCAAATATTAAGATAAAAGGAATTGTTAGATAGATATATAATCCAGGTTTCCAATCCCCAAAAGACTGAAATAAAATGGGGAGTGTTTTTCGATGCTCGTCCTTTAAAGTTTTAATGATAGAATAAGCATTGTATCCTAATGCAGCTTCGTCATTGCGAAGATGAGGAGGAAAACTTGAGAGTTGAAACAGACGCAATACGGCAGAAACTAGAAGAATCAGTATTAAATTCCTCTTCATTGATAACATTCTACAATAAATACAGGTGGTTCAAAAAATAAGTTTTATTCTTGCGTTCAAATAAAAATAAATTTGGATTACTAGATAAATCTCACCTGCAGTCCTTCTTGAATTTCTTTTGATAAGGAGACTTCTTGGCCGGGAAATTTGCTTCCTACCCCCCAAATTTTTGCACGAGTTTTTCCTTCGGAAAATTCTTCACCAATTTTTAACGTAACGTCGTACAATGTATTCCCCTTTTTCATAATAATTGCATGGTTAAAATTCGGTTCTTCATCAGGTCTTACCAAAAAGACTCTGACAAATTCCAGTTTTTGCCAAATTTTTTCTTTAAATTCATCAATACCCATACCTTTTTCTGCACTAATAAATATTATTTCATTCTGATGACTCGAATTATAATAGTATTTTGTTAATACTTGATTATTAAGCAGATCAATTTTGTTTACTAAAATAAAAGACTGAATATATACTCTATTAGAACTGAGGGCATCAATTAATCTTTCAATTGTTAATTTTTCTTTGATAGTGATTTCAGCATTTTTTATTCCCATTTCTTGCGCTATATCTTTTATAGTTTGCTTACTCAAAGTTTGTTTAATATTTGAATGTATTACAATTCCACCTGATAATTTTTTTTCAACTAGCACATCTGGAGGTTTTTGGTTAATTCTTATTCCGTTTCTTTCTAGTGTTTCAGAAATCCTTTTTATTGCATTTACTCTTTTTACATCAGTTATTAAAACAACAAGATTGGTTCCTCTTGTAACTGAAAGAACTTCTCTACCGCGCCCTTTTCCTTCTTCAGCTCCTTCAATAAGTCCCGGAACATCAAGAATCTGAATTTTCGCATCTTTGAATTCCATCATTCCTGGAATAACAGTAAGAGTTGTAAATTCATACGGAGCAACTTTACTTTTGGCATTGGTTAATTTATTTAAAAGAGTAGATTTTCCGCTTGATGGTGGTCCAATAAGAACAACAGTTGCATCACCTTGTTTTTTTACAGCATAACCTCCTCCTCCACCTTTTTTTCCTGATGGTGTTTCAAGATCATCTTTTAATTTGGATAGTCTTGCTCGCAATCTTCCGATATGGTGTTCTGTTCCTTTGTGATAAGGAGTGTCACGAATTTCTTTCTCAATTCGTTTAATACGCATTTGCGTTACCTCGTATTTAGTTAGTTTGACCATGCTGAAATTATAATCTAATCAAGGTATAATATACATTATAAATTAGAATATTACGGGATTTTTAAAATTTTATTATAACAGCGGTATTTAAACTAATTATGCCCGTGTAGCTTAACGGATAAAGCAGCGGTCTTCGGAACCGCTGATGAGGGTTCAATTCCCCCCACGGGCACAACGATTTGGCAAGTGAGTTGGAATTGAAATTTTAATATAGAATTAGATTAGATGAGCTGGTGGCGGAATTGGCATACGCGCAAGACTTAAAATCTTGTCCCTGAAATCAGGGGTGAGGGTTCGAGTCCCTCTCAGCTCACTTCATGGAGAACGGAGAGTGGCGCAGTTGGTAGCGCGCGCGGTTTGGGACCGTGAGGTCCCGGGTTCGAATCCCGGCTCTCCGACAATAAGCGGGAGTAGTTCAGCAGTAGAATGTCTCCCTTCCAAGGAGAAGGTCGCGGGTGCGAATCCCGTCTCCCGCTCATTAAAATATCAAATATAAAAAGGAGGTGAAATAAATTGGTTCATTATTCTTTATATTTATCATATTGGCTTGTAAATTCTTTAATCTTATATCTTTTTAATACTTTATATCCTGATGATATTGTTTTAGGGACATATCAAATTTCATATATTACAGCCATTATATTTTCCGGTTTTTGGATGACCTTTTTCTTTTGGGCTTTATGGGATTTTTTTAAAGGATTTAAATTAAAGATAGAAAAAATATTTTTTGCTTTAGCATTTTTATCTTTATTAAACTCAATTTCAGTATGGTCTGTTGCAAGATTAGCAAATTTTACAGGTTTGGGTGTTTCAAGTTTTATGTGGGCAATAATTATTGGATCTATAGCTAACTTTTTCCATTTATTTCTCTGGACAGATTACACAAGAGAAAAGGGTAAATGATTTTAAAAGCTAATAATATGAAGTATTTATTCTTCGGCTGATTCAGTAGAAGTATTTTCTTCAGGTTCTGCTTTTTGACTTCCTACAATTATTACGACGTCATATTCTGAATCTTCAGTAAGATTTTCATCTAATCTTGTTACAATATAATTATTTTCCAAGCTTTCTTTAATTAAATTATATAAGGTATCAGGTAAATTCTCTTTGATCTGAACTTCAGTTTCAACATAATCATAAGAATCCGCATTTGCTGTGTCAATTACTTTAAAATCAATATCTGATAATAGATTCTCAACTCTACCGGCTTCACCAGCAATTCCGGAACCATTGAGAATATTTATTGAATATTCTGAAGTATCTACTTCCTGGGCTTGGGTTGGAGTTGCACTAACCTCTGGTGAAGGAGTAACCACCTGACTTCCGTTATCGACATTAGTATCAGAATCTTCTTTTTTAAAATTATTGTTAAAATACCATATTCCTCCAGAAATTACTCCTGCTACTATAATCAAGATAAATAAAATAAAAAACATTTTCTTTTTTTTACTTTTACCTTTTTCCGGACCTTCACCTTCAACGTTTACATCTTTTAACCAATCCTGGTTTTCTTCTTTATCAATCTCTTGAGGTAGATCTGTTTTAACTTCGGGAATTTGAGATTCAGATTGTACAGATTGAGTCGCTTTTTCCTGTAAATCTTCCGGTAATATATCACTATCTTCTTTTTTTTCAATATCAGCAAGTTTAAAAGAAGTTAAATTTTGGGTTGTTTTATCTGGAGATGTTGAAGTTTGTTGAGTAGTTTTTTCTGTTGATACTGTATCCTCTGTTTGAGTTTGATCTGTTATTATCTCAGTCGTTGGTTTGACTTCTTCTGTAGGGCTTTCTTCTTCAATTTCTTCAACTTTGAACTTTTTCTTAGGTTTTTCTTTTTTTAATACCATAGAAATAATTAATAAATTTATCTATTTTACATTGTGTACGAAAAACTATACTCTTGTCAACAATAACTTTATAAAAAGTGGTAATTTTGATAAAATATTTATGTATTTAATTGAATTGAAAAAATATTTCATAAGAATTTTTTAAAGGAACAATAAAACAATTATTTACAAGATTAGTCAGAATCTTTAGTGAAGTTTGTCGAGACGAGGTGGCTGTAGCTCAACGGTTAGAGCACTTGCCTGTGGAGCAAGGGGTTGGCGGTTCGATCCCGCTCAGCCACCCCAAAAGTGTTTGTAAAAAAAGACGAAAATGACACTTCGGTCCTGTTTTATTTCTTTGAAGAGTACTTGAAATTCACATCATGTTGTTCGGTTGGTAGTTGATAACCATCAGCTTCAAAAGGATAAGCAAGTACTCCACTGGGGAAATTCGCATCAGGAATATAGCTTTTCCAATAAAAGAATAGACCCGGTTGGACCCAATGAAGATAGGGGTTGCCCGTTTGAACATGCCGTTCACCTGATGCATCTGTTCCCTTGAGACCAAAGAGCGGATTTTCCGATGTATCTGATACTTTAAAACCAATATCAACAAAGGAGTGAGTACCAACACCATCAGGGGTCGGTACAGTACCAGCAAATCCAATTAGTTCGCCGCGTTTTACCGTGTATCCGATTAGAGCCTCGCATGCAGCCGCATTGCCCTTGTCGGCCACATAATCCATATTACCCATGAAAAGGTGTCCTTGGGCTTGAATATTTTCTCCTCGGGGTTCCATAACCGCACTGCAATCTGGATTTATATTTTGTCCAGGCAACAATGGCGAACTGGATAAATGATAAACATAAATAATCATACCCGGCCAATCAGGACTGGCCGACTCGAAAAATAACACCAAATCATCCGTTCGAACTGTATTTTGTCCTTCTGTAATCCGATAGAAGCTATTATTTTGAAAGCCCACAAGTTTCATATCAATGGGTGCAAGTACGGGTGTTCCAGGAATTTTGAGTTCCCAAGCCATACTATGCTTGGTGGCGTAACCTGGCTTTTCTGGATTAATACCAAGTTTGGGGCCAAGTGTGATCATATTAGGGTCAGCATCCTGCCCGTATACTTCCATATGAGTATTAATCCCTTCCATGCTGGATGGTGGTGAGGTAATTGCTGATGCACTTTTCTTGGGAACACCTTGAATAGATACCTGTGATGGGGTTGTTACGTTTTGGGTTTTAGGTAAATACTTTTTGAATACAAAATAGCCAACAATAACTAAACCTGTCAAAACTAAAATAACGATTGGTACAAAACCGTTTCTTTTCACTGTATTAACTATGGTTTAAACGCACTTGCAAGTCAACGAACAGATCAACAATAGTTGAGGTGTGTGGAAGGTTAAAAGTTATTAAATTTACTATTAGATGGTTTGGTTAAGCTCTTTATAGATATAGCTGGTGGATTTAGGACTAATTGAAGATTGTCTAAGGAAACACCAAACTCAAGCTGTTTGGTTCTGAATAAGTCTATTAAGCGACCCCGATTAGCCTCGTATTTGACTTCTATGTTTGACTAAGAAATACTGAATTGTATGAAAAATATTTTTGGAATACTTAAAGTATTGGGTATAATTTTAATTATTTTATTAATTTATTTAGGCTGGAAAAAGTGGATTTTTAAATCTGCCATAGACAAGAAGTTTATAACTTCATCTCCAATTGATCTTTCCCAAATTGATAGAATATCAAAATTTCGCTCGTGCGCAGGGCACGATGCCTCTGGAATAAATTCATATGGTGAAAAAGAATCAAATCGTTCAATGAAGCATTATGCTGTTCCTCTTTCTAAATACGATGGAACTCATGACCAGGTAAAAATACTCGCCCCATTTGATGGTAAAATTGGACGAATTCAAATAGGACAAAAGACGGAGTCTACGGGTAGATCTATTTCCATGATGACAATGGGTGGTTGGGTTTTTGAATTTGGACATGTAGAGCCGTTATTTAATTTAAAAGTAGGACAAAAAGTTGTTTCTGGTGAAGTGATTGGCTACTATAAGGCTGGAGATGGCCATGCTTTTGATTTACAACTTTATCATTCGGGAAATGTCAGAAGCGATATGGAAGTGGGTATTGATTCCTACATATCCCATTTAACACCAGAGGTTATAGAAGAATATAATAAATATAGCTTAACAAGCGATAATTTAATAATTTCTAAGCAGATGCGTGATCAGAATGAATGCATAAGATACGATATAAATCCTGAAGATCAATTCGTTAATGTAACTCACTAAATAAGGTATGCCTATACATACACAATATCGGCTTCTTAAAAATCGAAGATTATAAAATCACAGTAATATACCCAGATAGTTAGAATTCGACTGCAATTAAGGATGTTTCTTGAAAATCTTTAAGAGATATCCTAATTTCTATTTCTCTGGTTCTAAATAAGTCTGCTAAGCGACCCTGTATATTTAGATTTAGATAACTATATCAATACTAAAAACTCCATTATTAGAACTTGACTTTTGATATAATAGTTTTATGTTATCTGAAAGATTTACGTTAAGAGCTGCTGTTTATTTAATACTCTTAAAAAACAATAAAATACTTCTTTCAAGAAGATACAACACAGGTTGGATGGATGGGAAATATAGTTTAATAGCAGGACACCTTGACGGGAACGAATCAGTAAGTAGTTCGATGATTCGAGAAGCCTGGGAAGAAGCTGGGATTAGGATTTCTAAAGATAATTTAAAACCTGCAACTGTAATTCATAGATATTCTACCAACCAAGAATATATGGATTTCTTTTTTGTTACAGAAAAATGGAGTGGAAAACCTACAATCAAAGAACTAGACAAGTGTGATGATATGAGTTGGTTTTCACTAAACAAGCTTCCGAAAAATTTACTTCCTTATATTTTTAATGCAATTAAAAACTATCAACACAAAATTCCGTTTTCAGAAAGCGGCTGGAAATAATTATTATGAAATAATTAACTTTTCAAACTCTATTTTTACTTGTCTTCAGATGTTATGTAGTAATTTTTAACCTTGTTCGGTAAATCACCCACAATTTTTAGATAATTTGTTAAATAGGAAGTATAAATTCATGCTATTTTAGCTGATAAGTTAAAAGTGTATAATATAGGATATTGATCTCACAAAAATCTTCCTTTTCTCCCGAAAGATTAGATTTTGTGTTTCATCATTGAACATTTTATATGACAAAAACCACCATTTTCGATGTACTGATTGTGTACTCTGAGCGACTCGCTAGTAGTGCTAACTCCCTATCGGATGAAGTTTTGACACCTTTTCCTAAAGGATCAAAAAATGAAACGTACAACATAGTTTATGGATACTTTTTGAAAATTTGCAAAAAAAATAATTTAAAAACAGCTTTTACTTCTTCGGCTGATATTGTGGGAGCAGGTATATGTAGAAGTTACTGGCTTTTTGAAAATAATAAATGGATTAAAGTTAGAAAAGTAGGCTATTCGAAACTAATTTTTGACAAGTTTTCGCCTTCAAACAGGAAAGCAGCAACTAGTCGTAAATTACTTTTTTCATCCTATGAAGTTAAGCCTTTTAGCCATCCATATATTTTTAATCTTTTTTTTGACAAACAACAAACTTATAAAAAACTCCATAAATATTCACTACCCACAGTAACTATTAAAGATGCAACCAGAGAAAGTATTTATGGTGCATGTAAAATGCTCAATGAAATAATATCAAGACATCCACACAAATATGATTTTTCTGACGAAATCATAATGAAAGATAGGTTTGGTGCCGGCGGACTACATGTCTATAAGTTCAAAACCAATCAAACAAAAAAAATGATGTCGAAAATGGTGAGGAATGAAAATATATCATATATTATTCAGCCGTTTGCAATTTTTGATAAAGGTTTTATTTACAAAAATTCTGAAGTAGCGGCTGACATTCGACTTATATATCTCGGAGGAAATATTATTCAAACCTACGTAAGGATGGCCAAAACTGGAGACTTCCGCTGCAATGAACACCAAGGTGGAACACTAAAGTATATTCCACAAAGCCAAGTACCCATGAACGTTATTATCACTTCTAATAAGATTGCAAAAATATTGAATAAAAAATCTTCGCTCTTTGCACTTGACTTTATTATCAGCAATAACGGCAATATATACCTTCTCGAAGGGAATACCGGGCCCGGTCTGGATTGGAATTTATCAATTAAGAAAAACGAAATAGAAGCTCAAAAACTAATTAGAATTATAATCAAAGAGTTAGTTAGATTGGTTGGACTACCCATTTTAATATCCAAAAAAGAAACTCATAAAATTTTGACTGAAGTTCCAATAAACGGTGAATATACGACAATGTCAAACAGTTTAGTATCGACTTAACTCTTTATGAAGCTCTACAGCTAAAGCTTTGGTATCTTCTCATTTCAAATTAATCCACAAAATGTAAGGTACCAAATTTTAAGGTGAAAAAGAATGGTAAATTCGTTGTGGTTTGTTTATACTTAGAAATACCTCTCATTTAATATATGAAAGGAATCTTAACAATAATTTATATCATAGCAGTCGTTTTTTTTTGGTAAGTTTTTTCTAGTAAAACTCTTAAAAAAAATTAAAGACTTTTAAAATTTACAATTGATACATTTATGGAAGTTACTTGTCCAGATAATCATCAGGAATTATTTTTGAAACCTTTATAAAAAACTTATTCTTCTGAATCTGATGCTCTCTTTTTGAATACTTATACTGCTCCTTGATCTGTTGATATTCTTCAAGCAGCTGTTGATGTTCCTTAAGTGTAGTGTTAATGCTCTATCTAGTGACGCCCAATCCAAGCTCAAACATCAACTGGCAAGTGATCCCGAAATATTTAGCTTCAGAAGACTATATCATACTAATGCAACCCAGGAAAGAATTCGAACTTATAGTTTAGAAACCGGCTTTATGTGTGATTCGCACCAGTCACGAAAGGTGAATCTAGGATTCCACCAGCATTTGCCATTTCTTAGCGCCCATTCCCAGACAACCAACCTATCCCAAATCATGTATATGGCAAACCGTTTTTCAAACCCAGGTCTGATATTGGAATGTGCTAAGTAGATGTTAAGAAAGACATTGGCCAGTTCAGTATCTTTTTGATGATATGAGAAATACATTCGTGATATATCAGACTCTCCGTCACCAAAATAGTTTTCCATTAAATCAAAAACTCCAGTTACTTTCCATTTGCCATCTATTTTATCCAACACAATATTACTGTCCTGATAGTCGTGCATAACAAAAGTAGGAGTGAAGTTTATCTTGAGAGCTTCCTCGCCTTCACTTACGATTTGATTTATCCACTGAATGTTTTCTTTAGGAGTTTTGTCATTATAAGTAATGCATTTATTAGTTAGGCTTGTTATTTTACTAGTCACCCATTCGCCCCATGGTATATTGAATGGTTTAATACTTTTCGTTTCTAGATCATACTCGCCTGAAAAATTCCAGGTTAAAGTTTGCATCTCCGTTAGATTTGTTCCTAAAGCTACAGCTATATCTATCCAATCCGATTTAGAGTGTCTATCTTTATCAGTCTCATACTTTAAAAGTTGCCCCTTTAATCGTGGCATTAAAACATAGCTCCACCCAAAGATATCTGTTTGTTCATCTACTAGATATGGAAATGGCACAGGAGCCTTTGTTTTCTCATGTAGTTGGTTTGCCATGAATTTTTCATTCAAGAATTGCCAAGGGTAATGAGGTTTGCCTCTCAGAACAAATTCCCCTCTTGTAGAAGTTAAGAAGATGTTTTGACCGAAGTTCCCAAAAGGGATTGCTTCCGCTTTAATTAGTTTACCTAGTCCGAATTTATCTAGGGCTTTCTGAAATTGATCATCTGTAATAAAGCCAAGTCTTTTTGAGTATTCCATCGCTTAATTATATGCCCAATGAGAGTGGTTTTATACTGAATTATACAATCCGGCTCTGTATAAAATTATTAAACAATATTTGGAATATTTAAAAGTTAAGTAAATTCCTCAACATATATTTTTCAGTATCCTGTGAGGTTATGTAATGAGTTCTAACAGCGTCCGGTAAATCACCCACAGCAAACTATTTATTATCTTTTAGCAGATTCCAGATGAAAAAGGAGATGAAAGAAACAGCAAAAGAGATTTCTCCGAAAGTATCTTCTCTCGGCCACGGTGCAAAATGTGTGAGCTGAATTGTTAATGTTTCAGGGTGAACTAAGGCTACAGCGGCAATATATAACCACCCCAAAAGGCCGAATACAAATAATGTAAGTGAAGCAGATTTTATTATTTTCATGATCGTATTTTACAATATTATTAATACCCTGTACAAATTGGACAATATATCGCAAAAACTAAAATATAGTTAACAATAGTTATATACTATCAGATAATTTCATATAATAGTTATTACACCTATAACTAGACAAATGCAAAAGGGTTTGTTATATTACACCCAATGAAAGTTTTAATAATTAATCTTTTGCTTTTAGCGCTTCTTATTCCTGTAAGTTCTGTAAAGGCTCAAGATAATGGTGTTGACAAAGTAATTATTTGCCACAAGGCAGCCGATCATATTCAAACTATCGAGATATCAACATCAGCACTTGATGCACATTTGGCACATGGTGATACAATTGGATCCTGCGAAACACCTGGTGTCCCTGAATTCGGTCTAATTCAAGGCGCTGTAGCAATGCTTTCATCCGGTGGAGCATTTTACTTCTTGAAGAAACGCTTTAATTAATTTTTCTTTAACTCCCCGCCAGTAGATAAACTACCAATCTTATAGTATATATATGAATTACTTGTTATAATTAGTGCATGAAACGATTCTGCCAATTAACTATATCATTATTATTTATCTTCATCATCAATTTAATCCTTTTGAATAAACTGACAAACAAAGAAAAAATCAAAACTAATAGTACTTTTACTCAAGCGGCATTAGCTTCAGAATCGAAAACTATAACAATTGACTTTGCCCTGCAGACGGCAACGGGCTCGCCTTTGGTTTTCGGAGGTGCTCATGCTCCAGATCTTGAACACCAGGATGCTTGGGATCTACTCGCAAATAGTGGTGTGACAATGATAAGGCGTGATTTTTGGATCGAAAACGAATTACCAAAAAATATTACTCTTTCGGACTATAAAACTAACAAAAATAATGTTCAGGATCCCGCAACCTGGAACAAAGATTACATAAATGTGACTAACAGTATTTATCAGAATACCCGTAAAAAAGGAATTAAAGTGATGGCTATCCTTTCCTATGCCCCCAACTGGTTAACGTATACGGGTACTAATATCGGAGTCCCGAAAGATTGGGAAGTGTATGAGGATATTGTCAAAAAATCTTACCGCTTGCATAGGCCATATTTAGATATGATTGAAATCTGGAACGAACCGGATATACAATCGTTTCTTGATACCACGGGTTCAGGTCTTTCTCGAGAAGAAGCATATGCCCTTATTTTTGAACATGCAGTAAATGCCATAAAAAGCGTTGATAAGGAAGCCAACGACGGCAAAAAGATCTTAATTATTGCCCCTGCAGTATCTAATCCACAAAATACAGAATTATTTGATTATCTTATGTCAAAACCGAACTCTAGACATATTGATGGTGTATCGGTTCATAGCTATAACGAAATCGAACCTTCTTGGTCCAAATATCAATCTGTAATGAAAAAATACGGCAAAGAAAATTTACCGATTTATGTGACAGAGTGGAATAAGACTGCAGAATATATCTTAGATAATAATTATACTTCAGGCGAAATTGCCATTCCCTACACAGGTAAAAAGTTGGTACAATTTCTAAAATACGGGATTGCCGGCGCTAACTACTTTTCCACAACCTACTTTGATCCAAAAAATCCATCAAAATACGTAAATTCTTTCGGTTTTTACAGACAAGTAAATAACAAAAGTGAGCTTCTGCCTCAGGGTAAAAGTTGGCAGCTCCTTAGCCGATCGCTTGGATTGGGTTTGGGTAAAAGCCGTATTTATGACGTAAACCAACCTGATAATCTCGAGGCTGTTGGTTTCACCAACTCCAAATCCGAGCCGGGGCTGGCAATAGTAAACGAAGCTGCAACCGACGACAGGATTCGTATATCTTTAAAAAACTTAAGATTACCCAAGTACTCTACTCTAAAACTTTATATAGCATCAAGCACAGAAAATCCGACAATACCTGTATGTACTCAGACTACAACAACAGATCGTTACAACTCATCCTTTTTTGTAGATCTACCAAAACAATCAATAATAGGTATAACAATGACATCACCCAAATTCACGTTTAACTTTATCTTGCGTGTCCTAGGTATCTCCACGGGAGACAATTGTTTTGAAGGAATTTGAAAAATTGCTAAATTAGCTTCAAAAGAGTATAATACCCTATAATTATTATGCTTAGACTAACAGAAAGTCAAAGACCGTTTTTGCGTGGGATTTTGCTTTTTTCAGTACTATTTATCTTTGTATCCGGTATTACCGGATCCTGGGTTGTGTCTACACGGCTTCTTTATGATTTTTATTTTTTTATTTACGGAAACTTAGGAAAAATGGTACTTATTTCGCTTATTATCTTTGGCCTTCTTATCCGCAGTAAACTCAAGGAATTAGAAAATCTTCCGAAACTAAAATCAAACATTGCCTATATTGTTCTCTCTTTTCTTTTCATTCCGGTATTTTTTCTACTCGGCAATAATTTATTGCAGTATAAATCCTTTACCGCCAACATACTTCTTTCTTTATTAACACACGGAGTTCTGATCTTAATTCCCGCTCTTTTAATCCTTGGTATTTTTGGAGTAAGTTTTCTTGCGGCATTTTCCAAACGTTTTTGGAAAGAGCTGTCTATATGTCTGGGTATTTCGATTGCATACGAAATTGCCATATTTCAGGTCTGGAAGCTATGGCCGGTATTCAGTGGTGGAGTACTGCATGCGGTACGTTTTTTATTATCCCCCACTTCAAATGTTAAGTTTATAGAGCCAAGAATACTTGTCATTAATAATTTTGCCGTTAGCATTGAACAGGCATGCTCAGGCCTAGATTCGCTTTTTATTTTTTCAACCCTTTACCTTCTCATCGCCATTTTAGATTTCAAAGAATTTAATAAAGCAAAGTTAATCGGTATGTTCATTCCCTCAGCAATCGGATTATATATGGTAAATATTTTCAGGGTTTATATTCTTATCATAATCGGAGCTTATGTATCTGCCGATCTGTCACTTAAACTATTTCACACCTACCTCGGCATGGTGCTATTCATCATCTTTTTCGCTTTGTTTTGGAAGTTTAGTTATAAATGGATGACCCGTTCGACTAAGCTCAAGGTGAAAACATAAGATGAAAAATATTTCTAAAATATACAACAATTTATCCGGTGATTCTTTATACAGAAATTCAATTTACCTGATGGCAAGTACTGCAGTCATGGCTGTTTTTGGATTTTTCTTTTGGATAATAAACGCCCGCCTCTTTACTACCGAACAAGTGGGATTAGGAACGACATTAATATCCGTGTTGAGTTTAATTTCTAGTATTAGCCTGATGGGGTTGAATATTGGAATTATTAAATACCTCCCAACCTCAAACAGAAAGACAGAAAAAATAAACACCTCCTTTACTTTAGTAGGTATCGTAAGCCTGATAGCATCATTGATTTTTATTTTGGGATTGGAAACATTTTCACCAAAATTATTATTTTTGCGGGATAATCCGTTTTATACATTGTTATTTATTGCATTTGCTATCTTTAGCTCCTCAAATACTCTAATCGAAAGTGTTTTTATAGCATTTAGATCGACTGGGTATGTACTGATAAAAAACATAATATTTAGCCTGGGAAAGTTAATATTATCATTTCTGTTAATCTCACTTGGAGCGATGGCGATATTTATATCTTTTAGTGGAGCAATTGCAATTGCATTTTTACTAGCATTAATCTTTTTGGTTAAACAGTTTGGATATAAGTTTAAACTTTCTTTAGATACAGGAATCATCGCGAATATGGCGAAGTATTCTACGGCTAATTACTTCGCTGGTGTAATTGGTACATTACCTCAAATGCTACTACCGATTATAATCACTAATAAAATCAGCCCTCAGCAATCCGCATTTTTTTATATGGATATGATGATTGCGAACTTGATTTTCGTTATCCCCCAAGCAATAACACAGTCTCTTTTTGCTGAAGGAAGTTATAAGGAAAGCGAATTTAATACAAATATCAAAAAGGCGGTCAAGATTACCACTTTACTTATTGCGCCGACAATACTACTGACAATATTATTTGGCAACCGTGTTTTACTGGCATTTGGAAAAGAGTATTCATCTGAAGGATTCAGGTTCTTACAACTAATATCATTGTCGGGAATATTAATAAGTATCAATTCAATATACGGTACGATATTACGGGTGAAACATAGAATTGCAGAAATCATTACTGTAAGCATTTTAGAATCATCTGTTGTGCTTATACTAGCGTATTTTCTATTAGGTAAAGGCTTGTATGGGATTGGTATAGCCTGGATTGTTGGTCGAACTATCAGTTGTGTGTATCTAGCAATAGTGAATAGAAAAAAATAAGTTTTTTACTTTTGTAATATCTTTTGATACATACTAACGATAGAATTTACCTGTTCTAAAGAATGAAATCGACCAATTCTCTTTTTTATTATCTTAACCAAATTATCGTAAAAGAGTTGATCGGATAAAAGACGCTTAATACTGGTAGCAATTTCCTGCGGATTAAGCTCATTTTTTACTAAAAGTCCTCCATTGCCGACAGCTTCGGGTACACCGCCATTATGTGATCCCAATACAGGAACACCGGCTGCTTGGGATTCAATATATGTTATTCCAAACCCCTCATTTTCGTTGTTATACGGAGTGGGACACATTACAAATAACTTTGAACTGGCGAGAAGCTTGGCTTTTTTCTTATCATTCACTTGACCCAAAAAAGATATATTATGCTGAACATTCAATTCCTTTGCCAAACTTTCAAGATGTTGACGTTCTGGACCGTCACCAATTATTAAATACTCATAACGATCACGGAAATGAACAGGTAATAGACTGAAGGCTTTAATTACTGAATCAACGTTTTTCCTCTTTATTAATCTACATATTGTAATAATCCAATTATTTTTATGATTTTTACGATGCTTTTTCCAATACTCCAAATCAATAGCGTTATATACCACATTGATATCCTTGGCTCTTTCCGGGACTATTTTAAGAACTTTGTCTTTAGCAAAATTACTAACACAATGGATTAATAAAGCTTTCTGTAAAGAATATCTAACCGGGTAAACATCAATAAGCTCTTCTGAGTGACAGGAAACTATAAAGGGAATATCAGAACCATAAATTGAAGAATATAGATCAGGTTTGGTAAGATGAACAATATCAGGTTTGAACTCATATATAGCTAACTTTGATTCTCTGTAAACAAGATTGTTATAAAAAAAGTTTCTTAATCTCATAATAGGTTGAGGTGATCTTAACATTTTCATAACTGAAAAATGAGAATGTATAGTCGCTGGAGTATAAAATAAATCATGGGGCTTTAATTTTTTTAAAAGATTTATATTCCTGCCGTCGAAATTCAACACTTTAACTTCATGACCTAATTTCTTTAAACCCTTCTCGAGGTTGTAAGTAAAAGTTTGAATGCCTCCCATGGGGGGTGGATAGTCCATGGTGACCACTAAAATTCTAAGTTTTTTCATAGATATTTACAGAGTTTTATTAGTTAATTCAAAATACAATCCTTCAATATTATTTGTATTAATATCAGTCGAGAACTTACGAGAATATTTGTAACCAAATTTAGACATTCTTAGTAACACAGGCTTGTTTTTTAGAAGAACTAGAGATTTTTCTACTAAATTAGAAACGCTTTCGGGAGTAAAAAGATAGCCACATTTCTTATCTATAAGCCATTCGGGAATAGCTCCCAGGTTTGAACCGATAACTGGCCGACCAATCGATAGAGCTTCTACTCCTGTTAGAGAGAAAGATTCAGGACAAATTGATGGAACCACTAAAAATGTACAGTTTTTGTAGTAATCGATTACATCGTTATTTTCAATTTTACCTGAAAAGAAAACCGTGTTTTGTAGGTCAAGCGATTTACATAAAGATTTAAGGTGTTCTGTTTCTGGACCATCTCCGACTATATCTACCCTTATGTTAGGAATTACTTCCTTAATTTTATTGGTGGCTTTTAAAAGTACTTCTACACCCTTTTCTTTTGATAGTCTGCCTACATATAGTATCCGATTGAAGTTTAATATAGGTTCATATTTTGATAGTTCAATTCCGTTATAAATCACTTTTATCGGACTAGATATTATCCTTTGGTTTGTAAAGTCTTTTTTAATACTTTCACTAGGAGCAATATACATAGTTACTTTTTTAAAAAGTAATCTATGGATTTCTTGTTTAATTTTCTCATAAATATACCCTTTTACACTGCCAGTGCATCTTAGATCGTGTTTAACCTCAGTAACACATCTACTCCCATCCTGTTTTATTATTACTCCTGTTGGACATATTAATTCATAGCTATGTAATGTAAACACTGTCGGGGTATTTCTTACTGCAAGTAATACCGTTGGGGACACCTGGTAGAAAATATTATGAAGGTGGATAATATCAGGTTCATATTCTCTCAAAACTTGCTTTAATTTTAAATACGAAGAAATATAAAAGACTCGATTGAACCACCTTAGTGGAGATTTTTCATTATAACCTTTAAAGGTATAATTACTAAAAAGAGGTTTGTCACTGGGATTGTTATCACTAGTAAATATCTTTACAGTGTGTCTTCGTTTTTTTAATCCAAGCACTTGATTAAGTATACTAATTTCTACACCACCAAGCTGATAACCATAATCGTTTATAAAAAGTATTTTTAATTTCTTCATTTGAATATCTCCGATTCTCCATTACTGTAAATTAAGTTTTTGTTCTGATTGAGAAATTCTTTAGGAAAATTGTAACCTATTAATTCTCCTTTTATGACAACAAAAGCTCTTTCTTTAAGTGTGTTTGTATAACTGGAATAGACATAGGCATTTTTATCTATTAATGATGGGAAAACATTTTCTATTATTTTATTTGTGTTAATATTATTTGAAAATAAAAGCTTATACGAAGCACGCCTGTCAGCATATATTAGTTTATCGTCGATACGATTTTTGTATATCCAATCCGAAGATTCAACTTCCGTTCTATGAACATAAAACTCATCATAACCACCACCGGAATTATTTAGCTGCATAGATGGGTATGCACCACCTATAAATTGTGGAATAAACTCAGAAAGTAACAAGAAATATGAAAGAAATACAATTGATACAACAATAGCCGTTAACTCTTCTTTTTTAAAAAGATTGAATATAACCACACACCCTAAAACGGCGGGTAATGATAATATGGTCAGGAGTTGCTGATATTGCCTCATAGAATCATATTCTATCGAAGCAAAAGGTAAAGCTAAAATTGCGACCATTCCAAGTAAGCTTGTTAAAACCATAATAATATATTCGCTAGAAATTTTTTGTTTTTTTAACTGATTAAACATAAGGTAAAAAACACTAAATACAATAAATATCTTTACTAATTTCTTAATGATATTTCCAAAAAGATATATATTAGATGCTATGTTTGAATTAATTTTTAGGGGTGATGTGGAATATATAACTTCCGATTTATATTTCTTGTACGTTTCCGGATTGTAAGTAATGTATTGATCGCTTTTATATTCAGTATTTAACTCTTCTATATAATCTCGTAGTAATTGCGTTTGATTTCTTTGTGTAAAAAATACGTTCCACTGTGATCTAAATGAGGATCCTTCGGTTCTCACATCTTCACTAAAAATCTTTCCCATGTTTTGGATTGTATTTTGGGTAAAATCGACAAGATTATCGGAAATTCCTGTTAACTGTGAATACCAGAGAAATGTAAAAATTAGAAAAAGGATAATAATTTTATTACTTAAATAATATTCTTTACTAAAATAAATATTATTTTTCTCTTTTAAGCGTAATTTTTCAAATATTATTGAAAATGTGTTTACATCTACAGTTTTTTTAAGTATCAAACAAAAAATATAAGTAAAAACAAAAAGAGAAATAGCAATATAGGTTGTCGAATAATGAGAAACTACCATTGAAAATAAATATGTAAGAAGAATTAAGTTTTTTCGTAGTAGACTGATAGTTTTATCAAATAACACCAGCAAGGTTAAAGAAAAAAATAACAAGGCAACTTCTTGTCTAATAGGTGTCCACCACCATGAAAAAAAGGTAGGTTGAGACATGAAAAATATTGCTGAAATAAATGCGTAAAGTGGTTTTGTGTATCTTATTAAAAATAGATAAACACAAACGGGTGTAATTGAAAATATCAACGGTATTATCAGCTTAAAAATATATTGGTCATTAATTTTCATAAATAACGATAAAATTATCGGGAGAACAGTAACACTTAAACAAGCATTATAAGCATTATTGAACATAGTCATACCCCAATATTGACTCTCTTTAACTAATTGAAATATATGGTATTCCAGGTTTATATCAACACCGGAAACGAACCAACTTCTTAACCATCCCATCAAAAGCAGAGAAATACTTATTGATATAATTGACCAAGGAAAAATGTGTTCGCTAAGCCTGTCTCGTAAAAAAGCCAACAGAAAAACATAAATAGCAATTCCTCCGATCATTATCATTGTCAGATAATTTGGACCACCATTGTTTAAAGTTGTTGCTCCTAAAATACTTAAAATTGGAAAAATTACAGGGGTGATAAAGAAAATTTTATTTAACCAACCCAATTTCGGAAATTTAATTTCAAATGAAAGATCTTTATTACGTACATAAGCAATAAGTCCGAAAATTAAGAATAAAATATCAAAGCTAATTAAAATCGGATAGAGTGAAAGAGGTTTGTCGGTTATATGCAGCCAAGGAAGAATCCAGTTTACGGCTAAACCTCCAAACATTAAGAAAGCAATACTTAAACCAATTGTATAAACTAAATATTTCCAAAGGCCAATTTTACGGATTTTAAGCATTAACATAATTAATAAGCCTGGAATTGCTGTTAAGAAAATAAATGAAAATATTGCCCTGAGGTAAAGGGGCTGGACATCATAATGAATTAGAAGATTAGTTATAATCCCTATGATTAGAATTCCCGTAAAGATTTTGTTTCTTGTAAGGTTCATTTTATTTATCTGGTTTTAATTTAATAAACCCCCTAAACATTCCAAGTATCGTTGCTAGTTCTAAACTTAGTTGCACATATGGAAACAAAAGGTAATAACCTTTAGGACATTTGATATATTTAATTAACCACCAGGTATAAAAAAGTTGGGGTAAGAAAATAAGTGAAAGGACGGTCAACAACGGACTAAGATATAGCCCTAGAAGTGACATAAGTAATATAAATACAGGAAAAGGAAAAGCAGGGGGTATTTTTTTATCTTTGATATAACACTTAAGAGTACTTTCACTTCTTGTGTATGTTTGTTTTAAAAAGTGACAAAAAGATGTTCTGTGTTTGTGGGTGATTATAGCTTTCTTTGTAAATAATATTTTTTGGGAAGGGAATAGTCTGTTGAGACGATCGCACATTTCTTGATCCTCTCTGAAATTAAATCCCAGTACCCAGCCTCCGGCTTTTTTAATGATTTCCTTTTTAAAGGAGGCATTTAGAGTGTAGATACTCTGAACTGGCATAGTATCGGCACCACTGTTTATTAGCGGAGATGACATGTCTTTTAAATAAACAAAAAATCTATAAAGTGGATGTTTACTCTTTCCGAATTCTATGGGAGCGGGATTTCCGTAACCAGTTTCAGACATATATTTTTCCGTTAGGGTGTTAATGCTATAAGGTACAGTAACTCCGCCAACTGCCATCACGTTTACACCATAATTATTTACTAAATTTCTCACCCAATTCTTATCCGCTATACAGTCGTCGTCCGTGTAAGCTACTATACTTCCAGAAGCGTTTTGTAGGCCGCTATTTCTAGCAGCGCATATTCCAAGATTTTTATGATGAGTTACTACTTTAACCGGATATTTAGTAAGTATTTTGAGAGTGTTGTCTATCGACCCGTCATTTATAACTATTATTTCGTAGCTACCTTCCGAATAATCTTGATTGATTAGAGAATCCAGACAATCAGAAATCCTACTACTACCGTTAAAAGTACAGACTATAATACTAACAAAAGGCAATTTATTCATATTTTATTCCTTTAAAAAATAACCAACTAAACGCCCTACAAAATAGGAAGAAATCATAAAATAGTTGAATAAGCCTGCGTAAATAAAACCTTGTGACTTGCCTAACTTAAATTTTTTAATAAGGTGTAGGTAACTCACAAACAGAGGGTAGATAAGTAGTAAAATAATAAAGTAGAAGTTTCGATTTATTGAGAAATATATAGCATTTATAACTAAAAACATAAATAAGAAAAATGATAAATCCGGTATACGAATATTCTTGTGAACATTCAGCAAGTTAGTTGCGCCTTTTCCGAAAGAAAACATTCTCCTTAAAGATTTATTAAAATTTATGTCTTCATGATGGCTTACTATTAAATCACTGAGCAACTTAGTTTTATACCCCTTTTGGTGCATTTTCAAAACGATATCCGTATCCTCTCCACCTCGTAAACTAGGATCTAATACAATCTTTTTAAATACACTTCTTTTGTATATAGAATTGCTACCGGTTATACCATTAGTATGGGGTAACGGTTTTGGAGTTAAATTATATTTTTGACATATATAAGTAGAGTCACCATCGGGTATGGCAATTCCACCCACTGCGTCAAAATTTTCCATATACGCCATGGTTTTTTCCAGCCAATTTTTTGGTAATGTAATATCAGCATCAACAAAAGCGATATAATCCCCCACAGATTTTTTAACACCTTCATAACGAGCAAATCCCCTGCCTCTATTGTTTTTAAAATCTATTAGTTGGATTTTTGGGTTGTTTTTCTTTAAATTCTCAACTATTCTTCCGGTTTTATCTTTTGAACCATCATTTACAACAATTATTTTGTAATTAAACTTTATAATATCCTCCTGATTCAATATTGATTTCAAACAATTTAGGATAGTTTTCTCTTCGTTATATGCTATGACGATAAATGAGATATGTTTAAGCATAAGTATTAATTCCTTTCCTTTTGTGTGATTATTTCAAAATCCTGTGCAAAGATAGAGAGTGGAGTGCGCAAAAATAGACTATCTAGTAAGTTAAGTTGAAAAGCTATTTTATTTAAAAAGTCGCCCATTGTGTTTCCGAGAATATAGTATAGAGAAGGTAAAAAGTGGACTCTTGAAAGATGTTTCATTTTAAAGTTATTTCCTTCGAGTAGTTGTGTAATTTCCCATTTTGAAAATTTCTTTGGATGCGAATAAATTTTATAATGCTTACTTATAAATTCTATGTAACTATAACTATTAGGTAAATAATTTAAAAAAAAATATCCGTCCTTTTTCAGCACTCTTTTTACTTCCTTTACACATTTTTCTTCTTCTAATTGTTTTTCCTTTAATGATATATAACTTATCTTTTCTTCACCTATGTGCTCTAGAAGCCCCCAACTAATTACTATATCAAAGGTGTCTTTTTCAAAGGGAAGTTCTCTTGCATCGGCACGAACAAACTCGATATTATACCCATTTTTGTTGATAATATTCCAAGACTTCTTGCTGTCCGTGCCGTAATCTATACCAAAGATATTGCATTTTGGACACATGCTCTTCAAAATGCATGTATTAAATCCATAACCACATCCCAAATCCAAAATTTTTAATTTGCCACCCTTTTTGTATAACCCATTAATTTTATTTATTATCTGTAATGTTCTTAATAAATATAAGTTGCTTCGTGTTTGAATTACATTAATGTTATTTTTTAAAAACAGTGTCTGCGTTTGTTTTATTAACTTTGGTATTTTCATTTTATATAACTCCTTTCAATTTCTTTTCCAATTGAACTCCAGTAATATTGCTTTGCTTTTTTGACACAAATATCCCTTTTTGAATTACCTGAATCATTTTTCAATATGCTAGTAATGTTTTGCGAAATTGCTTTTTCGTCCAAGGCACATGTATAGCCATTTTTCTCTACTTCAATTAATTCCTTTGCAGCATTGTTTTTATGATCAACTGTTATCACGGGAATACCGCAAGCATTTGCTTCGGTAACCACTATTCCAAATCCTTCTCTTGTTGAGGGAAGCACGAAGACTTTTGAAGATTTCATAAATGCATAAACATCATTATGACTTTTAATAAACCCGGTGAATGATATGTTTTTACTTAACCCCAATTGCCGTGTAAGAGTTTGAAGTTTTTCTTTTTCCGGTCCGTCTCCAATGATTAAACACTTAACATCCGGGTAGTGTTTTTTTACTAAGCTTATAGACTTAATTAATAAATCGACATTTTTAAAATCCATTAACCGACCGACATAAATAATGTCGGATTTTATCGAAGATGGCTCTATGTTTTTGATTACTTCGGAATCCACACCATTAGGACAGACTGTTATTGGACCTTTATACCCTAATTCACTTTTTATCCTATTTGCAGTACCATCAGAAACCGCAATTATTTTATCCGGCAGTTTTACAACTAATCTTTCAACTAAGAAGCCAAATAACCAAAGTTTTCCTAGGTAGCTTTTCCAGTATTCCTTCCCCCATACCTCATGCCATGTAGAAATTAATTTTTTACCTTTCAAAAGACATACTAATTTACAGGCAAATAATGAAAAATAGGGAAACCCACAACAATCAATAACATCAAAATCTTCTTTGATAAGTTTTAAGGAGTGGATACCGAAATAGATTGCTTGCCATATCGAGCGTCTGCCGTCATTTGTATACAAAGACTTGGACGGACAAATTCCGTGAAGATATACGTTATCCTTTTTAATTACATCCGGACCACTCCAAAATTTCATTCCATAAAGATGGACATCATAACCTGACTCAACCAAGGCTTTACCTAACTCATAAAATCTTTTTTCTCCTCCGCCTTTCGTGTATGGGTAAATGCAGTCATAAATAAGTGCGATTTTATTAGTCATATTTATTTGTATTTATTATTTCCCCAACAAGGAGTGTAAAACTTTGAGCGATTTGAGTTTTTGATAAAGAAAGTTTCTTTTTAAATAAATGTGTAATATTTCCCCAACCATCTTTGATGGTGTTGAGTTTTTCCTTACCGGCTCTGGCACGATATATAATCGGGATTTCAGCGCATTTGAATCCGCGGATATATACTTCAATTTTTAGTTCTTGCGAAAAAGGCATCCCTGAAGATGCTACTGTAAGTTCCTTCCAAATCGAGCGTTTAAAGATCCACATGCCGGACTGGGAATCATTGAAAGGACAATTAAATAGGAACTTGGTAATAAAAGATAAAACGGAGTTTCCGAACTGATGCGAAGGTGTCATAACTGCTTTATCTAAAGTTGCTAAACGATCAGTATTAATAAAATCCAAGTTTTCTCTTTCCATGCGTAAGAGAATTTCAGGAAGGACATCGAACGGATAGGTTAAATCAGCATCACCTGTTGCTATTACATCACCGCTTGCGTTGGCAAAGCCTGCTTTGTAGGCATTTCCATAACCTCGAAGAGGCATAACAAATACCGTTGCCCCATGCTCCCTGGCTATTTTTCCAGTATTGTCTGTTGAGTTGTTATCGATAACCAAAATTTCCGTTTTATAT
>Ga0154801_111_pt2 | contig 39391 bp, 37 predicted proteins | sample Rifle2008BG16ft_FD_105809 | JGI IMG/M metagenome (GOLD analysis project Ga0154801, IMG submission 105809) | Candidatus Woesebacteria bacterium RBG_16_34_12 | reverse complement strand
TGCTTCCCATGTTATTTATGTCAATCGGAAGGAAGCTGAAATTTTAACCGGAATTACCGATTCGCATAATAAAGATAAAGAATTATTAAAAGCACTATTTGATTTAAGTCCGGACATTGCCATTGTTACAGATGGTAGCAACGGTTCTTATGTTTTCGATGGCAATAAATATTATAAAGCAGGAGTTTTACCGGTTGATGCATATGAGCGAACTGGAGCCGGAGATGCTTTTGGTTCTGGCTGTTTATCTGCTTTAATTCATGGTAAAAGTTTTGAAGAAGCTCTTTTGTGGGGAACAGTTAATTCTGCCTCAGTTATAGGGTATGTTGGTGCACAAAAGGGTTTATTAAGGGAAAGTGAAATTGGAGAGTGGCTGGAAAGAGCAAAGAGTTGTAATGTAGTTGTAAGTGAGTTTTGAGTCAATATTATTCAGTACCAGAAGGTGATTCTGGTATTTTATATTCCGGGTGCTTTTCTTCCACACTTGATGCATTTTCAAATTGTCCGGGCTTTCCAACTGATTCTCCTGTCTTTAAGTTTTTTTGTTGTTGAGCAAGAATAGCTGCGAGGGTTTCACTAAGATCGTTATGTATAGTAACAATTTTTTTTAAGTAAAGACCTGGAATTTCTACTTTTTCCTTATCGGTTAAATTCTTGAATTTATCTGGATCAAATAATATTGAAGTTAACTCATTTTTTTCAGGGCGTTGTAATTTTATTTCAATATTTTTTTCGGGTATTTGGGTATTTACAGGTTTGGGCTCTACATCCACAATCCCTGTTTCTGGGGTTGGTTCTAATCCTGGAGTAGTTGTACCGGGTTCTGCGCCTTCTTGAGTCATAATAGATCCAATTTTACTTCTTCTTCTTCTTTGTCAAATAAGCTAGATTAAAAATATGGCAAAGATATTTTTGAGTAGAGTAATCCCGGGGAAGGTTTTAAAAATAGAAAAAGGTAGCTATATGAGGGTGGAGGAGTTTTAGGTTACTTGACTAGTTTCGGCCTGGGATACGAGAAATCTTGTAAAAGCAACGTATTTTTTACCTCTTAAAAATATTTCACCCCATTCAGAATCAATCCTGGCAAGCATCCCAACAAGTGTACTTGGTGCTTCGTTTCTTTGTGCTTGGTAATTTTTAGCAACCTCATTTATTGAAGCCAGTGATGTGGTTCCCTGAAGCTGTTGTTGAAGATCAACTGCTTCGTGGGTTGTTTCTATTTGAGCCACAATTTCATTGGCAAGTGTTTCAGTTAAAAAGGACTCACCTTCAATTCCCCAGAACCCTGCATCCTCAAGTATATTTAGTGTGTTTATGAATATATCATTTCTTAAAATTGTAATATCTGGTGGAGTTTGTGATGTATCGAGATGCATTTTGTTTTGTGATAGCCCATATTTATTATTCGTAAATTCTGGTCTGATTGGAGGATCTCCTACTATCACTGGTTCAAAATCTAGTCTCCCAGGTGGGTGAAAACTTAGATGTAAAACGTTTACTGATGCTGGCGAATCGCTATTATATTCCTCGAGGAAGGGTTGTAGAAGATCGGTGTTGCTTGCAAAAGCATGTATATTGAATTGTGTGCCATAAACTGCGATGTAATTGTTTCCGAACGAGAATACTTCTTGTACAGGTGATTGTAAGGGTTTGTGATCTTTTATTTCTAGTCGTTTGTCATCAGGGAAAGCGAAGTCGGGTTCTCCTTTTGAATTTATTTTCACTCTAATCAGTTGGTTTCTCGTGTTTACGAACCCTCTGTTAAGCCACTTGTTGTTCATCCAACCAGGCGCTCCTGTTACGGATGAGTAATGATATCTTCTTACTATTTCAGTACGGGACATGCCCTTGTTGATGTCCAGCAATTTTTCGATCTCTCGTATAAATTCAGAGTTGTCGGATGGGGTTTCTCTATTGCTTCCAATATCCAATAGTTCGTGTAATCCAATTCCTCCTGTAGCTATTGCTCCAATTCCTAAAGCAAGGCATCCAACAACTTTCCTTCTTCCTTCATCGTGCTCTGTTTGTTTGTTTGCAATTTGTGCTTTTTTTCTTTGTGTTTCAGCACGTTCTTTTCTACTAGACATGCGCTGAATTATACATTTTGGATCTTACAGAATCAAAATAACTATTGAATTTAGGTTTATATGATGACAAACTGTATTTGATATGGCAAAGATTTTTGTCTCAAGAGTTATTCCGGGAAAAGCTTTAGACAGACTTACTTCCAGTCCTCATGAAGTAAAGATTTCCGAATTTGATCGGCCGATGACCCCTGAGGAATTTTTGGAAAGAGCCAAAGGATCTGATGCTATACTTTCCTTTTTAACCGATAAAATTGATGGTGAGGTAGTTGAGGCAATTGGGCCACAGTTAAAAATTATTGCCAATTATGCGGTTGGTTTTGACAATATTGAGGTTGAGAGTGTGAGTAAAAAAGGAGTGGTTGTTACTAATACTCCATCAGATGAAGTAAATGAAGCAGTTGCCGAACACGCTTGGACACTGCTTTTGGCTTTGGCCCGCCGTGTGGTTGAAGCAGATGAGTCAACCAAAAGGGGATCGTATCGTGGCTGGGAACCGGCAATCTTTTTGGGAGTGAATATGACCGGTAAAACCTTGGGAATTGTAGGAATGGGAAGTATCGGTTCAATGGTTGCCAGACGTGCCAAAGGCTGGAATTTGAGAGTGTTGTATAACAAGAGATCCCGTGATGAACAGGCTGAAAAAGAATTAGGAGTGGAGTTTGCCGATCTGGATAAGCTTTATAAAGAAAGTGATTTTATTACCCTGCACGTCCCTTTGACTGATGAGACTCGCGGAATGATTAATAAGGATGCCATTTACAAAATGAAAAAAGGAGTGTTTTTAGTCAATACCGCAAGAGGACCGATAATTCATGAGCAGGATTTGGTAGATGCTCTACGCGATGGACATATAGGCGGAGTAGCGCTGGATGTTTTTGAAAACGAACCCAACATTAATCCTGAACTAATTACTATGGAAAACGTAGTTCTTACTCCTCATATTGCCAGTGCAACCTGGGAAGCAAGAAATAAAATGGGTGAACAAGCAGTTTCTGCGATACTGGATTGTTTGGACGGCAAAAAACCGGAGAATATGGTTAATGAAGAAGTGTAGCTTCCGGCTCGGTGAGCCTCTGGCTAGGAGCGGATAAAAGGGGAAAATAGATCTTCTCGGGTAAGATATTACCTCATTATTGGTAAACAAAAAAATATTTTAGCTCCAATTTATTTGGAAGAATAAGAGTTACTAAATTATCGGGTTATTAAATTACTATGAACTTAAAATAGGTTGATTAGTCATATTGTTAACTTATCAACCGAAGATGTAAGTTATATTTATGGTGTAGCGGTATCAATTTCGCTGTGTCTTTCGAATACCTTTAGTGCCTCGGGATCACTGTCTCCTTTATAGAAAGATCTGTGGCCTTGAATCAATACCGGTTTTTTTCTGAAACCTTCACTGTCTACCCACATAATTCCATGAACATTTCCATGATCATCTTCTACCCATATATCTTGCCTGGTGTGTTCTGATGATGAATACGTCCATTCGTCTATTATTCTTCCATTGCTATCTTTTTTGTTTTCGTAACTTTGAACTGGGAAGCCAAAGGTATCTATGTCATGTATTCGCTTATCTTCAATAATTCCAGCATTAGCAACAGGTTCTCTTAGTCTCTGAATTTTAAGCTGTAGAGTATCATCATCAATAGCACAAGCCGTTATTCTTGTTATGATTTCATTGCGAAGAATGCCGGACCTTCGTTCAATTAATATAACTTCCCTACCTTTTCGTAGTCTTCTTGTTTTTTCAAGGTCTATTTTGAACCCATCTGGTTCATACTTTCCCTCGAATTCTTTAAAGGGTGACATATCTCATTTTTCCTATAGATAAAAAATATAAGGTTTTCATTAAAAAATCAAGCGGAAAAAAATATTCTATCAGACAAATTGTATGAGAAAGAAACAATTTAATTGTAGTAATATTAGGATATGAGATTGTTAGAAAGAAAAAAGAAAGACGAAGATGGGGGAGATGAAGAAGATAATTCTCAGGATAAAAAGAGAAGTTATTTATCAGTAAATAAAAAGTATTCCAAAACTTCATATACAGAAAAATTTCGGAAAAGAAAGGAACCAGCAAAACCTTGGGGGAAAAAGGAAAGACTATTAGTTTTATTTGTTTTAATCCTTACTTTGGGAAGTTCTTCATTTCTTGCTTTTAAAGCCAGAGCTTGGAAACTTCCCGGCTTACCTCGTCTAAAATTTACAAACCCATCTTTAAATCTTTTTAAAGAAGAAAAAATAATTTTAGAAGGAGACAAAGATAAAGTCAGAGAAATTGTTAAGTCTAATGAAGTGATTTCCAATTTTCGGCAGATTACTAATAATCTTTCCGGAGTTTATGGATTTTATGTTACCGATTTAGAAACAGGATTATCTTACGGCGTTTTGGAGGAGGAAGTATTTCAAGCAGCCTCTCTAATTAAACTTCCGGTAATGGTTGCAATGTATTTGGAAGAAGAAGAGGGAAGTTTAAGTTTAAGTAGTAAGTATAAGTTAAAAAAATCTGATAAAGTTGCGGGTGCTGGCAGTTTATACTCCAAACCCGAAGGTTATGAGATTAGTTATCAAGAATTAATTCGTTTGATGGCAAAGCAATCCGATAACACAGCCTTTAACATTGCCAGAAATCTTTTGGGTGATGGAAAAATTGATGAAATTATAAATAAAATCGGTATGACTAAAACATCTTTGCAGAAAAACGAAACAACTCCTGAAGATATTGGGATTTTTTTTGAAGAACTCTGGAACGGACATATTATAAATAGTCAACACAAAGATGAACTCTTGGATTTTATGACAGATACGCTTTATGAAGAATGGTTAACCGCTGGAGTTCCGGTCGATGTTCGCGTTGCCCATAAATACGGTCGAGAAGTCCACGTTGTTAATGATGCCGGGATAGTGTTTGCGGATGAACCTTTCGTGGTCGTGATTATGAGTAAAGGCGTGGTTGAGAAAGAAGCAGATGAGATATTTCCAAAACTGGCAAAGGAGATTTATACAATAGAGGCTCAGTAATTTACACTCTGTTGAAAAGTTATTATTTCAAAGATTTGTCTAATTTTGGAGTTAGATCATAAATTCTATTTTAAAAAAAGTTAGAGCTTGTTTGGCAAGTTCGTTATCTCCACCAATTATTGCTTGGACGTCAAGCTGAGACATTTTTTTTATTTCTTCTAATGATAATCCTGCTTGAGCCTCGGTTTTTGCTAATTCAGTAAGTGTCCAAACTTTTGATAATAAATAGTCTGGATTTATATCAATATTTAATCTTTCCATTGTTAGGCGAGCATCATCAAAATATCCAGCTCTGATTTGGGTAAAGGCGATATCTTCCCAAGCAATGACCTGGAGAGCGAATCCTGTTTCGTCTTTGCTGAATTCTTTGGCTTCGGTAATATGATCAGCAGAATCTAATGCTTGGACCAGTGTAGATTTGGCATCATCACCATTTTCTATTTGTGCTTCTGCAATTGCAATGAACGCATCGACCCTAAAACTATCTGGTGGTTCTTGAACTGCTTTTTGAACTGCACAATCAATCATTGGTTGTGGATCAAGTCCATATTCTGAATAAGCCCAGCTTAGTAAAGCATATATCTCAGCTTGTTCATGAAAAGGAAGGGGGTCGATATTTCCAAGATTTACAGACAAAGGATTATCTCCTTTTTTCGCTTTGGCAATAGCAATATAAGCAAGTATTTTTGGCTCTTTTATTTTACTCTCTCTTTGATTCTCTATTTCACCCAATACATCCAATGCCTCATCTGGAAAACCACACAGGGCATAACCTCTGGCAAGTTCAATACGATCATAATCGCTTGTGTATTTACTTTTTTTAGTTAACTGTCTAGACGAATCCAATAATGCTTTAGGATCAATTCCTAATGAAAGTTGTGTTTGGGCAATTTTTACATTGCTAAATATTGCAGTAGGTTTATCTTTCTCTTGACTAATCGCTTTTTCTAAAACTGGGTTGGGATCAATTTTATGTTTTGCCATTCTTACTGCAATTTCCATATAGAAATCTGATGTAGGATGAGTCTTTTTTGCAGTAGTTAATGCTTGGGAAAAATCTCCCATATCTGCTTGAAGCAGTGCAACCTGCTTATACATACTGTCAAGCCCACTCCATTTTTTCGTTTTTTGTGCTTTATCCAAGAAATATTGCGGTTGATGCACAGGTACTCTTCCACTTTGTACTTGCGCTTGAGCTACTCTCAAGGCAAAATCATCTTCGTCAAACGGAGAATTTTTTACATCTTTCAGAAGTTTTATTGCAGTGGAAAAATCTTGTTCGGCAAGATAGGCAAGTATTAATCTATCTGGAATACTACGATTTTCACTTTTTACTTGTTCTTTCCGTTCTGGCAACATTTATATTTTGAATAATATATATAGTTTTTGACTATGTCAAAGGTGTTTTTTTAGTGGTTGGGTTCTTTATCAAGTTTTTTGTTTGATTCTCTTAAATCAACCACTTCTATACTTGCAGCTTCAGGAAGTATTTGGCCTGTTTTTTTGCTTTCTTCTTGATTCACCTTATCCTCTTGTTCTTCACCTTCCTTTTTAAATGCTTCTGGATTGCAAGCTTTATCTGGTTTGTTTTCTTCTAAAAACCACTCTGTTTTTGCAGGACAACCTTCGCAGCTAAGCGTTCCTGTGTACGGACAGATTGGCAGTTGAACTAAACCACTGGGAATTTCCCAATCGTGGTTTGATGTATCTGCCAAAAGCGCCGTCATTATTTTATTAAAAATAGGCGAGGCTCCGGTTACGCCCGAGGCAATCCTACTCATCGGAGAATTATCATTATTACCAACCCAGACAGCAACCAAATAATTTTGGTTAAAACCAATAGTTAAATTGTCCCTTAGATCATTACTGGTTCCGGTTTTAACTGCAACTTCACTATGTTTGGGAATTACTAACAAAGAGTTAATGCCAAAAGCTGGAGATCTGGCGCGGTTATCTTTAAGAATATCAATGATCATAAAAGCCACTCTTGGATCAAGAACTTGCTCGCTCTGACAATTTGAATCACCCTTTTTTAGATTTATTGCTGATTCAGTAGCTAAAACAGAATTAATTAAATTTTTTTCTTGGTTAACTTGGTTAGCCGGATTAACTGTATCTGCAATGTTAAACCCGCCTTTTTCTTTTATCGGACTACAAAAATTTTCTTCTAAAATTTTTCCCTGATAATTAGTGACTTTCAGAATTGGGGAAAAGCTAGTTTTTACTCCATAATTGGCAATAACTGCATAAGCTTGGGCTAAATCAATAAGTTTTACCGTACCACCCCCAAGCGTTAGCGAAAGCCCATAATTAGAAAGATCAGTCCAGGTGGTAATGCCCATTTTTTGTCCCATTTCAAACATTTTCTCTACTCCGTATGATGCCAAGACTTTTACAGCCGGAACATTGCGGGATTCAGCAAAAGCACTACGTAGAGTTAAATTTCCTCTGAATTTGCCGTCATAATTTTTTGGAGTATAAGCAGGTTGTCCATCGATTAAAAAAGTAACCGGAGTATCTTTGACAAGACTTGCGGTTGTAAAACCATTGGATAGGGCATAAGCATAGTTCACTATTTTTATTGAAGAACCTGGTTGCCGTGGTTGGGTGGTGACATTTACATTTCCGTCCATTTCAAGATCAAAATAGTCTCTACTGCCAACCATAGCTAAAATATCTCCGCTTTTAGGATTAATTACAATTGCAGCACCATTTCCTACCTTTAATTTAGTTAAGTTTTTAACTTCGTTTCCAACAACTTCTTCTGCCATTTTTTGTAGTTGATAATCAAGTGTGGTAATAACCTCCAGACCTCCTTGTTCAACTACTTCCTTACCGTACTTATTTTCCAAATATTCCCTGACATACATCACAAAATGAGGAGCTAAGATATTGGTTCTATTTTCAGAAAAGGTAATTTTTTCATTTAAGGCATCATCTAATTGTTCTTGAGTAATATAGCCATTTACTTTCATTAAATTGAGTACTTCCTTTTGCCGATCAAAAGCAAACTGAGGATTAGAGCCAAATGGGGAATAAAAAGTCGGACTTTTGGGAAGCCCGGCTAAAAGCGCTGATTCTGCCAAAGTTAGATGATCAACATCTTTAGCAAAATAAGATCTTGCCGCTTCCTGAATTCCATAGGCTGTTCCGCCATAGGAAACTTGGTTTAAATACATTTCCAAAATCTGATCTTTGGAAAATTTCATTTCAACTTGAATTGCCAAAATAATTTCTTTTAATTTTCTGGAATAGGTTTTTTCAGGAGTCAAAAGCGTATTTTTAATAAGCTGCTGGGTGATGGTTGATCCTCCGGTAAGTTCTCCCTTTTTATAATTTTTATAAATTGCCCTAATAATTCCTCTTATCGAAAATCCGGGGTGGCGATAAAACTCAGCATCTTCGATGGCTAAAGTTGCCAGCCTCACTCGTAGGGGAATTTTTTCAAGAGGAACCGGGGTTCTGTTTTCATCTTTATAAATGTTATACAAAAGGATTTTATTTCTATCATAAATTTTGGTTGAAACCTTGGTTTCGCGGTTAACCAGAGCATCAGGATTGGGTAAATCTCTAGTAAAAATCTTAAAAATTATGAAAATAGTGACCAAAGAAAAATAGATAAAAGTAAAAAAGTAAACATAGCCAAATCTTACTCTAGGAAATCTAAATCGTAAAAATTTTTGCAGGGAAGCTTCTAAGGTCAAATTAAAGGATTTTAGACTAAGTGGTGGAGGATAAACCCTTTTTGTTTTTTTTCTGGTTTTGCTTTTTGTAAACTTATGAATTACAAAAGATTTGTCTGAGATTTGGTAAGAAGATAATTTCAATTTAGAAAAAGAAGCAGAAAGTATAACCAAAAAGTATTTAAAGATTTTTTTAGCTATAAAAAAAAGATATAAAAGAAAAATTAAACAATAGGAGAAAAGGCGAAATATTGGTTTGCCAATGGCAAGAAGCAGCCAGGGAATAAATTTTAGGCTGTAGATAATTAATTTTCGGGCAAGACTTTCATTTTGGTTAGGGAAAGAAGTATAAACCACTCTGACCCATATTGTAACATCCTTGTGAAGCCGTTCACAGTCGAGCTTTTTATATCAAAATATATCTTGTAGTAAAAAATAGTAGATAGTAGTTAGTAGCTGGTAGATGGGGATTAGGGATATTTGATCTGAAAACTTAAAAGTAGAGAGAATTTGGTTAAATGTTTTTACACTTAGAAAGAAAAGCTGATTTTAGGCAAGCATAAGACGCATGGGTCGGAGTTTTCTTTTAAAAGGATCTACCATAAGCCCCATACCTTCCAGGGTAATCGCCCCAAGAAGTGGAGAGTCGTCTTTTTGACCAATTACAACGGTAGAGGCAGCTTCGTTCCCGTCTATTTTAACTATGGCAGAACTGAGCTTTCTTTGTACGACGGTACCGTCAGCTAGACTAAACTTTTGGGTTCTAATGGGTTTAAGACCCAGTTTTTCAGCCATTTTTTTAGGAACCACTGTGTAAGCTGCCCCAGTATCAACTAAAAACTCACTGCTTACTTTCTTTTTTCCTGTCAGGTCTGTGATTGTTACTGGAATTGTTGTTATTCCCATACTGTGCTTATTATATCATGGTTAAAACTGGTAAGAGTTTATCTTTAAAAAGCTTATTCAAGAAATTGAAAGGCTATAGCCCTGAGTCAAATCGAAGGGTTGAGAGGATTTGGTCTGATTTATGGTATAATTCTTGCCATGACAGAAAAAGATTATCAGGAATTACATAGGAGAAGTAGGATAAATTCTGAACAGATTAGAGAGATGTGGAGAGGGGATGCTGAAAAGATTTTAGAACGATTTGTTCATGGAGATACTATGGTTGTAGTGACAGGTCCTGGAGGAAGTGGTAAGACAGTAAATCTTATTCCGCAAATGATAGAAGTTGGTGCTGAACAGGGATATACTTGCAAGGGAGTTGATTGTCAAGCGTTGAGCGGTCTTGATTGGTCGCAATTACCAATAAGTCTTAAAAAACGTGCTGGTGAAGTTACAGGAAAACAAGATGTTTTACTTTTAGATGAAGCTGACTGTTTGCAAGATAAGGATGTTTTATTAGCTCAACTTGTTGAGGTTGTACATAATTGGGGTTATATAGGAATTGTTGCTCTAATCAGAGAGGAATCTCCTGGCGACAAGATGGATGAAATAACACGATGGATCGATTCTGAAATTGCTCATAATGGAAAACCCTCTTCATATCGGATTGAACCCAAAAAACTTCCACCAAAACTTGCTGAAGAGTTTTTATTAATAAGTGGAGTAGAGAGAGATCAAGCGAGATATATTGTTGATAATTTCCCCACCTATCCACGAGTATTGGTACAATTGCAGGGTCTTAAAACCGAACAGAAAATTAAGGATTACTGGGAAGATCTGGTTATAAGACAGAAACGAGGACTTGGATTCGGATTCAGTGAGAGTGATGTTATTGATACTTACAAAAAGCTTGGGATATAGGCTAATTTTGAATTGGATAGCGGATGGTTGCGGAATTCGACGCTATCGGGCAATCAAGACAAACTAAGGTTCCCAAGGGATCGAGTAAGAAAGGTCGGTTTTGTGTTTCGACAAGTTCTGGTGGAAGTTCGGGGTAGCTAAGAGCTCCATTTGTTTTATCAATTTGAACGTCTTTTCTGCCTGTTTCTATCTTTGCACCGACAAAGTCCTTTAAGAAATATTCAAAGCGAGGTGGACAGTCGGGATTGTTAGGATCGCTGGGAAGATTGCCTGTTGTTGCACAGATAGTCGTTCCAACCACACCCTCGGGTTGAAGAGGCCAGGCATGTCCTTCATCATCCTGATTAAATTCTCCTTTTTCCGCTCGATCCAAAGCGTTTTTCATTATCTGGTTAAAAATCGGCGAAGCTCCCGAAACTCCTGATACAGCACCACTCATAGGAGAGTTGTCATTATTACCAACCCAAGCGGAAACCAGAATATGTTTAGTATAGCCGATTGTCCAGTTGTCGCGTCGGTCATTTGTAGTTCCGGTTTTGACTGATACCTCAGGATGACCGCGAACATTTAGATACGAACTTTCACCAAAAGCGGCGGATCTGGCATTATTATCGTAAAGAATATGCGAGATTAAAAAGGTTACCTCAGGAGTTAAAATTCTGTCGCCTTCAAGTTCCTTAGGATTAATTTCTTCATAAACTTTTCCTGTCCAATCACTAACTTTTAAAATTGAAATAAGCGGTTGTTTAATTCCACTGTTTGCAAAAACTCCGAAAGCGGTTGCCATATCAAAAGGTGTAACTTCACCGCCGCCTAAAGTTAAGGATAGTCCGTAATTTTTTGGCTCAGACCAGGTTGAAATTCCCATATCGCGGGCAAAATAGAAAAAGTTTTCAATTCCATTTAAAGCCAATACACGTACCGCAGGTATATTGTAAGAATTGCCGAGAGCAAAGCGTGCTTGTACTGCACCATGGAAACCACCATCATAGTTTTTCGGGCAATAAAGTTGTTGTCCAGTTATTGAAAAACAGCTTGGTACGTCAGCCAAGGGTGTTGAAGGAGTGACTTTACCGTTGCGGAAAGCAAGTGCATAATTGAGAGGTTTTATTGATGATCCTGGTTGGCGGGGCCGAAATACTACATTGACTTTTCCATCTTCATCTTCGGCAAAATAATCATAACTTCCTAACATTGCCAAGATTTCACCCGAGGAAGGTCTGGTTACAATTGCTGCTCCATTACCTACATCATACTTTTTCAGTTTGGCAACTTCTGTTGCAACCGCTGTCTCTGCAAACTCCTGAAGTTTTAGATCAAGCGTGGTTGTTACCCTTAAACCGCCTTGTTCAACTACAACATCTCCGTATTTTTCTGCCAATTGCTCTTTTACCCAGAGAGCAAAATGAGGAGCTTTTAATTTTTCCGGTTGGGCATATTTAAGTTCGGCCTCTTTTGCTTTGTCAGCTTCTTCTTGAGAAATATAATCGTCTTCAACCATTCTTCTTAAAACAATTTCCTGCCTTCCTTTTGCCAATTCCGGATGTGCTCCAAATGGTGAGAATTTGGTAGGTGCAGCAGGAAGTCCAGCCAAAAGCGAAGCTTCAGAAAGATTAAGATCTTTTACCTCCTTATTAAAGTAAAGTTCACTCGCAGCCCCGATTCCATAAGCAGTAGAACCATAAGGGATTTCATTTAAGTAGAGCTCAAGAATTTGTTCTTTGGAATAAATTATTTCAACCATTAGGGTTAAAACAAACTCTCTTATTTTTCGTTTAATTGTTCGTTCTGGAGTTAAGAGCGCGTTTTTCACTAACTGCTGAGTTAAAGTAGAACCTCCTTCCAGTTTTTGCTTGAAAATTGTTTTATAAGTAGCCCTTAAGATTCCTGTAAAAGAAACACCGTGATGTTTGTAAAAATCTTTATCTTCAATGGCAATAGTTGATTGTTTAACCGATTCAGGAATATCTTCAATTTTTACCGGAGTTCTTCTTGTATTAGTATATATCTCAAAAATTAATTCCCCATTTCTATCAAAAAGTTTGGTAGATACGGGAATTGTTGATGTAGATAATTTTGTAGGAAAAGGTACACCCCAGAATAGCCAAACAAGCGAGATAATAAAAGTTCCTATGACTGCGATAACGACCAGTTTTTTTTCATTAAGCCTAAAATGTTTAGTTTTTATTAACTGCTTTTTCTTTTTTAGATGCGTTTTTTGTTTTTTTCTCTTAACCATAATGGAATTTTAGCAGAAATTATCTCTAAATATAACGTTTTAAAAGAAAGTTATATAACATTGACTTATATATCAAATGGATAATATCATTCATATTAAGTCTATTTGATAATTGATACATGATTTTAAATAGCAAATCTTTAAACAAACTTTCTATAATTTTCATCTTTTTCTCCTTATTTATTTTAAGTGGTGTAATTTTCAGCCGAATCTTAATCACTGCTCTTAAACGACAGAATAAAACAGATATTCCAAAAGCAAATATAAATGTTTATCAAAGAGTGAATGGAAAAAAAACCGGTAACAATACTGTTTTAGGAGAGGAAAGTTATTCTTTAAAAAAATTACCGGAAAGTTTTCCTACTGATTTCCCAATCTATCCTCAAGCTGAAATTACTGATGTTTGGCAAGAAAAAGGAGACAGGGTAGATGCTTTTTCGATTATCTGGAGAACAAAGGATAATCCGATTGATGTGTCTAGATTTTTTATTGAAAAATTAGATACTTCTAGCTGGGAAAAACAAATTATATTGGAATCCAACGATTCTTATACTCTTTCATTTCAAAAAGAAAAAATACAAGGTTTTATGGGTATTACCAAAGAGGATGAGAGCAAAACATTGATTTCAATCACCATGGGCATTGAGATTAACAAGGAAAAGTAGGACTTTTTTACAAAATTTCAAAAATGAATAATCAAGACGACTTTTTCAAAAATAAAGTATGGTGGGAATCTTTGCATGAAGATCTAAAGGAGCTTTTTAGAGAGTCACTACTTTTAATCAAAACTGTTAATACTTGGGAAGAGAAATTCCATGATTATGCTTTTATTGTTTTTCCTGCCGCCAAAGCCTATGAGGGTTTTTTAAAGTCACTTTTTTTGAATTTAGGGTTTATTACACAGGAAGACTATAATGGAAAACGCTTCAGGGTTGGCAAAGCTCTTAATCCGGAGTTAGATTTAAAATTCAGGCAGGAAGAAAGTGTCTATGATAAATTTGTCAATTTTTGCAATGGTAAACATTTGGCCGATGAATTATGGAATACCTGGAAAGAATGCAGAAACCTGATTTTCCACTGGTTTCCGAATGAAAGAAATGCAATAGATTTTAACGAGGCAAAAGAAAAAGTGAATTTGGTTATTGCAACAATGGATTTGGTATTTAAAGAGTGTAAAATAGAACTGAAGAGTCAGAGAGTAGAAGAGCATAAGTTAATGAATTAACTTAAACTTTTCTGTTTACCCCATTGCATTTTAGTCAGAGGACTCTTTTATTAGTCGACCTCAAGAATACCGCGACTCTTGAGTCGCGGATGAATTGAGGCAAATAAAACATTTTTCTTTAGAGATAAAATCCCGCCACTTGGGGTGGGAAAAATGTTATTCTAAATATCATGATAACAAAAGAAGTTACCTTAAATCACGCAAAATATTTTTCAGCTTATCTTTTATTGGTTTGGAGTATTTATCGATTGATCTTTAATTTTCCGGAACCAGTTGAAGAAATTTTTATTAAACCCATTGTTTGGTTTTTACCAATTTTTTATCTTTTAGGTAAAGAAAAACTCAAATTTTCATCATTAGGATTTAGTAAGAAAAATTTACTAACTTCCGTTTATTTTGCGCTGGCATTAGGAGTTGGATTTGCTTTGGAAGGAGTTATTGTCAATATGCTTAAGTATAAAGGATTAAATTTTTCAGTTAATTTTACTAGGCAATCCTTCATACTTATGTTTGTAATTTCAATTATCACAGCGATAACAGAGGAAACCACTTTCCGCGGATATCTTTTTAACCGAGTTTGGAAAGCAACGGGTAAGGAGTGGTTAGCAAATTTTTCAACAAGTTTTGTTTGGGGGTTAATTCACATTCCTATGGCTTTGTTAGTTTGGAAAATCGGACTTAATCAAATATTGGTCTATTTCACTTTAATTTCAATTTTCGGTATCGGGTCAAGTTACATTTTCGCCCGCTCCGGCAATATTTTATCTTCAATTCTTCTTCATATTTTCTGGGAATGGCCGATTGTTTTATTTAGATAGTTATGTTACGAAAGCGTTAGATAATATCTTGTTAGTATTACTATTACGTTGACTTTTAATATTCTTTATCATATAAATAATACTAATAAATTTACCAATCGAGAGTGATGGGGAGAGAATTGGCTCGATGATCCATCCGGCAACCGAGTAGAACGAATTTGTCACGGTGCCCCACCCAACCCAGTAAAGGGAAGGATTAGTCCAATTTTAATTTTGGAAAACAGTTTTTTTTACCTCTCTTTACAGAGAGGTTTTTTATTGGAAAGGAGGTGATAATTGTGATAGAGAGTCAGTTAGATGAGCTCAGAATATACCTTGATCGTGAAGATAAGAGTAAGAGGGAATTGGAACAAGATCAAGAAAATGTTAGACAAGAATTAGAAGAGCGAGGTAGAAGAGCGATAGAAAAATATCGATTAGAGTGTGAGGAACTTGAACCATTGACAGAGGAGAAAGTTGTTACTGTAATCCAGCCCTGGTTTGACAAGCTCCAGACGAACGGTACATATGATCAGTTGCTTGGTTGGCTAGAAACGCATGGTGAGTATGATTTGTCTGTTTCAAGTGAAATTCAGTACTATTGGCCAGATAAAGCTTTTCAAAGTTTTAGAGGAGGTGAAGAAAGACCGTTTGATTGGTTAGCAAAGTATATAGTTGGAAAATATAGAGATTATAGAAGAGGTATAGAAGAACATCACCCAGATATAAACGAAAAGTGGAAGGCATTCTTTAAAATAGAGAATAGAAAATATGTGCATCAAGGACTATTAATATCTCGATGGCCTGTAGGTAGAACGGGATTTGGATTTGCAGTTGGGAGGGCAAAGCGTTTGGAGATCCCAGTATATGTGGAAGATATTTCAGAAGCAATTCCCTCTATTCATCCAAGAGTATGGATTGGCTTTGCAGAACAAATTGAAAATGGAACAGCACAGGAGATATTGGAAAGCTCACTAAAACCTAAACATAAATGGCGAGATACGTTATAAGGAATAATTCTTAAAGATTTATGAATACCACAACGATTGGGAATGGCCGATTGTGCTGTTTAGATGAAAAGAGTGTAGAATGAAAAAAATTGATTTACAGTCCCAAGGTATCAATTATGCTTCTTACGACCTTGTGTAATCAAAGTGCTCACAACATTTATCAAATAATTGAGTGATTGTATTAAATATTAAAGTTACTGTTTATAAAACAGATCTTATAGTTTGCAATTACAGCTTCAATTTTATACAATTCAGCAATGAGTGAACGAACGAGATCTGATGTAGAAATACTAAATTTTCCAGTTGAATCCGGAGTTGTTAGAAATGACATTGGGAGAATTATTGAAACCGGTTGGCCAAATGTAAATAGACAACTTTGGCCGAATGCTGTTTCTGAGTTGGAATTTGCAATTCAGCAACAGATTGAATTGGAAAAGGCAATTATGGAGTTTGGAAATAGAAACTTATTGGGAGCAATTAATGTCGGTTCTTCAGGTGTGTTTAATCTGGGTGGAACAACCTTAATTCCTGAACTACAAGAATTACTTTATCAAAAAATGGAAAATATTAGTCAAAAGGAGCTTGTTGAGGTATGTGATGTTGGGGGTGGTAATGGTATTTTATTAGAAAGAGGGACAGTTGAGTGGACAAACAAGTATAGTAGAGGGTATAGAAAAAGAAATCAAATAAGAACAACATTAACTACCCTTGTAAAGCACGATAAAGAATTATTGGATTCCAGACAAGAGGCAATTGACCATTTGGTTGAGGGTATGGGAATAGAGTTGCCATTAGATGATTTTTTTGGAAAATTCGACGTAATTATTGCACAGAACAGCGTGTTTTTTTGGTCGCAATACCCCGAACTCGCTTTGTTGAACTTATATAAGATTTGCAAACCCGGTGGTGTAATATTGGTAACCGTACCCACAGATAAAATGCCCGTAAGGATGGATAAAGCTTTTGATATGGTGGATTTAATGTGGGACTGTAGCTATTTTGATTGTCAAAAGATAAAGAAATTAGATGGAGGAGTATGTTTTAGATTGGATAAGAAATGAAATAATTAATAAGGCAAGAAATATACTTAATTATATTGTTATATTTACGATTTAAGACTTAATATAAATATTTTTGGAACCAGACTATAAAATTTAATCCCAGCACCAGAAGCTTCGCTTCGGTGCGGGACGCGGGATCTGAATTCCCCGGGACTCCGTGCTCGAAAGGGGATCCAAGGATTTTCCCTTGGGGTTTGAAACCAATTATTATCCAATCTATCAAAATATTCTATTAAGAAAAAACTAGCCTTGATGCATGAGAGAAAATGTTCGAATGATAAGATCTGGTTGGTGTGGTAAAATTCTGCATTTAATTAACCTGTACATAAAGGAGGAGTTTTTATATGACCGATAAAGAAAATAAACTATTTCAGGCTGAATTTTTAAAGAAAGGATTATTTCCGAAGTTAGATAGCAGAGGTAGAAGATCCTGCAGAAAGGAGATCGGAACCTGGGGTTTTAGACAATTTTTAGATGATGGCTGGAATACTTTATGTGACTCTGATAAAATTTTAAATAAGTGGCTTGAAAAATTGATGAGAGTTAGAACCCAAGATACACCTGCAATTGATTCTGAAAAAGTTAGAAGATCTATTAGATATGGAGCCGCTTTGGTATATTATCCTTTACATATACAAGTTGAAGAAAGTAAAGGAGAATTTATCATGCCAAAAACATCAGAAGAGCAAGAAGCGAGCTTGAGATTTGATTTGAGTGAAGTAAATTCCCAGACACTTGGTGATTTTTTAGTCGAATTTGATGAAGAGTTAGCAGCTTTGCTTGGAGGTTTTTTGACTAATCCAATGCTTCTCCGGTACTTAAGTGTAGATAAGGATCCAGCCTATTTAGGAATGTACTTTACCTACTTTGTTCTGGCAAGCAAGGCTGAGTCCCTAGGGATGGAAAGGATTTTTTCTGCTGAATAGACTTATATAGATTAAAAAATGTAGAAGTCTAAAGTCTGAGCAATTGCTTGACTTTTGGTGGGTAAAAAATTAGTATATTGCTACTTAGATGTTTCGTAAGCTTGCGATAATCTTGCCCGTAGTAATTTTTGCCCTCGGTATTTTATTTACTTCTGTTTTAAGAACCGCCGAAGTAAAGTATGAATTTTCAGATACTCTCAGCAAATCTGATAATTCTCCTCAGATTTTAGGCGCAGAAAATATAGATATTCCTTATAACCTTGCTTATCCCGGAAAAGTTCTTCCCAACAGCCCTCTTTGGTCTCTTAAAGCATTTCGGGATAAAATTTGGCTGGCAATTACTACCAACCCAGGACGTAAAGCTGACTTAAAACTTCTTTTTGCTGATAAAAGGATTGGAATGAGTAAAATCCTTTTTGAAAAGGAAAAATACGAAGAAGGCTTTTCAGTTCTGACAAAAGCAGAGAAGTATTTGGAAGAGGCTTTATATCAGGAGGAAGAAAATCGGGAAATGGGAATTGATACCTCTGAATTATTAAGGCGTTGTAATTACGCATCTTTAAAACACCAACAGACGATTGAAGAAATTTTATTACTTGCTCCTGAGGATGCCAAACCTTCTATCATTGAAACAAAAAGATATTCTAAGGAAGTTTACGAAAAAACAAAACAGGCTTTGCAGGAAAAGGGATTGGAAGCTCCCAAGAATCCTTTCAATGGTGGTTAGACAGTCATCTTACAGGATTATTTTCGAGTTTTGATCAACCTTCTTACTCGTAGCGATTTTTAATTACCTCAACAAATTGCGGAAATATTAACAGTCTATTAAAAAGGGAATAACAATTAGCCATAAATTATGCATATGATGATATTATCTGATCTATTAATTAATAGTTGACTTATTATATCTAGTGTTGGATGATTCTTCTTGTACTATAGCTAGTGTTATTTCTTTTCATACATGAAATGTCCTTTTTGCACATCAGATAATAACCAAGTCCTTGAATCAAGAGTTGTTGATGATGGCGATTCAATCAGAAGAAGAAGAGAATGCGAGAAGTGCAAAAAAAGATTTACTACTTATGAGAAGGTAAAAAGTAGTTTTTTGTGGGTAATAAAAAAAGACGGGAAGCGGGAGCCTTTTGAAAAAGAAAAAGTTAAAAGGGGAATTTTAAGAGCAATTGAAAAACGTCCGATATCTTTGGATTTAGTAGATGAGATTGTCGAACAGGTCGAAAGAGAAATGCTTCGGAAAGAAAAAGAAGAAGTGTCATCAAAAACTATCGGTCGCGCAGTTCTGACCAGACTAAGAAAAATTGACAGGGTTGCCTGGTTAAGGTTTGCCAGTGTTTATTTGGAGTTTGAAGATTTTAAAGATTTTGAGAACGCAATAGAGAAAGGATAAAAATGTCTGTAAGAACTAAAAAATACTCAAAGAAGAAAATAAAGTCATCTAAAATAAAGATTTCAAAAAAATTAACCTTCGATCAACTTCAGATTCCAAGTTATGAGGAAGTTAGAGCAAAAATTTCTAGAAGGTGCGGTAAAAGGCCAAGTTTTCATAATAATTTTACTCAAGGAAATTGGACAGAACAAGCTTTAAGAGTACTTAGTGAACGCTATTTATTAAAAGATAGGGAGGGGAAAATTATTGAAACTCCGGATGAAATGGGCTGGCGGGTAGCTTGGGATATTGCTTCTGCTGAGACTTGCTGGGGGGCAACGAAAACTCAAATCAAAAACTCTGCAGAGGAATTTTATCAGCTTTTAGTAAGCCATGAGTTTTTGCCTAATTCTCCGACATTAATGAACGCGGGAACAGGAAATGGACTTCAGTATTCAGCCTGCTTTGTACTTCCGGTAGGTGACTCCTTAGTTGAAATTTTCGATGCCATAAAATATCAAGCCCTTATTCATCAAACAGGAGGTGGGACTGGCTTTTCTTTTAGCAGGTTAAGACCCAGAGGTTCGATGGTTAAATCAAGCAGGGGAACTGCATCGGGACCTGTTTCTTTTATGAAAATATTTGATGCGGCAACTAACGGGATTAAACAAGGAGGTAAAAGACGCGGTGCGAATATGGGAATTCTCAGAGTAGACCATCCTGATATTTTGGAGTTTATTCATTGTAAAGAAGAAGGGGGGATAACTAATTTTAATATCTCGATTGCCATAACCGATAAATTCATGAATGCGTTTGAAAATGATAGCGATTATGAATTAATCAATCCCAAAACAGGGGAAGTTTGTGGGAAATTAAATGCCAGAAAGGTTTTTAATGAAATTGCACAGGGTGCTTGGAAAACCGGGGATCCGGGATTAATTTTCATAGACAGGATTAATAAAGGATCTTCAAATCCGATTCCATCGTTAGGACCCGTCGAGTCAACTAATCCTTGCGGAGAGCAGCCATTATATCCTTATGATTCTTGTAACTTAGGAAGTATATTTCTGACTTATTTTATCAAAGAGAAAGAGATAAAAGAAAGCCAACAAGACGGCCTTATGTTGCAAGGAAAAGAAGTTGATTGGGAAAAATTAAGAAAGGCTACTCATTTAGCAGTCAGGTTTTTGGATAATGTTATCGAAATGAATCCGTACCCAATGGAAGAGATACGAAAAGTTTCCTTAGCAGTAAGAAGGATTGGTTTGGGAGTTGGCGGATGGGCTGATATGCTTATCCAATTAGGTATTCCTTATGATTCTCAGGAAGCATTAGATCTTGGAGAAATGATAATGTCTGTCGTTCAGAAAGAGGCAGTTTTGGAAAGTGAAGAGTTGGCTTTGAAACGCGGACCTTTCCCATTTTGGTCGCAAAGTATTTATAAAAAATCTAAGCCTCGACGAAATTCAACTGTTACAACAATTGCTCCTACAGGGTCGATTTCCATAATTGCCGGCGCATCATCAGGAATCGAACCACTTTTTGCCATTGCTTATCAGCACATTGTTAAAGATAAACATCTTGACAGGACATTAAATTTTATTAATCCTAATTTTGAGGAAATTACTAAAAAAATAGGATTTTGGAGCGAAGAATTAAGGCAGAAAGTGATTAGTAAAGGAGTAATTCATGAAATTTCCGAAATACCCCAGGAAATTAAAAATATTTTCGTAACCGCCCACGAAATTCACCACGATTGGCACATACGAATGCAGGCAGCTTTTCAAAAATATACAGATAATGCCGTAAGTAAAACTATAAATATGGCAAATGGTGTTACACCTCAGGAAATCGCTGAAGCTTATCTTTTATCCTGGAAGACAAACTGCAAAGGTATAACTGTATTTCGTGATGGTTGTAAGGATTCACAGGTTCTTAATTTAGGAATTCGAGATTCTGAAACGGAATCTGAAATTGAAACACTTGGACCCACTTTAATCAGGCCTTTTAAAGTTGTTGGGGCAACTTATAAATTAAATACCCCGGTTGGAGGTGCTTTTATTACTATAAATGAGGATGAAAAAGGTCAGCCATTGGAAGTATTTATTAATGTCGGAAAAGCCGGAAGCGATGTTAATGCTATGGCAGAAGCATTAGGCCGTTTGATATCAACATCTTTAAGATTTAAGGGCAATTTGGAACCGGTTGAAAGAGCAAAGGAAATTGCTTATCAATTGTCAGGCATTGGAGGGAGACGGTCAGTCGGTTTTGGTCCTAAAAAGATTCTATCTTTGCCTGACGCCTTGGCAATCGCCCTATCAACTCATTTTGGCTTTAAAATTAATGGCAAGGTCAATGGAGTTGTAATACCTAAGCAAGAAGAGATATCCCTAACAATAGAGAAAGATTTAAAACCGAGTCAAGAACCTGGTCAATTTTCAGCCAGCATAAATGGTGAAATGGAAAAATTATCGGTAGATGAGATGAGTTTAGATAAAATTTCTCAGATTACTCCTTCACTTTTTAAAGATGATGGTAAATATCAGGATATGATGGTTAGTGAGACATCTGAAAAAATTTTCGGTGATATTTGTCCGTCATGCGGTGCTAGCAGTTTAGTTTACCAGGAAGGTTGTACAAAGTGTTTATCCTGCGCCTATTCTGAATGTTGAGATATATGAATTTGTTAGATTCTTCAAAAAGACAGGTATTAAAACTCGATGGAAGATTAGAGGAATTTCTTCCGGAGAAAATTGCCCAAAGTATTTGGAAGGCTGCTCAAAAAGTCGGAGGAAAAGATAAAAAGCTTTCAATAATATTAGGAGAAAGAGTTTTAGTGGTGATAAAAACAAAATATAAAGATGGTCTTACTATCAAAACATCTGAAATCGGAGAAATAGTCGAAAAGGTTTTAATTGAAAAAGGGCACGCAAAAACAGCACAGGAGTTTATTCGCTATCGTGAGAACAAAAAACACTTTATCCAGGATAAAAAATCATTAGGAGTAAAAGATGATATCGGATTTTCTTATAATTCTTTGTATATATTAAAAAGAAGATATTTAAAAAGAAATGAAAAAGGGGAAATTATTGAAACACCAAAAGGAATGCTTAAGCGGGTGGCAAAATTTTTAGCAGATGTGGAGGAAGGTAAAGTAAAAAAGAAAAAATGGTATAAAAAATTTTACGAAATCATGGAGAATCTCGAGTTTACCCCCGGCACCCGTGTTTTGGCTAATTCCGGAAAAAAGACTCCACAGTTGGGAAATTGTTTTGTCTGGCCAATAGAAGATGATATCAATAGCATTTTTGAAATTCTTCATCAATCTACATTAATTAAAAAACATGGCGGAGGCTGTGGTTATAATTTTTCCAAAATCAGACCTGAAGACGATCCCGTTGCCGGAATACCTGATTTAGCAGCGGGTCCTGTAAAGTTGATTGAAATGTTTGATCTGATGACCTCTCTTTTTAGACAGGAAGGAAAATATGAATCTGGAAATATGGCAGTACTTAATGCAAATCACCCGGATATTTTTAAATTCATATCCGCAAAACAAATTGATGGTTATTTGGCAAAAACCAATCTTTCTGTAGGGATTACTGATAATTTTATGAAGGCAGCTATAAATGATAAAGATTGGAAACTAATTAATCCCCGTACTGGTGAAGTTGTAAATACTGTGAAAGCAAAATCAATTTTAGAACTTATGGCGTCGATGGCTTGGCAAACCGGGGATCCTGGCATTTTGAATTTATCAGCGATTAATAAAGGAACGCCTTTTGCTAATCCTTTACTAAAAAAACGCGGCATGATTTTTTCAACCAATGTTTGCGGGGAAATTCCTCAGTATCCCTATGAATCATGTAATTTGGGTTATATCAATTTCACTAAGTTTATTAAATCGGAGGGAAAACCTATCCACCGTAGTTCGGGCGTTGGTGGATTTGATTTCAAAAGGTTTGTAGAAGTAATGGGAGTCGCTACACGATTAATGGATAATGTGATTGATGCTTCTTGGTTTCCGGTTCCTGAAGTTACCAAAGCAGTCAAAGATCATCGAAGAATTGGAATTGGTTGTGTTGGCTGGGCAGAAACATTAGCACTTTTGGAAATTCCTTATGACAGTCAGAAAGCTTTTGATTTAGCAGAAGTAATTACCAAGACAATGTATAAGGCTGCATTTGAAACTTCCTGTTCTTTAGCAAAAGAAAAAGGTCCTTTTCCTTTAGTTAAGGATTCGATCTGGGTAGATAAAAAGTCGCCCAAAGGACGATCCGCCTCTGGCGGAAAAAAGCCCAGAAATGTCGCACTTCTAACTTTTCCTCCAAGTAGCGGAAATGCAGTAATCAGTGACACTTCTTTTGGAATTGAACCTTTTTTTGCTCTTGCTTATGAACAAAACATTTTGGATGGTATGCGTTTGAAAACAGTTATCCCTACCTTTATTAAAAAGTTAAAGGAAAGAGGAATTTATTCTGATGGTCTGATTCAAAAAGTGATTGAGAATAACGGTAGTTGTCAGGGAATAAAAGAAATTCCACAGGATCTCCAAAAGAATTTTAAAGTTGCCCATGATATTAAGTGGCAGGATCATCTTAAAATGCAGGCTGCTTTTCAAAAATGGACCGACAATGCAATTACCAAGACAATTAATATGCCTTCATCAGTCACACCTAAAGATGTTGAAGATGCTTATATCATGGCATGGAAACTGGGGTGCAAAGGACTAACTATTTATCGGGATAAAGCAAAAGCTAATCAGGTTTTTGAATTTGGTATCGGAAAAAGTACTAGTAAAAGGATTTGCCCGAACTGCGACAAAGATTTAGTGAAAGAGGGGAAATGTTATAAATGTAAAAGTTGTGGATATTCGACGTGTGAGATCTAAGGGCTGAGAAAGACTTGGCTAAGGTCTGTTGGACTGGCGAAAACTGTCAAAAAGTTATACGACCACCTAACGGCTTTGGCCGAGTCTTTCTCAGTCTCGTTTCTTTTTTGACCCATACGACTTATTGACACACGGGTATTTCTGTGGTAACTATCCTATAGAGATTGGGGGTGTAAATATGGGAGATTCTGTAGAAAGAGAAGGGCAAATTAAAGAAACCGAAGAAGTGAGAACTGCTAAGATTATTTTTTCTCTGATAATTCCACAAGGAAGAAAGGTCCAGGAAAAAATGACACTTAGACCAGCTGTTGATTATAGACTTAAAGGAGTCGTTGATGCGAATATAGAGGAAGCATTAACTAAAAGGAGTAAAAGAGGTCAAGCAAGACAAAAGGTTATAGCTGCAACGGATGAAGTAAAAAGACTGGGAATAGCAATTGATGAAATTGGGGATGCGTGTCGGATAGGAGAGACAATTGGCCGTTACTTAAAACGAAATAAAGGCGCAAGATATGAGTTTGAACGACTTCCGATTGACCTATCAACTCTTTAGTTTTTTCTGAGGGTTTTAAATACTTTTATAAATTTTTCAAACCTTTTCGAGTCCGTATCCTCGAGGAATTTTACGTTCTTTCTGAAAGCTGTTTCCACCAGAAATTCATGAGTCAGAGGATAGTATGTTTTAATATTTTCTAACGTAAAACCCAATCCGAAAATAAGTATCAAGACAGTCGTTCTTTTGCAATTTTTTTCCTAATATCATAATATCTGATCACTTAGTATCTAGAAATTATGGCAATCTATACCAAAAGAGGCGATAAAGGAAAAACAAACCTATTTGATACAAAGAAAAAAGTTTCAAAATCATCTTTGCAAATTGAGGCGATTGGGAAAGTGGATGAGCTGAATAGTTTTTTGGGAGTGGTTATTTCTTTTGCTCATGATCCAATTTTGATTAATGATCTAAAAAAAACACAGGATGATTTACTGACGGTTGGTTCGATTTTAAGTGGATCAAATTTGCATTTTTACAAAACTAAGACTAAGAGACTAGAAACCCAAATTGACAACTTAGAAAAAGTTTTACCAAAGCTCAAAAACTTTATCTTTCCCGGAGGAACAATTGTTGCTAGTTTACTGCACTTTGCTCGAACTCTTACTCGCTCAGCAGAGAGAAATACAGTCACACTTTCAGAACAAAAAAAGGTAAGATCAGAAATTTTGGTTTATCTGAATCGGCTATCTGACTATCTATTTATCTTAGCAAGAAACCAAAACTTCGAATCAAAAGTTAATGAAGTTGTTTGGAAAGGAAAGAAGTAGAAAAAAAGTTAATTAGTTGATTGGTTAATTAGTTAATTGAGTTATAATTATTATTTTTTTGTGATATTATAAGTTATGGTCTGTGAGATGTCAGATATTGATTGGCTTCGAGCTTTTAATAAAAGAATTTGTTCTGTGCCTGTTGGAGACACTTTAGAGTTTATGGAAGAAGGTTGGCAGACGACAAGAACAGATTTTAAAGAAATAGTAGATAGATGGTTAGATTATTTAAATCTAGCTAAAAAAGGTGCAGAAGGCGAGTCGAATGGGAAAAAGACTTTTCGACAAGTTCAACAAGCAATAGGCGAGGAGCATCCAGATAAAAATAGCGTAATTGAATCGGCAACAAGAGCCTTTAGAGCTTTATCTGAAGGGAATGAAGTGTCTGATGAAGATAAAGCAAATACTGAATTGTTAGTAGGGGGGCTGGATAGAATATTTTCCGGAATATTCAGTAGTAGTTAATTTTTAATAAAACTTCATAATTTGCTTTGGACTTCAGGTTAAGACAAAATGTATTAGTATTAATTTTGTAGAAAATATTAAAATCAGTGTTACAATGAATTTGAAGTGAAATTGTAAAATTAATTTTTGTTATATTATGGTAATAACACCTGAACGAAAAGAATTAGAAGACATTATCAAAACACGGCCTGAGGATGTAAGCATTCCTGAGCATATTGAAAAAAAAGAGGGAATTGTTCCAAGGCAAGCCCAATTCACGGCACAGGTTACTGATGATCAAGGGCAACCATTGATTCAAACGCCTCAGGCAAAAACAATAACAATCCAATTGCCGGCTGATCAGGTGCAATTAGCTGCACTAGCTAAAGGATCTCCATCCAAAGCTTTAACTTGGTTTGCCCAGTTTTGGTTGAGACTGATTAAAAAAGCAATTCACTTTGGTTGGAAGATAGTTAAGGGAAGTAATCCACCACAGATTTAAACTAATTCTTTTAAGGGTAATTTGGAAAAGTAAAAGCATATGAGTGACTTAGAAATCTTTTTTTTATTTTTATTATTTTTTTCTTTATTTTTAATTTTTATTGCAGGAGGTGTCTTTTGGATCTTTGCGGTATTCCGCCATCGGGGAAAAGAGGAACGTTCTATCGACTCTGTACTTCTTCAAATTGCGGTTCCCAGAAATAATGAAATAAAAATTGATGCAATGGAACAGTTTATTGCCAGTCTTTACTCGATTAAAAAAGGAGGTTGGAAAATCCGCTATTCAGCTCAACCAGCAATCTCTTTTGAGATTGTTGCCAAACAAGAAGATATCAGATTTTATATTTGGACCCCCACAAAACTGAGAGATCTTATCGAAAAACAAATCCATGGAGCCTATCCTGATGCAGAGATTTTAGAGGTACAGGAATATAATATCTTTACTGAGGATGGATATGTAGCTTACAAGCAATTACAGTTAGCCAAGGAAAATTTTTACCCGTTAAAAACTTTTAAGGAACTTCCAACCGATCCTCTGTCAGTTCTGACCTCAGCCTTGGCAAAAATGAGTAAAGGAGAGGGAGCTGCGATTCAAATTCTTATTTCTCCAGCCGAATCCAATTGGCAAGCACAAGGATCCTCTTTTATCTCACAAACCAAAAAACAGGAAGCTGATCCGGAAAAAGCAAAATTTAAAGTTCCAGCCAAAACTCTGGAAGCTGTTGAAAATAAAATTGCCAAACCGGGTTTTGAAACTTCAATAAGAATTGTAGTTGTATCAGAAAGTATGGAAGCTGCAAATGTCCACTTATCAAATATCAACAGTGCTTTTGCTCACTTTTCTGGAGATCTCAACCGCTTTACCGGCGCAAGTATAAGAAGGAAAGGTGCTTTCATTGAAAATTTTCTTTATCGCTACCAGCCAAGCTATTATCTTTTTGGCGGTCGTGCTTCTATTCTTAATTCAGAAGAACTTGCTTCCATTTTTCATTTTCCCAATAAAATGATCACCACCCCGCATATTCACTGGATTACTTCCAAAAGAGCACCGGCGCCAGTGGAGATACCAACAGAGGGATTATATCTTGGGATGAGTACTTACCGTGGAATAAGAAGGTCGGTTTATATGTCAGAGGTGGATAGGTCAAGACACACCTATATCATCGGAAAAACCGGAACAGGTAAGTCTGAATTTCTTAAAAGTCTCATTAGACAAGACATAAATGCTGGGAAGGGTTTGTGTTTTATGGATCCTCACGGAGATGCTGTTGAAGATATCTTGATGCATATTCCCCCAGAACGTGCCGAGGATGTGATTTATTTCAGACCGTCAGATACAGAAAGACCTATGGGATTAAATCTTTTAGAGGCAAAAACAGAAGATCAGAAACATTTTGTTGCTACTTCGGTAATCAATCTGATGTATAAACTTTTTGATCCTTATAAAACCGGAATTGTCGGTCCGCGTTTTGAGCATGCTGTTAGAAATGCCATGTTAACTGCAATGAGTGTTGAAGAAACAACTTTTGTTGAGGTGATGAGGATTTTAACTGATGCCAGATATGTTCAGGAAATACTTCCTAAAGTAACTGACCCGATAGTCAGGCGATATTGGACAGACCAGATCGCCCAGACTGCCGACTTTCATAAATCAGAAGTTTTGGATTATATTGTTTCCAAATTCGGCAGATTTGTTACTAATAAAATGGTCAGAAATATCATCGGCCAGTCAAAGTCTTCTTTTTCTTTCCGAGAAGTAATGGATTCAGGAAAAATTCTTCTGATCAATCTTTCCAAAGGAGAATTGGGTGAGGAAAACTCCAGTTTCCTGGGTCTAATTTTAGTCCCTCGTATTTTAATGGCAGCAATGAGCAGGGCAGATATGCCGGAAGAAGAAAGACGGGAATTTTATCTATATGTTGACGAGTTTCAAAATTTTGCTACACCTGATTTTGCCCAGATTTTGTCAGAGGCAAGAAAATACCATTTGGTTTTAACTGTTGCTAATCAGTTTATCGGCCAAGTAGATGAAGAAGTTAAAAATGCTATTTTTGGTAACGTGGGAACAATAATTTCCTATCGCGTTGGTGTGGCCGATGCCAATTACCTAACGCACGAATTTACACCGACATTTCAGGAAGATGATCTTTTGAATATTGAACGATTTCATGTCTATATAAAAACAATTGTTAATCTTGAACCGGTTGTGCCTTTTTCTATGGATTTGACTATGGATATGGAAAAAATAAAAAAGCAGAGAAATCCCAAGATTGCAGAGATAATTCGCGAGATGAGCAGGTTAAATTATGGTCGTGATGGCAAATTGGTTGAGGCGGAGATTGCCAGGAGGGCGAAACTATAGTAGATGGTAGATAGTAGCTGGCAGTTGGGAAATAAATTAATGAAGTTTTTGAAATTTAGATACAAAAACTGGGAAGGGAAAACTGCAGTCAGAAAAGTTGAGCCGATCAAAGTTTGGTACGGGTCTACCAAGTGGCATCCTAAAAAACAATGGTTTTTAAAAGCAGTTGATGTGGAAAAAAAGGAAGAAAGGGATTTTGCTTTGAAGGATGTGGTTAAGTTCTTTTAACCCTTTTACTACATCGGATATATTTACTTTCTTTGCTACTTCTTCTTTAGCTTTGATATAATATCCTAACTTAGGTTGATAATTTGGGCCGATAACTCAGTGGTAAGAGTGCGATTCTTATGACAGAAATTGAGGGCGTGTAGCTCAGCGGTAGAGCGCTACTCTTATAAAGTAGATGTCCATGGTTCGAATCCATGCACGCCCACAGTTTTTTTATATGTCGAGCTGACACCACCCATAAAGTATATGTCCATGGCTTGACTCGTAGATTCGTTCTTGCGAGGCATGCAATAAGAGCATGCGAGCAAGTAAGAACTCTTTAGGGTTTAACTCCGAGCGGGTGCACAAAATTTATTTCTAAATAACTATGGAGATTTGAGACTCTTCAACAACACTTTATCTGAGTATGGTTAAGTTTTTAAAGCTCGATGAGTTCTTGTTTGTTGCCGGGTTCTTTGACTTCAGCAAGTTCCAAGTAGCGTTCTGTGGTTGACAATCTTTTATGGCCGACAATATGTGATAGAAGTACAAGATCAACATTTGCTTTTAAATTTTCAATCACAAAGGTTGTACGCAGATCATTAACAGAATAATTAGGAATTTCAGCTTTTTGGAAATATCTATCAATCGCAGCCCTTATATTTCTTACTGCTAAAGGTTTACCGTTTTTGCTGACAAAAACAAAAGGAGAGTTGGTTTTCGGACGCACTTTCAAGTAATTGTCTAAAGCAGTTTTTGCAGAATTATTAATGGGTAGTTTTCTTTCCGGCTGAGTTGCATAAGCTTCTATTTTTAACTCAGCAGTGGTTACATTTTCAAGTTTTAAGTTGGCAACTTCTGATATCCTCAATCCTGTTTGTAAAATAAGTTCAACAATTGCGGCAACCCTTATATCTTCACGAACGACATCTCTTAAAGCTCGATATTCCAATTGAGAAAGATATTTGGGAACAGAAGGCTCAATTTTTGGATGAGCAACATTTTTGGAAGGATCAGTTAAGATTTTTTTATTTGCTAAAAGCCATCTGAAGAAAGTTTTGACAGCATTTAATTTACGGGAAACTGATTTGGGTGTATATTTTTGTGTAATCAAAGAATCTCTGAAAGATTCAATTTCTGAACTGCTCGCCTGATCAGGGATCACTTTATTTTTCTTTTGCAAAAAGTCAATAAGCTGTTCCAAATCAGCTCTGTATGCCAAAATTGTTGAGGGTGAACGCTTTTTTTCTTCCAGATTCTTAATAAATTTGGGAAGCAGTTCTTTCAAGGTATCTTGTGTCATAATTTATAATAAAGATAAACAAAGAATTTTACTCTGTTAATAATAAGCCTATAACTTATTTTTTTAGGCTATAGATAAGTATAATAACATACTTTGTAAAACAAGGTCAATATATTATGAGATTTTAAATTTAATTTTATTAAACCCTGTAGCTATATTCATTATGCTACTTTTTGTTTAACTGTCAACTACTTATGAACGTAATTTAATAATGATTTATGTTATTTAAAAATATTCTGGATCAATTTAAAAATAAACTAAAGGTCTACACTAAATATATAGTAATTCTAATTATTATTCTACTTGTAATATCTTTTGCCAGAAACATTATTAAAATTAAAAAGTCTTATGAAAAAATTGCAGAAACCAAAGAAGAAGTTGATAATCTAGTCCAGGAAAATGAAAAGTTCAAAAAGGAATTGGAAAATGTTCAGACAAATGAGTTTATTGAAAAGCAATTAAGAGACAAACTGGGATTGGTAAAAGAAGGGGAAATAATTATAGTTCTACCCGATGAAGAAGTTTTGAGAAAATTAGCACCTAAAAAAGAAGAAGAGGAGGAATTTCTTCCCGATCCCAATTGGAAGAAGTGGTACAAACTTTTCTTTTGAAATTACTATGAAACCAAAACACTTTATAAAAGTTACTGAAGATTTCATATGCATAAATTGCGGGGAAAAAGTAAAGGGAAGTGGATTTACAAATCACTGTCCTGTATGTCTTTATTCATTACACATTGATGAAGGAATTCCTGGAGACAGAAAGTCATCTTGCGGTGGATTAATGAAACCTATTGGGATAGATAAGAAAGGAGAAATATTTATCCTGATTCATCAATGTGGCAAATGCGGTAAAGTAATGAAGAATAAGGCATCTGAAAAAGATAATTTTGAGGAGATTCTTAAGCTGTCTTCTAAAGGATTGTAAAAGCTAATTGCTGAACTGATTCTTTTTTTTATAAATTCTACTGCCGGGATTTTCCTGTCTTGAACGAAGTTGGAGGAAAGAAATCAGGAATTATTTTTTCACTTTTATTTCAACTTATCCTAAAACCACAGCCTTAAGACTGTGGATGTAGAATAGTTAAGTTGAGTCAAAATACCATGGGCTTTAGCCCGTGGTATTTTATTTACTCCCAACGTCATTACCTAGTTATATTTGTCTAGAAGATATCAAGAATGTTATAATCGCCCGCAGGAGGTGAAGAACAATGACAAGTAAGGAAGCAGAGACTCTTTCTCTTGAAGATGCTGCTTTTAGGGTCGAGCAAGAGCTATTTGATGGAAGTGACCTTGGTGCCAAGCTGGTAGCAACTGTTCACAAAACAAGCATGGGTTCTGTTGGAAATGTTTGGTATATACCATCAGAAGGTGAAGCATATAGACTTTTACCCGAAAGACAGATGTCAGATGAACCTAATGCTTTGAAACTTGTTGGTGAAGTATATAGACTAGCACTAACAACAAAAGAGAAGGAAACTAAAGACGGAGATTTTAGTATTAGTATGAGATTAGGTGTAGTAGGGCTTTATAGTGCAGCTAAGCAAGTAGCTCAGGGTTTAGGGGAAACGATATAAACTTCTCGAAATGGTTATTAGAAATAGCATGGAGAAATCTTTGCCGTTTTTATCATTTAGAGGATCTTGATAATGCATTAGTTTATATAGTATTGGATTACCGCTCCCACCTTAATTTATCGAATCCATCGACGAGATATATTCCCAATCGAGTATGCAATATAATTTTCAAAACTTTCTGCTTGCCGAATTTATTCTTTATTATGACCCCAACTGCGGGGATTGAAAGAAATCAGGAATTATTTTATGGCGCCACAGATCCCCGTTTTTATTCCAACTCTGTAAACTGTTATCTCAAAATCAGGGTATTAAGTGCAACTTTAGGGGTGGGCCCTTACTTATTTCCGCTTTCCGGTTGGTCGAATAGGTCAAGTTGAATATATCTTGCTTTGACATCTGGGTGGTCTAATATGTATTGAGATATTTCGTCTAGAGATGAAAGGTGCATATATTCTTCGACAAAATATTGCGAAGGCCATCTTTCTTTCTTGGTTTTGAGATCATCATATAACTCTAGTGATGTAGTCAACATTATCGTATGAAATCTAGTTAATTTTCCTTCTGCCAAAATTTTTCCAATAGTTTCGGTAAAAGTAGGAACATAACTGTCAGGGTTAATCTGTAGTGAGCGGCCTTCTTCATCCGTATCAGCCAAGAATGCATTAAGTCTTGCCACAAATGACTGTGCTAATTGTGCGGGGCCACCCTCTTTTGCTCTGTGTCGAGGATTCTCTGTTGGATTCATGGCAGTATTATATGCCCCATAGCATATTTTGGCAATGGTTTAAATACGAAACCCACCACAACTCAATTTTCTGTCTCCCGAAACTGTTTTGGTGCCTCTTGATTCCGCAGTATAAATTTGAAACTTTCTACTTACCGAACTTATTCTTTCTTATTAGTCGACCTCAAGAATACCGCGACCCTAGAGTCGCGGATGAATTTAAGGCAAATAAAACATTTTTCTTTAAAGATAATACCCCGCCACTTGGGGCGGGGAAAATGTTATTTTTATTGTCGCTCTCTGAAGTAATTATGCTTTACTGAAATCTAACCTGCAATATAAATTCAGTCTGTGAAAACTGTATAATACTTATATGGTGGGAGAAGATATACAGCCAATACCTAGTGGCAATGAAAGAACGGCTCCAAAAACAGTGATAAATGGAGTTGTTTTTGAGGGTGAAATATCTGATATACAACCGCAAAGATTGGAAAAGTTATCGACTCTTGTTCACGACATCAATTTTTATTTGGACACCCAAGTTGATTCGATTATGATTCATCCAACTATGAAAGCTGGAGGGTCTGCGAGCGGAGGTGTTGTAACGCTTGCTAGAAGAATTTTTGATGACCCAGAAACGAATGCAGACGCAGTTGCTTGGCATGAATTATCGCATAAATACTATGATGAATTGAGAGGAGATTTGGTAGATTATTTAAGGACAGATAGATGGAAACCTTATGCCGAAGACTTCAACCCGCTGTATGTAGAGGCTATGAGAGAGTCATTGGCAAACTCAGCGTCTGTTGAAGTGTCACCAATATCAAATATGATGCTGGACTGGAATTCTTTTAGGGAGAATTCTGTAATAGCACTGTTTAACCCAGCTAATTACAGAGAGGGAAAGCATAGTGATGAGCATCCGCATTGGCATAGTGGAGAACTTTATGCATACGCTTCGGAAATAATGAGATATTACCCTGATGAATTTATGATAAGATTGGGGCAACTTAAATCAGATAGAGAAAGACAACTTGCCCAAGGGATTACCCAAAGAGTAGCATCATCGTTTATTGCTAAAGATAAACACCCTAAGGATCTCGATGTTATAGCACAATTTGCATGATAATCCACCTCACCCAATTTTCTGACCTCTGAGGCTAACTAGTCTCGGAGTGGGTCTGGAATATGATTTTCAAACTTCCTACTCCCCGTTATCAAAGCAAGTACTTTTGTGCTTGCTTACAGCGCGGTTGACACAGTTGAAAGAAAGGGAGAAAAAAATAACGTACCAGGTTGCTGAACTGATACTATCTACTTTTACTTTTTGATTTTAGGTAGTTTGCTAATTGTTTTTTAATTACTCTAATTCCCATACTGGTTTTTAAATACCTTTCTCTTGCATCAGCATCTGACCTTAGTAAATAAGCTTCGTAATAAATTAGCTGGAAAGGAGCGTAGGGTGCAGTCGAAAAGTTTTTACTAGAGTTATGTTCGATCAAACGTTATTTTAGATCCGAGGTTGAACCTTTGTATAGCCAATTCTTTCTCTTTAGAGATTGCAGGATATAAACGTAATACATTACTAATAATTATATTCTGTTCGGGCTATTATGTTTAGCACTTTTTGTGCTTCACACCAGCCCGATCGGGTCGAAAGAAAAAAGCTCCTAATTAGGAGCTTTTTTCTTTGATGACCCGAGTTGCGAGGTCAGGAGTTGAACCTGATCTGGAAGATTATGAGCCTTCCGTGCAGCCGTACACTACCCCGCACGTAAAAGAACAGGCTAAATTATACCCCAGTGTTGAGATTGATTCAAGGTAAGTGTAAAATTATGAGTTGAGTTTGTACAAAATCGCGCAGCAATTTTGAGAGGAGAAATTACGAAGCGATAAAAAAATGAAAGCGATTTCGAATTAGCGAAGTCCATTACGACGAGCCAAGGTAGCTCAGCGGTTAGAGCACTGCATTCATAACGCAGCGGTCGTGAGTTCAAATCTCACCCTTGGCACAAATTTATTTTATTTAAAAACCTCCCCAAATTATAAAATGTCAGATGTTGAAATTCCGAAAGGAATTACAGTAGATAAAGTATCTATTAAATGCCCCTGTTTTCGAGGGGTATGGGGTGGAGATGGTGTGTGTAAGATAGCAGAAGGATGGGGTGAAGGTTACAATACGAAGTGTACACCTGAAAATCAAGATCATTATGTTGATTATCACAGAAGTAACAAAGCAGAAGGTGTTGAAACTGTTGGAAAGAGATGGGTAATTACTGTTTATAGCAAAATAGGTAGCGAGGATAGAAGGAAGTGTGAATCTTCAACATGTCCTGAAGTAAATGATGAGGCAAAAGAAATGCGAGCATGAGTAATAAAAAGTGACTAAATTTGACAGCAATAAGAGGATGGATTAAAATACCTACAATTGAAAAACTACCAAAGGTTTTGAGAGAGTAAGGTTGGGACTCTTGAACAACTGACTGCGCTATAGAAAAATGTGCAGTACGGAGGCGAAACCGTAAAAGTCAGCAACGTATGTCGGAGAAATTCGGAGTACGTCAGAAATAAGGTTTGCTTATTTGACGATCCCGATTTACTCGGGATTTTTCATTTAAGTCGATAAAACAAGGTGGCACAGCCCTTCTAGAAAGAGCCCTTGTAAGATCATCGAGTTTTGGTGATTTTACAAGGGTTTTTTGTGTCTTAGGCGAGTAGTTCAGTTGGTAGAACGCATGTCTCCAAAACATGTAATCGCTGGTTCGAGTCCAGCCTCGCCTGCTTATGACAAAAGAATTTGAACAACACATTATGAAAGGAGCCTCTAGCTCTGAAAACGGGCAGGGGGTAGTTTGGCTCGGATGAAATAGCCAGCATCCCGTTACGAGGTTTTCCTTATGAACAAAAAATTCAAGGTCGAGTTCATAGTAGTACTGATACATTACATAGTCTTGCTTTTAATGAAAGTTATCGTCGAGGGTTAGAAACTAAAATAGCCCAGCATAGTCAAGATTTAGAACCCCTTTCCACTCTTGGATTTCATGGCTTTGATGTGTTAGTAAAAAATCCAGACCCTTTAACATATGAGCAATGTTTCAGTCTTGGTGCGTATATCTGTCTGACAAGTAATACAGCATTATACGACGCCTTGGCATCCAGAACTAAAGGTTATTCTTGTGGTTTATTGGAAAGAGATACACTTCGTTTACAAGCTGTTTCCTTGCTTCAAGCTATGTCAACAAGAGAGGGGTTAATTGGACTGCAACCTCAAGAAATTGCTGGACTAGTGGCAGTGACTCTTGAATTAGACACAGTTGTTAGAACAAAAACTCCTCGAGAGTTGCCAACCTTTGCACTTGGCGGAATGGGAGGAGATAGAGGTTTAAAAAAAGATGGCGAGCAATCAAAATTGTTCAGTGTTTCAACACTAGCTGCTCTAGCTCTAGCCGATTTTGCTCCAGTTCATAAGCATCATTCCTACCCCAATACATCGAGAGTAGCGGGGCAATCTGCAATTGAAGCAATGGGGGCAAGATCTGATTTTGCCGAATCTGCTAGCATGAGAACCTCTTTAGACGTAGCTAATGTTTTAATGTCGAGCTGTCATAGTACAAGGACACTTCATACTATCTCGCATGCATTAAAGGGTGAAACTATTAACCATATTATTGGACCTGTCGCGGTTCCTCATAATGCTGCTAATGAAATTAATGCTTTGATTGGTGTGAATCATAATGTTCATCCCGAAACTATAGTTCAATCGCTAAAAATTCTTCACGGTAAAAGAATACAAAAATACGGAAACAGTGTTGCCTTTTGTGGTATAGAGGCCCCCTTGGCAGAAGTTGATTTAGATATTGTCAATCCAACCAATTACTATAGATGTCATGATCTTAAAGGTTTAGTCGCAATAGATGAAGTTCCACCACCACCTTATACAACTATGGCAAGTTTCTTGGTAAATGGAGAAAATGCTGGAACTTACCTTATAGCACCAACTGATTTTATGGAGGCTGAAGAAGCAAGGGTTTTAGAAAATGATCATCTTTTAATTCCAAACACAGCTGAGGAGATTTTAGCTGCAAATGAAAATGTTATAAAGGGCGAGGACTCTGTAAAAAGTAGATACGTTGCAATGACTGTGGCCCTTGCATTGTTTACGAAAAAATACGCATCTTTCCCGGATGCGCTGGATAAAACTCGTAAAAGGGTAAATTCAGTTTATTTGAGAGACTGTTATCAACTGGCAATTGGTGCAATGAGTAATGGAAATTTAGAAAAGAGGATACGATTGTATATCGAATCTACACAAAAAGATATGCTACCAGGTATAGATTTAGTAATATTAGATGTTGATAACACTTTGGTGAATCCCAGAAACTCTGGTTTTTATAAAAAGTATTCTGAAGCGGTAAACTCGGCTGTAAGTATTTATCTAAATGTTTCTTTGGAAGAGGGTATAAAGATTGCTGATTTTTACAGAAAGTATTACGGTGGAGGTGAAAGAGCATTATTTGCCGATAATTTAGATCAACACTTTCCTCAATATGGGAAACGAGATGTAAATTTTGATCTGCTTTATAACACGATGTGTACAATAGATCCGATCGGTCAGTTTGATAGAGATGAAATTACACCTGAATTTCTTAATTTACTGCGTCGTCAAGGGAAGAAGGTGGTTGCACTTACGGATTCGCCAGAAGATCTTTCGAGAAAAATTTTGAAAGAGGTTGGAATAGATCCTAACTTGCAATTTGATTTATATATTACATACACAAGAGAAAAAGGTCCTCAGAAGATATTACTCGGAAAAGATATTTTTGCCAAAATTGCAAAGAATTTTGGAATCCCACCAAGCAGAGTGTTAAGTATAGGAGATACATTAAAGTCAGATATTGATCCTGCCGAACAGCTGGGGATGAAAGTTTGTCTTATATCTCCTCGGACAAAAGATGATTACGTAGGGTTGCAATCTAGAAGTTTCTATAGCGCCTTTGAAGCATATAGGAATAGCCTATGAAAATAAATGAGAATTTACCAAAAATAATTATTGATACTGATGCAGGTCATGATGACGTGTTGGCAATTATGCTACTTATTAAATCAAAACAGGTTAAAATTATAGCCATTACTACAGTGGCAGGCAATTCAACGGTAAAAAATGCTACCCGCAACACTGCATTTACTTTAGACTTTATAAATAGAAGAGATATACAAATCTTCTCGGGCAAAGCAAATCCAATAAAACGGAAACTTGTAACGGCGGTGGTGCATGGTAAAAGTGGGCTTGATGGCGTTGACACCTCTCATACAAAGTTCAAACTCACAGGTGATGCACATCTAAAAATAATAGAGATAGTAAGAGCAAATCCGCGTCAAGTTACAATACTTACTCTTGGCCCTCTAACAAACATAGCACGAGCATTTACAACTGATCCGAAATTACCATCTTTGGTTAAGGAAATTGTAATTATGGGTGGAGCAATTAACGTTTGCGGAAACAAAAACAGAGTGGCGGAATTTAATATGTTTGTTGATCCCGAAGCTGCGGATATTGTATTCAGATCTAATATAAAAAGGACGTTAGTACCACTTGATCCCTGTAACGATATTATTTTAACCGAGTCAAATTTTGAAAAACTCAAAGGTTCCTCTCTATACCCACCAATAAAAGGCATGATGAAGCAATTTATTAAAGGAATTGAAAAGTACGAAGGTGTTAAAGGTGCTTTAGTATATGATGCAATAGCCGCCTATTATCTTCTGAGTCCTTCTGCTTTTCATTGTAAGCCTATGGATATAGTTGTTGAAACAAAGGGTAAACACACTTTTGGAATGACAGTTGCAGAAAAAAGAAAAACAGAAAGTGTGAACCTAAATGCTCAAGTTGTAGTATATTTAGACAGAGTTAAATTCGTGAAGGATTTTATAAGGACCCTAAAGTTATGAATTTTCGAAGCTATGGTACCTAAGAATTATTCATAAGTTGTGATAAAGTATGAGAAGTATGAAAGATAAAATTGAAAATATTTCTAAAAAACGGGTTTTATCAGGCATTAGGGCAAGCGGGAGACTGCATTTGGGAAATTATTTTGGAATGGTTAAAGGTATGCTTGAGTTGCAAAAAGACCCTCATTTCGAACCTCTTTTTATGGTTGCAGATTTACATGCCATGACGACTCCTTTTAAACCCGATAGCCTTAAAAAAGATGTAAAAGAGGTAGTTTTGGATTATCTTGCAGCAGGTTTAGATCCAAAAAAATCTGTTGTTTTTGTCCAATCTCATATTCCCGAACACATCGAACTTTCCTATCTTTTTTCAACTGTGATTTCTATCGCCAGGCTTGGTCATTTACCAACTTACAAGGAGAAAGTAAAACAATATCCTCAACACAATACTCTAGCACTTCTTTATTATCCCATACTTCAAGCGTCTGATATTTTAATTTACAAAACTCAATTATTACCAGTGGGTGATGATCAGTTACCTCATTTGGAAATTGCCAGGGAGATTGCTAAAAAAATGAATGAAATTTATAGAACCGATTTTCCATTTCCGGAGCAATTAAAAACTGAAGGTCATTCCATTCCATCATTAACCGGAGAGGGAAAGATGAGTAAAAGTGTTCCTGGAAGTTATATTAATTTGACTGATGATCTGGAAACAATTAAACAAAGGTTGGCAGGTGTTCCGACAGATTCTGGAAAAGGAAAAATAGTAACAAGTAAATATATTAATGAAAATGGTCAGGAATCAAAAGGAGTGGGGGCATTGATACAATTTGTCGAGTTGTTTCAAGGAAAAAATAAAATAGAAG
>Ga0154801_101_pt1 | contig 42073 bp, 36 predicted proteins | sample Rifle2008BG16ft_FD_105809 | JGI IMG/M metagenome (GOLD analysis project Ga0154801, IMG submission 105809) | Candidatus Woesebacteria bacterium RBG_16_34_12 | reverse complement strand
TTCTTTAACTCAAGATGAAGTTTTATCAGGAACAGAAGAAGTTGACAATGGTTATTTTTTAATTCCTATTGTTTTAAAAGAAAAAACAATTTGACTACACATGAATATTCCACTGACAATTGCAGATACTCAAAAAGGATTATTAAAGAAAGAATTTAGTTGCGTTGAGTTAGTAGATTCTTATCTAGCTAGAATTTCAAAATATGATAAAGATCTAAACAGCTTTATAACAGTCACAGACGAATTAGCATATTCAAAAGCAAAAATAGTTGACAAAATAATTAAACAACTGGGGAATGATGCAGTCATTAAACATCAACTTTTAGGAGTTGTAGTTTCTTATAAAGACATTTTTTTAACTAAGAATATAAGAACAACAGCAGCTTCAAAAGTATTGGAAGGTTATTTCCCGGTATATTCAGCGACAGTTGTCAAAAAACTTGATGAGGCAGGTTGTATTACTATTGGGAAAACTAATTGTGATGCTTGGGCTCATGGATCATCTGGAGAAAACTCAGACTTTGGTTTAACGAAAAATCCTTGGAATAAAAATTATGTTCCAGGAGGGTCCTCAAGCGGGTCGGCAGTTGCTGTTGCTGCTAATTTTTCTTTAATTTCTACAGGAACTGACACTTGCGGTTCAATTAGACTTCCTGCAAATTATTGCGGTATTTACGGACTCAAACCAACATACGGTTCTGTATCAAGATACGGAATTATTGCCATGGCTTCATCGCTTGATTCTATCGGACACTTTGCGCATTGTATTGATGACTTATCTACGGTTTATAAGATAGTCAAAGGGAGAGATGGAAATGACAGTACTTTAAGCAATGATGAAGTTAAAAATAAAAAAGGGAAGTTTAAGATTGGTATCCCAAAAGAATTTTTTGTCAAAGGTATTGATAAGGAAGTTAAAAAAACCTTAACTAATGCGATAAAACTGTTTGAAGAACAAAATAATAAAATTGTAGAGATATCGTTACCTCATACAAAGTATGCATTAGCAGTTTATTATATCATTCAACCAGCTGAAGTATCATCTAATTTAAGCCGGTTTGATGGAATAAGATACGGTAGTAAAAGAGATTTGTTTCAAGATGAGGCAAAGAGAAGAATTATGTTGGGAACATATGTTTTATCTAAAGGTTATTATGATGCTTATTATTTAAAAGCAATGAAGGTGAGATCAATTATCAAAAAAGAAGTTGATGAGGCTTTCAATAAAGTTGATGCTATTCTTGCTCCTGTTACACCTACACCCGCATTTAAGATTGGAGAAAAAGCTAGCGATCCTTTACAGATGTATCTTACTGATATTTTTGCAGCTACCGCAAATTTATCAGGAATTCCAGCTTTAGCAATTCCATATGGTTTTTCTAAAGAAGGTTTACCTTTAGGTTTTCAACTAATGGGACCAAGATTTTCAGAAAAGATAATTTTTAATCTGGCAAAAATTTATGAAGAAGCATTAAATTATAAAGCAAAAATAGCATTCCCTTAAGAAGACTATGCTTGATTCATATAAAAAGCTTTTTAAAAATAAGAATTTTTTATACCTTTGGATGTCTCAATTGCTTTCTCAACTTACTATCCAAATAATTACTTTTTTATTGATTGTCAGACTTTTTAATCATACTCAATCGACGATCGCAACATCATTTTTATGGCTTTCTTATGCGCTTCCAGCCATATTTATTGGTCCTTTTGCTTCTGCTGCTATTGATTTATTAAGCAAAAAAAAAGTTCTTATGTTAACAAATTTTATACAATCAATAATTATTTTTATTTATAGTCTGATATTTAGTAAGTCAATATTTTTACTTTTTGGTGCTGTACTATTTTATTCGATCGTAAATCAGTTTTATCTACCTGCTGAATTATCAACATTACCGTCAGTGGTTAAATCGAATTCTTTAGCTAAAGCAAACGGGCTTTTTTTTATTACACAACAAGCATCATTATTTGCCGGTTTCTCTATTGCCAGTCCATTAGGTAGATTTGTAGGATTCAAATACTCCTTATATATCTGTTCAATTTTTCTCTTTCTGGCATTTTTAAGTGTTTGTTTCTTATCTGATATCAAAAAAGGAATTTTCGTTTTTAAAAATATCGAAGACAGTTTTTCAGAATATTTTACTCAGATTATAAATGGATATAATTATATTAAAAAAAATAAAACAGTTTTATATCCTTTGCTACTTTTATTAGGAACACAGATGTGTCTTTCAATAGTTATAGTAAATTTGCCAGTTATAGCTCAAGAATTAATAAAAATAAAAATAGAAAATGCTGGAAGCCACATTGTTTTACCAGCTGGTTTAGGTGCAATAATTGCAGCTTTTTCAATACCTAAATATTTGGATAAAGGTATTAGAAAAATAATTTTAATCAAAAGATCAATATTTTTACTTTCTTTATGTTTGATTTTAATTGCGTTCTTAATACCAGAACTTCCTATAAAATTAATTTTATGGGTAAGTATATTTTTAATAATTTTGTTTGGCTATGCTTTTGTAGGAATAGTAATTCCTACCCAAACCTTTCTTCAGGAAAAAACTCCAATAAAATTTAGAGGAAGAGTATTTGGTAATTATGGATTTTTATTAACAATTGCCAGTGTTTTTCCAATAATTTTATCTGGAACTCTAACAGAATTGTTAGGCATAAAAACACTCTCGTTTATTATTGGTTCACTTTTCTTAATTTTTCTTATTTATATTTCAAGATTGCCAAAAAATGCAGTTTTTGAAAAGGAAATTCTGATTAATAATTAAAATGATAAAATATACTCCTGTTATTGGTTTAGAAATTCATGTCGAATTAGCAACAAAAAGCAAAATGTTTTGCAGATGTTCTGCTGACCATTTCGCTAAAGTTGCTAATACACAAGTGTGTCCTGTATGTGTAGGTTTACCTGGAGCCTTGCCTTATGCTAACAGAAAAGCAATAGAAGATACTATCAAACTTGGTCTGGTATTGAACTGCAAGATAAATTATTTTTCAAAATTTGATAGAAAACACTATTTTTATCCGGATTTGGTTAAAGGTTTTCAGATAAGCCAATATGATATCCCATTTTGTTATGAGGGTAATTTCCAAATTCCAAATTCCAGATTACAGATTAAGATAAGGAGAGTGCATTTGGAAGAAGATACTGGTAAATTAGTACATCAAAAGAAGGATGGAAGAAATGTAACTCTCGTTGATTTTAATAGAAGCGGAGTTCCACTGGTTGAAATTGTCACCGAACCTAATTTCAGAAATATTTCTGACGTTATTGATTTTCTTAAAGAAATGCAATTAATTATCAGGTATCTGAAAATATCTTCTGCAGATATGGAAAAAGGTTCAATGAGACTGGAAGCAAATATTTCTCTGGCAAAAAAAGGAGAAACAAAACTACCTGATTATAAGGTTGAATTAAAAAATATTAATTCTTTTAAGTTTTTAGAAAAAGCTTTAGAAGCAGAAATATTCAGGCAGAATACGCTATTTTTATCTGGAAAAATAATCTTACAGGAAACTCGTGGTTATGATGAAAAAACAGGAAAGACATTTTCTCAAAGGACTAAGGAAGAAGCACAGGACTATCGTTATTTCCCAGAACCTGATTTACCGCCAGTAAAACTACTAAATCAAGAAATAAAGAAATTAAGAAAATATTTACCCGAGTTACCAGATGAAAAACGATCCCGTTTTAGGAAAAAATATCAACTTACTGAAAATTATATTGAAATATTAATTCAAGATTACCAAAGATCTGAGTATTTTGAATCTGCAGTGAAAATAGGAGGAACTTATGGAATATCTTCAAAAAATATTGCAGATTTGCTGGTAAATCAAAATTTGGATATGAAATATTCTGAACCAGCTGTATTGATAAAATATTTAGTTCAAATTTCTAAATCATCTTTTGTTGATACAACCGAAGTAATTAAAGCTGTTAATAAAATTATAGCAGAAAATAACAAAGCTGTGATGGATTTCCAAAAAGGTAAAGTCAATGTTATTGGTTTTTTGATCGGACAAACTCAAAAATTGCTTAAAGGCAAGGGCGATCCCAATAAGATACGAGATGCTATTATTAAAGCAATCGAAAAGTGAAGATATCATTCTTAATGACATTATTTTATTATAAAAACTTTTTAACATGAGCAATAATTTCTGCCACCTTCATGTTCATACAGAATATTCTCTTTTAGATGGTCTAAGCAGAATAAGTGAGATAATTTTGAAAGTAAAGGAATTGGGAATGGATAGTATAGCAGTAACGGACCATGGCGCAATGTATGGTGTTATTGAATTTTACAAAAAATGCAAAAGGGAAAATATAAAACCGATCATCGGCATTGAACTTTATACAACAAATTTGGATTATAAACAAAAACCAGAAAAAGGGAGGGTAAAAAACCACCATCTAATACTACTTGCCAAAGATAATCAAGGTTATAGAAATTTGATGAATTTGACTTCAATTGCACACTTAGAAGGTTATTATTACCGTCCTAGGGTGGATAAAGAGACTTTAAAAAAATATTCTCAAGGATTAATTTGTACATCAGCCTGTCCACAGGGAGAAGTATCCAGTGCACTAATTGAAAATGATTATAAAAAGGCTAAGGAGGTTGCCGAATGGTTTGTAAATGTTTTTGGCAAAGACTACTATCTTGAAGTTCAGAGACATGAAGCTGAAAAATTTATTGAAAGTGTTGAGTCAGAACAGTTAAAAGAGGATTTATTAAATCAAAAAGAAAATGAAAAAAATATTTTCAATGGTATTAAAAAATTATCCAGAGAATTAGGTATTCCAATTGTAGCAACGAATGATGTTCATTATATAAATAAAAATGATGCATTAGCACAAGATGCTTTAGTTTGTATTGCCACAGGGAAAAAAGTAACTGATATTAAACGATTAAGATTTATTGATGTTCCGACTTTTTATTTAAGATCAACTGAAGAAATGAATGACCTGTTTTCTGATTTACCAGAAGCTACAGAAAATAGTCTTAAAATATCCAGAAAATGTGAAGTGGAAATTATTTTAGACAAATGGTTTTTCCCAGAATATAAATTAGATAAAGGTAAAAGTCCTGATTCCGAAATGGAAGATAGAATATGGATAGGTCTTAAGGAAAAAATAAAACCTATCACTAAAGAAATCAAGCAAAGATTAAAGTACGAGATAGATATAATTCAAAAGAAAAAATATTCAACATATTTTTTAATAGTTTCTGATATGGCTCGTTGGGCATTTGAGCAGGGTATTGTTACCAATACTCGCGGTTCTGCTGCAGGATCATTAGCATCCTATGCTCTTGGTATTATAAATATTAATCCTTTGGATTACGATTTGCCGTTTGAAAGATTTTTAACCCCATGGAGACCTTCACCCCCGGATATTGATTTTGATATAGCTGATGATAGAAGAGAGGAAATAATTGACTACATAACTAATAAATACGGAAAAGATAGAGTTGCGCAAATTTGTACTTTTGGAAGAATGTTAGCTAGAGGTAGTGTGAGGGATATTGCCAGAGTGTTAGGTTACGCTTATAGTATCGGAGACAGAATTTCTAAAAATATTCCTATGGGGTCTCAAGGTTTTCCTATGAACATAGAAAGGGCTTTAGAAGTATCATCTGAGTTAAAAGAGTTATATAAAAATGATGCTGATGCAAAAAAAATTCTTGATTTGGCTAAACAGGTTGAAGGTAATGCTAGACATGTTTCAGTACACGCTGCAGGATTAGTTATTGCTCCTGATATGATTATAAATTTTACTCCAATCCAGCTTGATCCTGAAGGTAAGAAAATAATTACTCAATATGACATGGACGCTTTAGACCCTAATGTTTCCCCTAACGAAGCTGTTGGATTATTGAAATTTGATCTTCTAGGACTTAGAAACTTATCAATATTGGGTTCTGCCATTAAAATAGTTAAGGCAATTGAAAAAAAAGATATTGATTTAACGAAAATACCATTGGACGATAAAAAAACTTTTATAATGCTTTCTAAAGGAGATACAATGGGTGTATTTCAGTTGTCAGGTTCAGGAATGACCCGTTATTTAAAAGAATTAAAACCAACTTCCATTCAGGATTTAATGGCTATGGTTGCTCTTTTCAGACCTGGTCCTATGGCTCAGATACCTGAATTTATTGAGAGAAAAAATAATCCTGAGAAAATAAAATATTTCGATCCAAGAATGCAAGAATATCTAAAAAAGTCTTATGGTCTTTTGGTTTACCAGGATGATGTTTTTGCAACAGCAATAAAAATTGCCGGATATACCTGGGAAGAGGCTGATAAGTTCAGGAAAGCCGTGGGTAAAAAGATACCCAAAGAAATGGAGAAACAAAAAATAAAGTTTATCGAAGGAGCTGTGAAAAATGGTATGAAAAAAACAAAAGCTGAAGAACTATTTAAACTGATTGAACCTTTTTCAGGTTACGGTTTTAACAAAGCCCATGCTGCTAGCTATGGCATGCTTGCTTACCATACCGCTTATATGAAGGCAAATTTTCCAATTGAATTTATGTGTGCTTTGTTAACAGCCGAAAGTAATGATACTGATAAAATATCGACAGCTGTACATGAATGTAAAAGAATGAATATTGAAGTACTTCCACCTGACATAAATGAAAGTAGAGTAGATTTTACAATCGTTTCATATAAAAAATCATTAAGCAATAAAGCTATTAGATTTGGACTAAGTGCAATAAAAAATGTGGGTAAAGCAGCTATTGAAGAAATATTAAAAGCAAGAAAAAAAGGAAATTTTATTTCTTTTGCAGATTTTTTATCAAAAGTTGAAAACCGTAAAGTAAATAAAAAGGTTTTGGAGAGTCTTATAAAGGTTGGTGCAATGGAGAGGTTTGGTAAAAGAGCCTATCTACTTTCACGCCTTGAGGAAATAAGAAGTAAAGTAGGGAAAAGTAAGACAAATAGTAATCAACAAGAGCTTTTCAGTAAAGACATGGTTAAAGAAAGTGTTGAAATCAAATTTTTACAGGAAAAAGAAGAGATTGAAGAATTTAGTGAAGAAGAAATCCAATCATTAGAAAGACAATTATTAGGATTTTCACTTTCAGCTAAACCGGTAGGTGATTTAATAGAACCTTTCTTAACTTCAATTACTCATAAAATTTATGAAATATCAGCTAATGAAAGTTTGGATAAGATGGTGAAAGTTGCTGCTGTTATCAGTGATATAAGGATAATAGTTACAAAAAGATCAGGACAGGAAATGGCGTTTGTACGGGCAGAAGACGATACAGGTTCAATTGACTTAATAGTATTTCCAAAGATTTTTGCACAAACAAGGGATATCTGGGTTGAAAATAAGCCTATTTTAATTACAGCGAGAGTTGATAGTAGAGAAGAATCACCAACTCTAATAGTTGAAACAATTGATACCGACGAAAGTATAAAGAGTAAATCAGAAAATTTGTTTATTCGAATTCCTAAAAATGTTAAGGTTGAACAATTAAAGGATTTAAGAAGCCTACTACAGAATAATCCAGGAAATCAGCAGGTTAGTTTAGTCTTTGAAGGTAAGGATGATTATCTGGTTAAACTTGATTTTGGAATTTCCTGGGATCAAAATTTGGCAAAAAAAATCAACAACATTCTTTATCATTGATCCCTATCATTAATATTTTCATTGATTGAAGTATTTCTTGAGTAAAGTTTGTTTCTAATGTAAAATAGCTGAATCAAACAATAATTATGGCACTAAAAGCAAAACATCTAGATATAGAATTCGGTGTTGGAGATAGGATTCGTGTAATTCAGAAAATTAAAGAAAAGGACAGACAGCGCCTGCAAGCATTTGAAGGAGTTGTGATAAAGATTAAGGGTGAAGCAGAAAATAAAACTTTTACCGTAAGAAGAATCGGTGTTCAGCAATTGGGGATAGAAAGAATATTTCCTTTAAAATCTCCTGTTATTACTAAAATTGAGATAGTTAAAAAAGGAGTAAGAGGTATAAGAAGAGCAAAACTTTATTATATAAGGGAAAAATCAAAAAGAGAAATAGAAGAAATTTACACAAAGAACAAGAAAAGAGAGGAAGCTAAGAGTCAGAAAAATAAAATAATTAAAAAAAGTAGAACAGGTAGAAAAGGTAGTAAAAGTAGTACAGGTAAAAAAAACAAAAAGTAATTGAAAAGAAGGTATCTTCAAGGAAGAGATAATGACTTCATTGAAAGCTAGTAATTAAATTAATGCTATGATTGATTAATGGATAGTAAAATATCTTTTGGGAATTTGGGAGAGAATTACGCGGCTAGGATTCTTCAAGAGAACGGTTACCAGATAATAGATAGAAACTTTCGTACGAAATTTGGGGAGATAGATATTATTGCAGTTGATAAAGATACTTTGGTGTTCATTGAAGTAAAAACACGCTGGGGTAAAAAGTATGGTTCTCCTGAAGAAGCAGTAACTCCCAGAAAAATTACTAAAATTAAACGAGTTGCAGAAATATTTATTAATAAAAATAAAAATTTACCAAAGAAATTGAGAATTGATGTGGTAGCAATAGAAGTTAAAAACGAAAATCAAATATCAGCAAAGATAATCAGTTAAAATATTAATATTTATAATATATTACCTTTAAGAATATTATAATTCTGATTTAGGAGGAATTATAGAAATATCTGAGTCCCTAACACTATGAGGTTTTCCTTCAGTATCTATCACCCATATTTTATTACCACTCCATGCATCATGCACAACAACCTCTACTGGATAATCTCCTTGATTTAAGGAAACTAAAACTTTTGAGCCAATTTGATAACGAGGTCTCTCTTTGGTTTCCATAACAAAATTATATATTATATATGCAAGATGATTATAGTAAAAAAATTAATTGTTGGACAATTAAAGGCCAATTGTTATCTTGTTTTCCACAATAATAACAAAAAGGCAACAATTATTGATCCTGGTGATGATGCTGATTATATTCAAAGAATAATTTTTGATCTGGAATTGAAACCTATAAAAATAATCGCTACACACGGTCATTTTGACCATATATTAGCTGTTAATGAACTGAAACATGCTTTTAATATTCCTTTCCTAATGCATAAAAAAGATGAATTTTTACTTTCTCAGATGCGTTCTTCCTGCAAATTCTTTACAGGTTTTGATCCGGGTCCAGCCCCGAAAATTGATAAATATCTGACAGGGCATGGACTTATCAGCAAGATTGAGATAATCGAAACTCCTGGACATACTCCTGGTGGAATATCTTTGTATATTGAAAAAGATAAAGTATTATTATGCGGAGATTTAATATTTAAAGAGGGTGTAGTAGGAAGAACGGACTTTGTTTATTCAAGAAAAAAAGATTTAGAAAAATCAGTAGAGAAAATTTTCAAACTTCAACAAGACACTTTAGTATATCCCGGTCACGGTGAAGAATTTTTAATTAGTGATTTCAAACAAAATAATACTAAGATATAATTATTTAAATGAGTCAGGAAAGAAGAAAAAGAATTAATATAAATTTTCGTCAAACTGCAAAATCCTTTAGAGCAGCTAGGCAAACCCAAATATTCTCGCATCTTAATAGAAACCTTCCTTATAATCTGTATAGAGCAACTAAAGAAAAATTTTTATTAAATTTACAGAAAATTAGTAGTTTTAAAAAGGAAAAGAATTTATTCAATACAAAAAAAACTTCCAACAGAAGTCAATTCTGAGAGTTTAATTTCAGGACTAATGAAAACTGAAGCGGTTCCTCCATCCAGATTAATCGCATCTGCTAAATCTAAAGAAAGGCTTTTTTCCACTTCGGATAAAATATTTGGCAGATCAGTCAATTTTGGTCCTGAAAAGGATGAATTTTTATCATAGATAACCAAAAAATATAATTCATTATTACCTGTTATAGCAGATATTACTCTTCGATCATAAGTGTCATTTTTAATTCTTAAATTCTGGGCAGAATCATTTTCAATTAATAACGGTCCTGTCTGAATGGCGAAAAAAAGTTCATCTTGGGGAAGTATTCTGGTGATTCTTGGTATTTCAAAATAATTTAAAGACAGAATTCCGTTGAAAAGATTGTTTTGAATTTGTGTAGAAAGTTGACCTTCTTTGTTAATAAACAATCCTATGGGTAAATAATCTTTGGAATAAAAACCCCCATTTATCAAATATCTGCAATTATATTTATCTAATATTTCTTTTGATGTGAGCTTATTTTTAAAATTTGTAATAAGATTTATTTTTGATAGATCTTCGACTTTAAACCAACTAACCATAAAGTTTTTATCGTTAAATTGAAAACCCAATAAATTATCAGATTGTTTTTGAATCTCACTTGAAAGGACTTCTTCATATTCTGTTGGCTGAGTGGAGTTATTTGAATATAATCGATCTTTACTATTTTTGGAGAAAAAGGATAGATGAACTGTAATAATAGCTAAAAGCGAAACGATTAAGATTAAAAGGATTTTCTTTTTCATTCATTATATTTTACAATTTTTGAAGTTATAGACAAGTCTCCTAAATATTAATATTCACACGAAGAGAGGTTTTCACCATTAAGACAAGTATCATTATCCCAACCACCTTTCAATACATCAAGATCGATACCACCATCTAGATAATCATCTCCGCTTTCACCGCGAAGGTTATCATTTCCTTCATCACCATAAAGTTTATCATTGCCAGATCCCCCGCGCAGATCATCATTTCCTAAGTTACCGTACAAAGTGTCATTACCATCGCCGCTTCGGATATCATCATTTCCATCTTCACTATAGACCAAATCATCATCTGAACCAGTTTTGATATTGTCATTTCCGGAACCTGCATAAACAGTGTCTTTTCCAGAACCTGTATCAATCTTATCATTACCGTCACCGCCATAGACGATATCGTCATCTGTTCCAGTTGTAATATGGTCATTTCCTGCATCGGCAATTATAACATCATTACCAGTTCCAGATTCAATTTTGTCATTACCGTCACTGCCGACAATACAATCATTACCACTTGAGGCATTTACTCGGTCATCACCTTCATAAAGTAGTATTAATTCACTTGCAGTTGTTGTATGCAACCGGTCATTTCCTGGAGTGCCTTCAACAATTTCGGTTATTGTTCCTTGCAAGTGTCTGCATTCCAAAGGAAGATCACCTGGATCAGGAAGGATTTCTCCAAAGATAATATCGAATTTTAATTTATTTTCTTGATATTCATTACCCGATTCAGGATAAAAACATACTTGAATTTTATAAGTAGTTGTTTGTCCGCCTGGCAATTTGGATAGGGGAATGCCATCTGGGTTGGCACTGTCATTAAAAAAATCAGCCAGTTTTTTTGGACCACCGGCTGATGTTCCACCATAAAGATCATTTGAATTTTCAGAGATAATAATTTCAAGAGCCTGTGAAAAGTTATCGGGATCATCAACGTTTGTTGATCGTATAGCAACCAGTGCAGTATTTATACCAGCATTTGTAACCTCTATTTGGCTTTCTTGAGTGCAATCTCCAGGCTTGAAATCATCAAAGTTGAATATTGGTCCATCCAAGGTAATTTGGTCTTTAAAAACTACTTGAAGATCTCCAAATGCTTTAACGTTTTTGGCTTGATTATATTTAATAAGAGTAAAAAGTGTAAGAAATAGGAGTGGGGTAAGGGATAGGACCAATAATCTTCTTAATAATATTAATTTTGAATTGATTTTATATTTTTTAATCATAATTAGTGTCTAATTTGTGTCTACGTACAAGATACGATCTTTAACGATAGTCGCACAATGATTTATACTCTTTTCTATATTCCGCAAAGACCATTGTTGGTCGAACCTTTACTCGCTACATTACAAGTTATCCAAGTAGAACTAGCATCTATTTCTCTTCCAATAGATATATCAGTACCGGGGTTAGACGAATAGATATGTGAATCAATTAAAACTTCTTTACTAGGATTATAAAAATAGATAGTATCTCCACCAACATTAAGTCGATTTGAAACTTCGATTAAATAAAAACTATTTGTTGAAGGACCAATTATTATTCCTGAAGGAATAGTAGCCATATCTGTTGAAGTTCCTTCATCATCGAGGATGTAGTTAGAGATATCAATATCTGTATTGGAATAAAGCTCTACCCAGTCATTACCTTCTGAAGGTGTTACTAAAAATTCATTAATAACCAAAGTAGGTTGAGAAGGTTCTTCAATTGGAGTAGGTGTGGGAGGTATAGGAGTAGGAGTGGCTGTGGCATCCGGAACAGGAGTTGGAGTAGGAGATTCGGGTTCCTCTTGAAAAACATCAGCAGCTCCTAAAAGATTATTCATACTTTTTTCACTATCAAAGACATGGGAACTGGAAAATGCAGCAATAACCAAAATTGCTCCAAAAGTCGGGATAAGAACTGAAATTTTAGGTAAACCTTTAATCAGTTTAGAATTATGATTAAAAAAATGTTGAGATTTCCTGCTTTTGCTAAAAAATATTCTATTAATGATTTTTTTTGAATGTTTTTTTGATTCAACAAACAGGTACTTTAATTCTTCATAAACAATAATTGTTGCAGGAGCGATTACCAGTAAAATAAAACCGTAAGGAGATTTTGCGAAATTAGCAATGTAACCAAGATAGGGAACAGTTAAGACAACTTTACCGACAATATTTCCACTTTTTACATCCCAGTTATCCAAATCCTCATTGGCATCTCCAGAAGTCAAATAAGTTGGATCGTTTTCAATTCCATTAGGATAATTTTTATATTCAATTCTATGGGTGATTAATTGTTCGGAATTATTTGATGAAAAAGTGATAATGTCGCCAGGATAATAAGAATCTTGAGGATAAGAAATAACTATACTTGCAGCTTTAATTGCAGGTTCCATAGAACCTGAATAGACAACAAACAATTTCGGGAGTTTATTTTTTAACTTGACAAGGTTGAACCCTGCCAGGAAGTTAGTAGGAGTTGTTACCTGAAATTGATTAAGTACAAAATAAGTTGACACTGCAATGGTAACAAAGAGGATTAATGCAGATAAAGCTCCGAAAAAGTAATGGACAATATTTTTCATTCTGGTTGTATTTTCCAGTATACGTAAAAGATACGATCTTATACGTAACGATCTTATAGCAAATATCAGTCTACTATCGTCTTGTAGAGCAAAACAACACTAGACCGATGTCCAATTTAATTTAACTACAATTTATTAATTTTATAAATTGGACAAAAGTCTTTATTAAAACGGTGTTGGTGTAACCAAACTTTGACAACTGAAACTTGCGTTATTTCTTGACTGCTCAACATAAAACTTCATATCAATAGTCAAGGTATCAGTCTGCGCGTCATTATGATTTCCTGCTCCGTCACAGGTAATTACACCTGTTGAATGATCAACGGTTTGCGTTCCGACACACCAAGCAACTCCGTAATAATAGGTAGTACTGGCAACTAAAGGTAAACTCGGTGGTTCATTCAAAGCTAAAACGTCAGGAAAACCATTTTGGTGAACCGAAGTTTCTCCAACTGGTTCATAAACTCCGTTTTTATTAAGATCTTTCCAGATAAAAACATCAACGTATTTGGAAAGCTCTCCTTGCGGATCTGTTACATCACCAGCTTCTGCCTCAGGATCAATAATTACATTTTCCAGGTCTTGTTTATCTGAAAGCATACATGCCCAATAATCATTATCATAAACATGCATACTGATGACGTTTCTTCCCCAGTCTCCCGGTTTAACATCATTTAGATTCCAGAATAAGTCACCTTCGGTTAAATCTTTCTCATTCCAGAGATTACACAAAGGATCAGTAGGAATTCCTTCACAAACAATTTCATTAAGGGTGATATTGTCAATGAATGATCCCAATGAATCTGCTGTTCCAAGATCAGTAAATCTCAGCTCAGTTGAATCGGAAGTTGCAGTTACATCAAATTCTTTATATTGCCAATCAATTCCAGCGTTTGCATCTCCCTGATTACCGCTGTCCCAAATAACAACTCCATCCCACTTGACTTCCAGTCTATTCGTATCTGCAGCTGTATTCGGTCTTGGTGCAAATGCAAATCTTAATTTGTAATTATGGCCGGATACGGTTGGAATATCCTGATATATAGTAACTGCTGCTGGTTCTCCATTACCACTGTCTGCTGGTCCACCCCAATCCGAGTCAAGCTCTACATACTGAGATCCCTCATATGGAGTTCCTAAAACACCTCTGTGGTATTCAAGATGGGCTGGTTCCGGTCTTGTTTGATCACCATAACTTCCTGATCCGCCATACCAGTCAACATTCCATCCTCCCACTGGCGAATTGTAAATATCCCAAAGTTGTGGTGTTCCAACAACTGGTTCTTCAAAACTTATATTTTGAACAAGATTTTCCGTTTCAATACAACCTTCCTCACACTCTCTTCCGTTATAGGAAGCATATATATGATCGATTTTCAGATCAATCTTTCCTGCTTCAAAGGTATTGCCAACTGATTTTTCCTCATCGGAAAAGAAAGCTTGAGTTCCAGCAAATAATGAAACTCCTGCAATTGCTATAACTATTAAACTTTTTAATATTTTTTTAATATTTATTCACCTCCTTTCTTCATAGCAGAAAGGCATCCCGTAAAATCGCTACTTGAGCCGTATTCGAATAGAATTGAAAGGCGAAAGGTAAGATTAAACGGGACCTCTCGCTACGCATTTTTTAATAACTCAACTTAATCCCATTAGACTATTAAAAATATCTAATAGGGGACACTCCTTAACCCCATGGGATCCCGGTTAGATAGTCCGGTAGACATCTAACGGGACTACCCCACAGGTTAAGAGAGTTCAAAAAAACCATTAAGGAATATCTGTATCGTTGTAATGGATATAGACGTTTCCTTCAAACAAATACTTATCTGGTTGCCAAGCAGTCATCGGACCTGTTGATGGATTACCGCTGTTGTAATCAGACGATAATACTAACCACAACTTTGCTCCAACTGCATAGTTTCCATCTGCTGGCATTGGTAAATCTATACCTAAATCAGGATTGCCTGCAAATGCAAGATTACCGCTTCCATCAGTTGCACCTTCTCCAATAAAGGCTCCTGGATTGTTACCTGGCCAACCATCTGCATAATAGATTAAGGCATAATCCGTATTTGCTGCCAAACCTTGTCCTGTTAGTGAATAGTTAAAAGTTGCACCATCACCAGTCCAGGTAAGATTTGCATAAACTTCATCTTCGATAACTTCCCATGGACCACCAACCACTGGGGTCTCATTTTCAAGTTTAAGGCTTTGACCTTCTCCTTGAGTAGGTACTCTACAAACAAATCTAGGATTGTTTCTTGATTGTTCTACATAGAACGAAACATCAGCCATGTATTTGTCGGTTTGGATAATGTTTCCTACTGCATCAGGAATACCCCATTCAACACCTAGGTAATAATCGTGACTACCTAATAACGGTTCTACAACTCCCGTAAATACGTTAGGGTGTTGACTATCAGCTAAAGCCCAAGACATTGGAGTTATAGGACCAGTACCACCAGTAAGTGGTCTGTCACAACCTTCTTGATAAATATTATCACCAGGTCTTGCAACTACGGAATCTACTCCTGTTGCATTGTCTCCACTATCACAGATATCTGCCCAAACTCTGAACTGCATATTTTGTGCAAGTTCGCCGTCAAAAATACTGTCTGTGTTTTCAACATCGACTTTTAATTCAGGTTCGGTGGAACTTACATCATCGTTCATGGTTGGAAGAAGATTCACACAACCCCATGCATTGTTATCAAAAACATGCAAGCTGATTGTTCCTTCTCCTTTATCTCCTGGCTTAACATCAGAAAGTTCAAAGAACTTTTCTGTTGTTAAATCTTTCCATTCCCAATGTGGACCTTCGTATACAACCCTGTCTCTTGTGTATGTACTCTTATAATCTATTTTGAGATCAAGTGCTCCTGCTTCAAAAACATTTCCAGTTGACTTTTCTTCATCAGAGAAGAATGCTTGGGTTGCTAAAACTGCACCAACAGCAACAACTCCGATTGAAAGTAAACTTAATAAAATTTTCTTCATTATTTTTTCACCTCCTTTCTGTATTACTTAATACTTAAAACTAAAGACTAAATACTCAAAACTGAGAAAAAATTCTGTTTTTATGTTTTAGGTCTTAAGTCTTAAGTTATTTAAGGGTTTTTACCCCTTATTGAACTAACTTTGTATTTAGTTAGTTTATAAAAGGTAAAGTTCAAAATTTCTAATTTCTGATTACTAATTTCTAAATCTATAATCTTGTCCTTCTTGCCCTTTTTTCTCTTGCTTTTTCTAAAGCTACTGCTCTTACTTTCGTTAAAGAACTTTCTATTATTCTTTCAGATCTTTATTTCATTGCTTTTATCAATGGTTCTAGATTATCCCCAGTTAAAGCATACTTAAGAGCTTCTCTCTCAACAGTAGGTTCAAACAAATATGCTTCAATACTTTGTTCGTCTTCCAGGCTCATCTTAGAATCCAAAATAAACAATGGAAAAGATAAGGATAGTGTTAAGTAATGCTATAAAAACCTTTCTATTTGCTTTCTTCATCTTTTCCTGCAAAATATCTTCAAAAGGAAAAACTCCATCAACTTTTCGCTGAAGGATAAAAAGGGCAAAAATCAATACCAAACTATAAATAAAATTATAAAAATTGTTTTTAGTAGTATTAACGAAAAAGAAGAAAATTGTTTTTGAATTGATAACGATAATAGTAAGTGAAGCAATAAAAAATAGTCTTGTAAGAATTCTCTTCATCTAAAGTTAAAATGTGGCAGGTAATAATTTTGGTTATTCTTTCCGATGGCGGTTAAAGAAAATCGTTCCCCATAGTAACTATTTTTCGGATAACCTGTCAAGAGGATCTTTTTGAATCAGGAAAAATAAAATAGGAATAAGGAAGAAGGAATTATGAATGTTAAAAGATTAGAAAAATTTAGAAAAATAGTATAAAATTCAGCGCATGTTAGCAGAAAGCGATTTTGTAAATGTAAGAGAACCTAATAGAGGCGAGGATCATTATTCCTATATAAAAATATTAACAAGAAGATTAACTGTAAAGTATGCGAATAGTGTTGTTAAGGACGACGGAAAATCGGATGCACAAGAATTGGCTTCAGCTAGGATTGCAGACTGTTTAATAGAATCTGTTAGAGATATTGATAAAGATGACAAAAGATTAAATCTTGATACTGCCATAGAATTAGCAAATGCTGTTGTAGAGGCAGATAAAGGTGATTGGAAAAATCTGATCGCTATCTTTTTTAAGGAAGGCAAAGACCTTATTGAAGGTGGTCGAGGTGATGATTTTAATGTTGAGAGTAATGTTTTGGGAAGAACTTTAATAAATTTATCTCGATCAATATAATATTTCTATTGACATATAAAATATTTAGAAATAGAATTGCCTCATAAAATGAGAGATTTTAAAATTAAAAATACTTCAATTGATTGCTTTTTTTGTAATTGTTGTTGCTTCTAATTAATTTCTTCTTGTGACAATATTAGTTTCAATATTCTCACCGGAAATAATTTATATGGAAAACTTAACCAACATACTTGAAAAAAACAAAGGAGGGAAACTTCTGGCAATTTTTCCTCATCCAGATGATGAATGTTTTTTGTCAGGAGGTTTATTTCAGGTAGCTAAAAAATACAATCTAAAAACTTATCTTTTATGTTTAACAAAGGGAGGAAAAGGTTTAAATGCTTTAAATAACGGAAATATAAAAAAAATTAGATATAAGGAATTATTAAAGTCAACTAAACTTTTAAAGATAAATAAGATTTTTCTATATGACTTTGAGGACGCAAATTTGAGAAACACTATTGATATATGGTTGCCTGAAGTTAAAAAAATTATTAAAAAGATTCATCCTCAGATAGTTATAACTTTTGATCCAAGCGGAATAACTGGCCATCCTGATCATATTGTTACCTGTATTCAAGTTTTAAAGACTTTTAGAGAAATAGCAAAACCTTCTTTTTTACTTTGGAGAGTTCCTGATCGATTGGAAATAAAAGAGTTTAAAGAGAATAAATCTTTGTCTTTTGCACAAAAACCAAATTACTTTTTGAAATATTCTCTTAAACAAAAATTAACAAAAATTAAAGCAATCTTGTCTCATCAAAGTCAATTAAAAGGATTGAAATATAAAATTCTAATTATAATCGAAAGCTTAATTAATAGAAAAGAATATTATTTTCGTGTTGATGTAAAAAGAAGATACAAAGCGAAATATTATAAATATGAAATAGATTAATTGAGGAATATTGTTAACTAGCGAAGAAAAATAGACCAGTGCAGATAACCAAAACCGTACCAGCTACCAGGATAAAGAAGTTTTTGTCAAATCTTGATTTTTTCTTTTTCTTGGACATTAGTTAATATTTGCATTTTTTAAATATCTTTGTCAAGGTTCAATTATGTCAGTATTGTATTTGATAATAATTTGATGCTAATCTTAGCTGATGCTGGATTTAAAAAATTTAAAGGGATTTGAGCCGGTTGCACTACTTAAAGGATTTTTTTTACTTGTTGCTTTTTCTGTTGCCTTGTCCTATATAATCTTTTTCTTTACTAACGGAAAATATGTGATGCCTGGTGATTTGTATAAAATCCGGGCTCCAAGAAGAATTTATATTCCATTTGGCAGTAGTTTAATTATAACCATAATTATTTTCGTGATTTTGACCTCAAAACTTCTAGGTTTTATTTTAAGTATCGCCATGGTTTATATTGCTTACAAAGCAATATTTAAAAAAGGATTTTAATTTACGTTCTCCGGCAAGATATAAACTATGTATAATTATGAATTGAAGTAAAAATTCTTCACCAGGTTCAGGATAAAAAATTATAAAGTTAAGATAAAAAAGTTTTTTTAAAACATATTAAACGAACGCTGTCAGTGTTATAATTAAAAAATGCTTATTCTTGGAATAGATCCTGGTACAGCTACTACTGGTTTCGGAGTATTAAGAATAAATAAAAAAGATTTTGAAGTAGTTGATTTTGGCCTGATTGAAACGGATAAAAACGGTGAACCAGGAAAAAGATTAATTGAAATTCACAAAAGACTAACTGTTATAATAAGAGAACACTCTCCGGATGTAATTGCAATTGAGAGATTGTTTTTTGCGAGTAATGCTAAAACTGCAATGCGTGTAGGACAAGCGCATGGAGTGATGATTTTTACTGCGGCTAAAGAAAAAAAACAAGTTTTCGAATACGCACCAGCTTCAATTAAAAAAATAATAACCGGCAATGGAAGAGCTGATAAAAAAACAATGCAAAAAAAATTAAGAAAAGTTTTCGGAGCAAAGGTGAGGAGTAGACCTAAACAAAAAACACACTTTGACAATGCGGCTGACGCCTTAGCTGTTGCATTAACTCATGCATTAAAAGTAACTAAATTAAAATAACTAAAAATCAAATTACAAAAAAATCAAATGATTAAGATTAAAATAAAAAACGATTTAAATAGTTTGTTAAATATTTTAAAATATAATTTCAATATTGTCTGATTGTTAGTAATTGATTATTAAATGTAAGGGGGTGAGAAGTTAATATTAATGGCTGATTTCAAAATTGGTAAAGTTACACATTATTATGACAAAATTCAGGTGGCAATTATTGAACTTGATTCAAATTTGGCAACTGGTGAAAAAATAAAATTTGTCAGAGGCGGAGAAGATTTATTTGAACAAGATGTTGATTCCATACAAATTGAGCACGAAAAGATAGACAAGGCAAAAAAGGGAGATGTTATCGGACTTAAAGTAAGTCAGGAACTCAGAGAGGGTGCTGAAGTTTATAAAATATCATAATTAAGATACTAATAAGTGTGAATGATACTAATGAATCTTAATAATTTGGAGCTTCAGATAAATGTGTTATATTCAAGGTAATTAGTATCTTATATTTATGAGAAAAAAGAAAAAATGGAATAGGGTTGATTGGCGGGAAGCTCCAGAGATTAAATTAAGAGTTAAAAAACTTATCAAATCACTTCAACTTGATTGGTTACCGACAAACAGAATTTTTTGTATGAGATCTTCTAATTCTTCATCAAGAGCATATGCTAGAATTTGGGGACTTTCCAGAGTTTGGCAAATGGCATTAGAAATAAAACCTGCTTATATAATCGAAGTACTTTCAAATAGATTTGATAAATTATCAAAAAAAGAACAGGATAAAGTTTTATTACATGAACTTGTTCATATCCCAAAAAACTTTTCTGGAAGTTTAATGCCGCATGTAAGAAGAAAAGGAGAGAGGAATTTTGAGAAAAGAGTACGAGAATTATTTCATATATATTTAAAGTACGCAGGAAAAGCTGGATGATTTTAGAAATATGCAGGAATTTATCCTGATTTTTCCTGTTATAATCCGGTTAAATCCAGGGTGTTTAATAAGGTTATGAAAACAATAATCTTGCACGGCGATTACACAGAAAAATCTTATCAACGTCTTCAGACATTTATCAAAGTAGCGAAAAAAAGAAATTTGGAGATAAAGAAAGTTAATTTGAACACAAAGTTTTCACTTTCCGAACAACTCTCATCAACGGAACTTTTTAAGACTGAAAATCTTTATATCTTAGAAAATATTTCTAAGATTCCTAAGAAGGAAATTGTTTGGTTAAAAAAGAATAATAATCGTATTGAGGGAACATTAATAATTTATAATTCAGGCATACTTTCAAAAACATTAATTAAGCAATTTCCAAAACCAGATAAGATTGAAGAATATAAACTGCCAAAAATAATCTGGAATTTTTTGGAATCTTTTTATCAGGGAAATGCCAAAAATTGTATTAAATTATTACATCAAGTAATTGATAACGATCCTATTGAATTAGTTTTCGTTCTTTTGGTTAGACAATTAAAAGATTTATATTTAGTTTCAATTTCAGACTCGAAATCTTCTAGTATTCAGAATAAGTCACCTTTTCCTTATTGGAGAGAAGCAAAACTTAAAAAACAAGCACAACAATTTAAAAAAGATCAGATTAAAGAAATCATCTCTGAATTGGCTGAAATTGATTTAAAAGTCAAAACTTCTCGAGGAAATTTGATTGATTCTCTTGATTTTTTAATCGCAACAAAGTTAGAATGATTTACCAATGAAAATTGACCCGACAATTTTTAAGGAGTATGACATCAGAGGCATTAATGATGAGCAATTATCTCCGGAACTTGCTGAAATGATTGGCAAAGGTTTTGGCACTTATTTAATAAGAAAAGGCACTAAAGACTGTTTAGTGTGTAGAGATACGAGAGTTAGTTCAGAAGAATATCAAAAAAGATTAGTAAAAGGTTTATTATCTGTAGGAATAACCGTACACGATATGGGATTAGCTTTAGCCTCGCATTTATATCACGCAAGGCATTTCTACAAGATTGATGGGGGTGTAATGGTAACAGCTAGTCATAATCCTCCAAATTACAATGGATTTAAATTATGTTCTGGAGTAAATGCAATTGTTGGAGAAGAAATACAAAAAGTAAAAAAATTGATTGATAAAAAAGATTTTGAGAAAGGAAAAGGAAAAACTATTAATAAATTTGAAGCAAATAGCATCTATTATGATGAAATCAGAAAAAGAATTAAATTCCAGCGAAATTTGAAAATTGTCGTTGATGCAGGACATCAAACTCCAGCTTTATTTTTTCCTCAATTTTTAAGAAATATGGGATGCGAGGTTATCGTAATTCATGAAAATATTGATTCAACATTTCCGGCTGGTGTACCTGATCCTGTTAATCAAGAGTTTATGAAATATACACAAGAGGCAGTTATTAAAAACAAAGCTGATGCAGGAATTGTTATGGATGCTGATGGAGATAGGGGTGGAATAGTCGATGAAAAAGGTAGAATTTGGATGGGTGATATGATTTTGGATCTTTTGGTTCGTGATTATATACCAAAAAATCCAGGAGCAAAGGTGATTGTTGAAGTGAAAGATTCAGAAATTGTTGTTGAAGATACAAAAAGGCTTGGAGGAATTCCGATTTTTTGGAAGACAGGACATGCACTTTTAGACCAAAAAGTTCATGAAGAAAAAGCTTTATTATGCGGTGAAATGAGCTGTCATTATTGGGTAACAAAAGACTGGTATGTTTTTGATGATACTCCTTTTGCTTTATCTAATGTTCTAAGGATTTTGTCTGAAACAAACAAAAAATTGTCTGATTTAATGGACGAAATACCTAAATATCCAAGTACACCTGAAATAAGATTCAAATGTCCTGAAGATAAAAAAGAATTAGTTGTAGAAGAAGGAATTGATTATTTTAAAAGCAAATGCGATAAAGTTGTGGATGTTGATGGAATCAGAGGTTATAAATATAATGGTTGGTTTCTGCTACGGAAATCAAACACTCAGCCGATTCTTTCCGTTAGAGCTGAAGCAAAAACTGAAAAAGATTTAGTGACATTAAAAGATTTTGTTGGGAAGTTTTTTGAAAAATATGAATTTTTAGATTTTGATTGGAATAGACAATACGAAGAAGCATAATTCGCTTTAAAGGACCGTCCCCGCAAGCTATTCTAAAATCATATTTTTTAAGAATCGTTTTTTTTTACCTTTATATACTTCTACAAAATTTTGATAACTTTTGTAAAATTTCATTTCATCTAGATATTCTCTTTTGAAGTAATCTAAAATAATTTTTGGTTTTAACCATTTGTTCTTTCTCAATCCCAAATAATTACTATATGAGGAAAATGCTTTCAATAGGTTTACATTTTCCTCTTGAGGATTTAAATGAATATATCTTGATAAGTGTAAAAGATAATTTTCCTTAGTTATAAGTATCGCTTTATATCTTCCTTGAAATACAGGACCTACTCTTTTGTATTTTTTATTAAAATATGAGGAATAACGTGTAAGTATTGATCGCATAAATGATTCCATAGAATTTTTACTATTCTGTTTTATTAGTAGATGAAAGTGATTTTTCATTAAACAATATGCTATTAAAGAAATTTCGTCTAAGAAATTTTTAATTTGCTTTTCAACAGCTTTATAGGACCGTCCTCTTAAGTCAAAAGATATAATTTTTAAAGGACGCTTTGTTAAAGCATCGTTAAGTATATTAATAAACTTTATATAATCTTGAGTATCTAAAAAAATTGGTAATTTTGCTACACCACGGTTGTAAATATGATAAATACCATTCTCAATATATATTTTCTGACGATTTTTACTAGGCATAATTTAATATAGCTTTCGGGGACGGTCCCCGCAAGCATTGAAAAGATTAAATATAAGTCTATAAGATAATGCTATATGAATAATAAAAATAGAAATAAAAATTTGGATAAAAAATATAAAATATTTTTAGATACGATAAAGCTTTATCCTGATCAGTTAAAACAAGCTTGGGATGAAGTAAATAGAATAGAATTTCCGGATGAGTTTAAGTATATTGATAAGGTAGTTATATCAGCAATGGGTGGTTCTGCTTTGGGTGCTCGGATTATTGATTCTTTACTTATCAATCGAATAAGGGTCCCAGTTGAGATTTTCAATCAATATCACATCCCCAATTATGCGGATGAAAAAACCTTATTTATTGCCTATTCTTATTCGGGGAATACTGAAGAAACAATTAATTCTTTAAACGAAGCAATCAGTAAAGAAATTAAAACGATAGTGGTCTCAACCGGTGGAAAATTAGAAGAAATTGCCAAAAATCACAAATTAATAAGCTACACTATAAATCCCTATAACAACCCATCCAAACAACCACGCATGGGTTTGGGGTATGCGATAGGTGCAATTTTTGCAATATTTTCTAAACTTTCTTTGGTAAATATTTTTGATGAAGAGATTGAAAGTGCTTTAGTAACTATGCAAAAAGCAATTAGTAATTTTGATGAAGATGTTGAGTTACATGATAACTTAGCAAAAAAATATGCAGATAATTTGAAAAATAAAGCTATTATAATAATTTCTTCAGAGCATTTATCCGGAATTTGTCACGCATTCAAAAATCAATTAAATGAGAATGCAAAAACATTTGCTGATCTTTTTGAGATACCTGAACTTAACCATCATTTTATGGAAGGTTTAGGTTATCCCAAGAAAATTAAAGACACTTTACTTTTTATATTTTTTACATCCAATCTTTATACAGATAAAGTTCAAAGGCGCTATCCAATTACTTGGGATGTTATAAAACAAAACGGTTTTGACTATTCAGTATATAGTCCATTTTCAAATACAAAAATCGATCAGGTTATTGAAGTTTTGATTTTTGCTTCTTTTATAACTTATTATATTTCTAAAAGTTATCATATAGATCCAGAAACTATTCCTTGGGTTGATTACTTCAAAAAAGAGCTTGCAAAGATTTGAAAAATCTGGCACAGTAATAGTTGTATAGAGTATGAGAGCTGGAGAGCTTTATTTTCCAATAAACTAATGACTGCCCAACCTTATACAGTTTTCTTCAAAGACATAGATAAGAGTGATATTCCTTTGGTTGGAGGTAAGGGTGCTAATTTGGGAGAAATGACTAAAGCGGGGTTTCCTGTTCCTAATGGTTTTGCCGTTACTGTAAAAGCTTACGATAAATTTTTGGAGGAAAATCAGATTAAAAAATATATTAATGATCTTCTAAAAACCGTTGATGTAAATAATTCTGAAGATTTACAAGATGTCAGTAAAAGAATTCAGAATAAAATTAATAGAAGCCATGTTCCTAAAGATGTTGCCATTGAGGTATTCAAAACTTACAAAAAACTTTCCCCAAGATTCAGAAGCTCTTTGGTTGCTGTTAGATCCTCGGCTACTGCCGAAGATTTACCAGGAGCTTCATTTGCCGGACAGCAGGCAACATTTTTAAATATTAAAGGAGAAGCAAATTTATTGGTCGCAATTCGAGAATGCTGGGCATCGCTTTTTACTGCTCGGGCTATATTTTATCGGACTCAAAATAAAATTGTTCACGAAAAGGTAAAGATTTCGGTCATTGTACAAAAAATGATTCAATCAGAAGTTTCTGGTGTAATGTTTTCAATTGATCCTGTTACCAATGAGAAAGACAGAATCATCATCGAAGCAATCTGGGGATTGGGTGAATTGATTGTTCAGGGTTCTGTTGTTCCCGATCGTTATGTTGTACAAAAAGATACTTTTTCAATTTTATCAAAAGAAATTTCAGAACAATCTATTCAATTAATAAAAAAAGGGCAAAAAACATTAGAGTTAAAGGTTCCTGAAAAAAAGAAAGAGTTAGTAAAAATATCTGATGATGATATATTAAAATTAGCAAAATTAGCTGATAATCTGCAAAAACACTATTATTTTCCCCAGGACATAGAGTGGGCAAAAGAAAAGGATAAATTATATATTGTTCAAACAAGACCAGTTACTACGATCGAAGAAACCAAAAAAAGAGAAATAGAGGAATATAAAACAGGAGAAACCCCAATTTTAAAAGGCGCATCAGCAAGTCCTGGTATTGGAACAGGTACGGTTAAAATTCTTAAAAACGTCAACGAAATTAAAAAAATTATAAAGGGTGATATTTTGGTTGCTGAGATGACTTCACCTGATTATGTTCCTGCCATGAAAAAGGCAATTGCCATAATTACAGATCAGGGGGGAATGACTTCACATGCAGCAATTGTCTCCAGAGAATTGGGTATACCCTGTGTTGTAGGCACCAAGGAAGCAACTAAACTACTTAAGGAAAACATGACTGTAACAGTTGATGGCACTAAGGGTTTAGTTTATGCAGGCAGTAAAGTTAAAATTATTGAAAATAAAGAAGAAAAAACCTCCAAAACTGAGGGTGCACAGCCTAAAGGAGAAAAAATAACTAAGGAAAAAACGGCAACAAGATTATATATAAATTTGGCAGAACCTCATTTGGCAAAAAAGATATCCAAATTAAATGTTGACGGTGTTGGATTATTGAGAGCGGAATTTATGATAGCCAACATAGGAATTCACCCAAAATCAGCTATAAAACAAAAAAAACAATCAGAATTTATCGATAAATTAACTAAAGACTTAACTGTATTTTGTAAGAGTTTTAGCCCCAGACCTGTTGTCTATCGTGCAACTGATTTTAAAACCAATGAGTATAGGTCATTACCAGGAGGAGAAGCTTGGGAACCAGAAGAGGCAAATCCAATGCTAGGTTATCGTGGAGCATATCGTTATATTGCTGATCCAGAAGTTTTTAATTTGGAATTAAAGGCCATAAAAAATGTTAGAGAAAAATATAAAAATCTGTGGTTAATGATTCCATTTGTTAGATCACCTGAAGAACTTGCTAAAGTAAGAAGAATAGTCGCCTCAGAAGATTTATTTGAAGACATCACATTTAAATTTTGGATGATGGTAGAAATTCCGATAAATGTGATTATGATAAAAGATTTTATTGCCGTAGGAATTGATGGAGTTTCTATAGGAAGTAATGATTTAACAATGTTAACAATCGGAACAGACAGAGATAATGCAGAAGTTGCTGAAACTTTTAATGAAAGATCTAAAGCTATTTATTGGTCATTAAGACGAGTAATAAGGGAATGTAATAAAAAGGATGTATCTTCTTCAATTTGCGGGCAAGCACCTTCTTCGTTTGATGATTTAGTAATTAGGTTAATTAGATATGGAATAACTAGTATATCAGTAAATCCTGATTCAATTGATAGAGTGAGAAAAGTAATTCTTAATGCAGAAAAAGATCTGGTTTCACAAAAAAGAAAAAGATAGTGTTGTAAATTGAATTTTTATTTGTTAGAAATATATAGAATGTAATTTATATAAACTATGGCAAAAATTACTAAAATATGGGCTCGAGAAATAATTGATTCAAAAGCAATTCCAACCATTGAAGTTGCATGTCAAGTAGAAACAGGACATGTTGGTGTTTCTTCTGTTCCATCAGGTACTTCAACAGGTACACATGAAGCAATAGAAATAAGAGATAATGATCCTGATAGATATTTTGGGAAAGGTGTTTTAAAAGCAGTAAATAATGTGAATAACATTATAAGTCCGAAAATATTGGGAAAGGATACCCAAGATCAGGAAGCGATTGATAATTTATTAATAGAATTAGATAATACAAAAAATAAGTCAAAATTAGGAGCTAATTCTTTATTAGCTGTTTCTGAAGCTGTAGCAAAAGTAAATGCTTTGAATTTAAATGATCCCTTGTATAATCAAATAAATATTTTGGCTAAGAAACTAGGTATAAATGCAAGTATAAAAATTCCAACTCCGATATTTAATATGATAAATGGTGGTCTTCATGGTGCAGGCAATCTTGATTTTCAAGAATTTCATGTAATTCCTGCTTCGTCCAAAAAATTTTCTGAAGGATTAAGGATGGGTGTTGAAATTTACATGGCTTTAGGAAAAGATTTAGACCGTAGAGGAGCAATTCATTCTGTCGGGGATGAAGGAGGATATGCTCCGAATCTGTTTACAAATGCTGATGCATTGGAAGTTTTAGTGGAAGCAATTAAAACTTCTAAATATCAACTTGGTAGAGATGTTTTTTTGGGTCTTGATGTAGCAGCTACAGTTTTTTATAAAGATGGTAAATATTCAATTAGAGATAAACCATCTCCATTAAGCGACGATGAATTACTAGAATATTATAGGCAAATTAATAGTCAGTACAATCTGGAAATTATTGAAGATCCATTTCATGAAGATGCTTGGGATAGTTGGAAAAAAATATCTCTCGAATTAAAAGATCAACTTACAATTATTGGTGACGATCTTTTGGCAACCAATCCTGAAAGAGTAGATCGAGCAATTACTGAACATGCATGTAATGCCATTTTAGTTAAACCTAATCAAATAGGCACTGTGACTGAAACATTAAAAGTAATTAAAAAATCAAAAGATGCTGGTTGGAAAATAATTGTATCCCACCGTTCTGGAGAAACAAATGATTGGTTTATCGCGGATTTTGCTGTTGGTGTTGGTGCGGAATATGTAAAATTCGGTGCGCCTGCTAGAGGAGAAAGATTAGCAAAATATAATAGATTATCTAGTATTGAATCTGAAATTCCTCTTTTAAAATAAATGAATTCTTCAAATAAAGCTGACTTTGTTATCTTAGCAATTTTAGATGGCTGGGGATTGGCTCCTGATAATCGGGGAAATGCAATTACTCAGGCAGACACTCCAAATATAAACAGATTTTGGCTTTCTTGTCCTCATTCACAACTTACTGCCTCAGGTCAAGCTGTTGGTTTGCCAAGAGGTGAGGAAGGAAGTACAGAGACAGGTCATTTGAATTTAGGAGCAGGAAGAATTATTTATCAGGAGCTGGAAAGAATTAATTTAAGTATCGCAGACGGAACATTTTTTGATAACAAAATCCTTTTGGCATCTTTTAATCATATTAAAAAATATAATTCAAATCTACATTTGATGGGACTAATTGGTGCTGGTTGGGTACATTCAAATATCGAGCATTTATTTGCACTTATTCGTTTAGCAAAAATTCAAAATATTAATAAAGTTTATTTACATTTATTTACTGACGGAAGAGATTCTCCTCCAACCTCGGCTTTAACCTATATAAATATGATCAATGATGTAATAAAAAGAGAAAAGTTAGGAAAAATTGCATCAATTATGGGAAGGTATTGGGCAATGGATAGGGATAAAAGATGGGAAAGGACTGAAAAAGCTTATTTAGCATTAACGAAAGGTGAAGGAGCATACGTTGATTCTGCTGAGTCTGCAATTAAATCTTCTTATCAACTTGGTAAAACTGATGAATTTATTGAACCAGCTTTGATCTTGGATAAGAAAAATAAAAAAGTTATCACTGTAAAAGATAATGATTCGATAATCTTTTTTAACTTCAGAATAGACAGGCCAAGACAACTAAGCAAAGCTTTTCTATTAGAAAATTTTACTCAAGAGGATGTTAGCTGGGAGTATGATCCGCATAGTATTAAGTACGAAAAAACTCACTTATCCACTAATGGTAATAACAGAAATATATTTAATAGAGGAAAACCACTGAAAAATTTATATTTTGTGATGATGACTGAATATTCTAAACAACTGGTAAATGCAGGGGCTAAAGTAGCTTTCCCTCCAGAAGTTGTTACAACTCCTTTAGGTCAGGTGATTTCATTATCAGGTTTTAGACAATTAAGAATTGCCGAATCTGAAAAAGAAAGGTTTGTAACTTTTTATTTTAATGGATTAAGAGAAGAAGCTTTTGAAAAAGAGGAAAGAATAATTATTCCTTCACCCAATGTTGAAACTTATGATTTAAAACCAGAAATGAGTGCATTAGAAATTACAGAACAAATGATTAAAAAAATGAAGGATAAACAATATAAATTATTTGTTATTAATTATGCAAATCCAGATATGTTAGGTCACACTGGGAATATAGGTGCTGCCATAAAAGCTTGTGAAATAGTTGATAAATGTATAGGAAAATTAGCAAATATTGTTTTAGCAACAAATGGTGTATTGATAATTACCTCTGATCACGGGAATGCCGAGGATATGATCGATTTAGAAAATAATCAGATTGAAACAGAACATAGTACAAATCCTGTTCCTTTTATTGCTGTTGCAAAAAAATTTATAGGAAAAACGGTAACATTACAATCAGGAATTCTCGCAGATGTTGCTCCGACAATCTTGGGTTTACTAAACCTGCCTGTTCCTGGAGATTTTACCGGTAGGGATTTATTAGCGACAGTTTGAGGTTAGTTAGAATATCTCCGGATTAAACCAACTACTTTACCTTGAATTTTTACACTTCTAACAAAAATCGGGCTCATTTGTGCATTTGCTGGTTCTAATCTAATTCGAGTTGTTTCTCTGAAAAATCTTTTTAAAGTAGCCATACCATTATCCAATAAAGCAACTACAATATCACCGTTATGTGCATCTTCAGCTTGCTCAACAACCACATAATCGCCATCTCTAATCTGTTCCTCAATCATTGAACTTCCTTTAACCTGTAAAATAAAAACTCGTTTTCTACCTGTAACAAAATTTGAAGGTACTGACATACTGGCATTAGGATCAGTATATGGTTGTATAGGAAAACCCGCGGCAATAAACCCTAAAATAGGAACTTCCAATCCTTCTTGGGAAAATGTTATATCTTTTTCAAACAATTCAATTGATCTGGAGCGTCCTTTTGTTCTTTTGATTAAACCCTTTGCTTCAAGTGAAGTTAAATGTTCATGTACAGTTGCTAAAGAAGTTACTCCTATGGCATCAGCAATTTCTTTTAAACGAGGAGCTGATCCTTTTGACTGAATATATTGTCTGATAAAATCATAAATTTGGTTTTGTCTTCGATATATTACAGGAATCATGGAAATATTTGGTATTTGTTCGTAAATTATTTATACTAATCAAACCCGAAGTTGTCAAGTACTAAATGATGCTAATAATACCAATTAAAGGAATTGTGCAAATAAGTCATTTATAAAAAACGAGTTAGTATTAGAAAACAGAGAATAGAAATTAAAAATAAGCACTATTTTAAATTTTTCAAATTTAATTATTAGTATTTATTCGTTGCATTAGTATTCATTAGTAGATTAGTATTATTATCATTCGTATGACAAAATTTATACTAAAATCTAAATTTAAACCTACTTTCGATCAACAGAACGCAATTGATAAGCTTGTTGATAATATAAATTCAGGTATAAATAATCAGGTTTTATTGGGTGTAACAGGTTCTGGTAAAACTTTTACCGTAGCTAATTTTATTGAAAGAACGCAAAAACCTGCATTAATTATTTCCCATAATAAAACATTAGCAGCACAGCTTTATCAGGAATTTAGAGATTTCTTCCCTAAAAATGCAGTTTCTTATTTTGTTTCTTATTATGATTATTATCAGCCGGAAGCTTATATTCCTTCAACTGATACATACATTGAAAAGGATGCTGATATAAATGAATTAATCGATAAACTTCGCTTAGCTGCAACAACCAATTTGTTAACCAGAAATGATTGTATAGTAGTTGCGTCAGTTTCTTGTATCTATAATTTGGGTTCACCAAAGGAATATAGAAATTTTGTTTTTGAATTTGGTAGCGGTGTAAAAATTAATAGAAAACAAATTATTGATCGATTAATTGATCTTCAGTATGAAAGAGGAGAATTTGGTTTTAATCGAGGGACATTTCGGATTCGCGGAGATACTCTTGATATTTATCCTGCTTATCAAGATGAAGGATTTAGAATAGAAGTTGGAAATGAAATAATTGAAAAAGTAGATAAAATAGATCCGATAACCGGAAAGTTGGTTAATAACCAGTTATCAAATGCAGAAAGTTTTGTTTTGTTTCCAGCTAAACATTACATTACTGATCCAGTCAAGAATAAAAAGGTTTTTGAAAAAATAAAAGAGGATCTAAAAATTAGAACAAAAGAACTTAAAAAATTAGGAAAAAAATTGGAAGCTTATCGTTTACAGCAGAAAGTAAATTATGACTTGGAAATGATTGAAGAATTCGGTTATGTCAAGGGCATTGAAAATTATTCAAGATATTTTGATGGAAGAAAACCGGGAGAAGCTCCATATACACTCCTAGATTATTTTAATTATTCTTTTACTAAAGATTGGATTGTAGTGATTGACGAAAGCCATATTACTTTTCCTCAGATTAGAGGAATGTTTAATGGAGATATAAGTAGAAAACAAACTTTAATTGATTATGGATTCAGGCTTCCTGCTGCTTTCGATAACAGACCTTTGAAATTTGAGGAGTTTTTAAGAAGAATTCCTGGATTTATAGCAACCTCAGCAACTCCTGCAGATTGGGAAATTTCCATAGCAAATGAGAGTTATACAACAGTCAGAGGTCTAAAATCAAATATCAAAAGTCATAGAGGAATTGTCGAACAGCTTCTTAGACCAACTGGAATTTCTGATCCAGAGGTAGAAATAAAACCGATAGATAATCAAGTTAATGATGTTATTGAAGAAATTAAAAAAAGAGCAAAAATAAAACAAAGGACATTGGTTACGACGTTAACCAAAAAAACCGCTGAAGATCTTTCTTCCTATCTTTCTGAACAAAATATTAAAGTACATTATCTTCATTCAGACATCGATACATTAGAACGGACTGATATTTTGGATAATTTAAGAAGAGGTAAATATGATGTAATAGTCGGAGTGAATTTACTGCGTGAGGGTCTTGATTTACCAGAAGTAACTCTAGTTGCTATTTTGGATGCGGATAAAGAAGGATTTTTACGTTCAGAAGTTTCACTTATACAAACAATGGGAAGAGCCGCCAGACACATAGAGGGGAAAGTAATTTTATATGCGGATAAAATAACCGGTTCGATGAAACGAGCATTAGATGAAGTAGAAAGACGTAGGAATTATCAATTGAAAATTAATAAAAAATATAATATTATTCCACGATCGATAGAGAAACCATTAAGAGAAAAGTTAGTACAAGTTGATGATAAAACACAACTAGAAAAACTGTTTGAAAAAAAAGGGTCAACTTTTAAGATACTTCCTAACTTTGAAATAGATTCTCTTACGCCAATGGAAAAGAAGAAATTAGCCAAAAAACTTCGTCAAGAAATGAGAATAGCAGCACAAGATTTAAATTTTGAACTAGCTATCGAGATTCGGGATAATATAAAAACGTTGGAATAGTCTGTAATATTGACAAACAGGTAACAAGGCAGATAAAATTCCGATATTTTGGAAATATTAAAGGATTTTTGAAACATTTACAAAGGTACAAGTTTTCCCACGTGGACACGGTATAATACCTTTTGAAACAGTAATCTTAAGAAATTTTGATTAAGGTGATCAATTTAATAGAAATATTGAGGTTGAACCAGTCGTAGTGCAAGAAAATAAACTATGGTTAGCACAGTTAGGATTAGAACCTAAGCGTCATAGAATTACTATACTTTCAAGCAACACCCCTGCAAGATTGGTAAAATAAGAGCATTTCTAAAATATTAGAAAATTCTTTTCTTATATTTATTTGTAATTTTTCTGTATTATTAACTTCATTACAAAAAAACTAGGTCAAAAATTAAACTACTTTTAGGAAATATATTAGAACGAGAGCAGTTGTTCTTTATGTTCTTATTTTTGATATAATCTAAAATGCCACGGAGTTCCGCTGGTGGGAGTTTATTGGTAAATAATATATTTTTCAATTATCATTTTTTATTTTCATTTTAAATTCATATATTCGTTAAGCAATTAAATAAATTTTAGATATTTAATGATAATTTTTATATAAGATAACATGAAGAATTTTATAAAAATTCGTGGTGTTCGAGTTCATAATCTGAAAAATATTAATGTTGATATTCCCAAAAATAAACTTGTTGTTTTGACGGGAGTATCTGGTAGTGGTAAAAGTTCTTTAGCCTACGACACAATTTATGCTGAAGGCCAAAGACGTTACGTAGAATCACTTTCAACTTATGCCAGACAGTTTTTGGGTATAATGGAAAAACCTGACGTTGATGCAATTGAAGGACTTTCACCTGCAATTTCAATTGATCAAAAAACAACATCCAGAAATCCCCGCTCAACAGTTGGAACAGTTACAGAAATTTACGATTATTTCAGGCTTTTATACGCCAGAATTGGTCATCCGCATTGTCCAAAATGCGGCAGGGAAATATCCAGCCAATCTCTTGATCAAATCGTTTCCGCAATTATTGAAATAATAAAAAGAAACTCTAAGGAGAAAAAAATATCAAGATATATAATTTATTCACCAATAGTTAGGGATAAAAAAGGAGAATTCAGTCAACTTTTTAATAATTTAAAAGCCAAAGGTTATAAACAGGTCAGAATAGATAATCAGGTAAGAGATCTCTCAGAGGATTTAGTATTGATAAAAACAAATCGACATACCATTGAGGTTATTATTGACAGGATTACAATAAATTCAAAAGATTTTAAAGATAAAATTTATGAAATAAATTTACAAAGTAGAATAAATGATTCATGCGAACAAGGTTTAAAAATTTCTGAAGGACAATTGATTTTATCCCAAGTAGTAGATCAAGCTTTTGATTTTCCTAAACAACCAAAGAAAGTCAAAGATTTTCTTTTTTCAGAAAAATTCTCGTGCCCATTTGATAATCTATCATTACCTGAAATAGAACCTCGAACTTTTTCATTTAATTCACCTCATGGTGCATGTCGTGAATGTAGTGGGCTAGGGAAGATTCTTAAAGTTGATGAAAAATTAATATTTACTTACGAAATATCAATAACAGAAGGTGCAATTTTACCTTTTTCAACAATGTTTGAACACGATACTTGGTATTCCCGATTAATAATGAAAATCTGTGAAGAAAATTCTATAAATCCCAGAATTCCTCTAAAAAATTTAACAAAGGAGAATATTAATATTTTACTTTATGGTACTGGTGATCGAATCTATAAAGTTGAGGGACTTAATAAATCTGGACATTTAACAAATGTTTACTGGAAATTTATAGGAATAATTGCAGAACTTGAAAGAAGATATAAACAGACAGAAAGTGATTGGATTAGAAAAGAAATAGAAAAATATATGCGTGAACAAGTCTGTTTCGGATGTAATGGAAAAAGATTAAAACCAGAAAGTCTAAAAATCACTATTGATAATAGATCTATTTTTGATGCAACCTCTAATTCGATTAAAGAAACAATTTTATGGATAAATCAATTAATAAAAAGAGAGTTGATTTTAAATGAAAGAGAAGTCGTTATTGCTAATCCGATATTAAAGGAAATTAAACTTCGTTTGGAATTTTTAATCTCAGTCGGTCTTGAATATTTAAGTCTTGATAGAGCTTCCGGAACACTATCTGTGGGTGAAGGACAACGTATTAGGCTTGCCAGCCAGATAGGATCAGGTTTAACTGGGGTTTTATATATTTTGGACGAACCAACTGTAGGACTACATGCCAGAGATAATCAAAAGTTGATTATGACTTTAAAAAAATTAAGAGATCTGGGTAATAGCGTAATTGTTGTAGAACATGATTCCGAGATGATAAAGAATGCTGATTATATCATTGATTTTGGACCAGGAGCTGGAAAATTCGGAGGTACTATAGTAGCCAAAGGAAAACCTAATCAAATTTATCTTTCAAATAAATCCTTAACAGGAAAATACATTTCTGGAAAAGTTACAATAAATATTTCAGATAAAAATATTGTAAATGATAAGTCTTTAAAATTAGTTAATAATTTTGTATTTGATTCAGAAAAATCAAAAGCCGTTAATCACCAATTTCTCAATTTAATCGGAAGCTCGCAATATAATCTAAAAAATATAAATGTGAAATTTCCTTTGGGAAAATTAGTAGTTATAACCGGTGTTTCTGGAAGTGGTAAATCGACACTTTTAGTTGAGACATTATATCCAGCATTAGTTAATTATTTTAATCCTTTAACAAAATTGATTGCTGGTAAACATTTAAGATTGGAAGGAACTGAAAACGTAGATAAAGTTATTTTAATTGATCAATCTCCTATAGGTAAAACTCCAAGAAGTAATCCTGCAACTTATACAAAATTATTTGATTATATTCGTGATGTTTTTGCCACAACCAGAGAGTCAAAAGCTTCTGGTTTTAAAAAAGGTAGATTTTCCTTTAACGTTAAGGGTGGTAGGTGTGAAGCTTGTGAAGGACAAGGAAAATTAAGAATAGAAATGCAGTTTATGAGTGATATTTGGGTGAATTGTGAAGTATGTGGTGGTTCTAGATATAATTCTCAAACATTAGAAATTGAATATAAAGGTAAAAATATTCAAGATGTTTTGAATATGACCGTAAATGAAGCAAAGGAATTTTTCCATTCTCATAGTTTAATAATGCAAAAATTAGAAACTTTAGAAGCTGTTGGAATGGGTTATATTGAGTTGGGACAATCCTCTACAATCCTTTCAGGTGGTGAATCACAAAGAATTAAATTAGCAAGAGAATTATCAAAAAAACCTACAGGTAATACTATCTATATATTAGACGAACCAACAACGGGATTACATTTTGCAGATATCGAAAAATTGCTGATAGTATTAAAACTTCTGGTTGCTAAAGGAAATAGCGTATTTATTATTGAACATAATCTTGACGTAATTAAAAATGCAGATTGGATAATTGATTTAGGGCCTGAAGGCGGAGAGATGGGTGGATATTTAGTTGCAGAAGGTACACTTCAAAATATCAAATATTCTAAAAACTCTTTTACAGGAAAATATATTTAGAATAATAAATTTAATGAAAATTTTATTTTATATTTTTATTTTCTTAATTTTATTTAATTTATTCTTTACAAATGATATCTTGGCTTCAGAAAATTTTAAAGCTGATTTAAAAATGGAATATGTTTTTGATAGTTCGGGAACTGCACATGTTGTTAATGAAATTAAAATAGAAAATTTAACTTCTCAATTGTATGCAAAATCTATCCAGTTTAGTCTAAAAGATGTTAATCCAATAAATATTAAGATACATGATAAATACTCTAATTTAAATTATCTGAAAACAATTAATGACCAAGAAATAAATTTTGATATAAAATTCAAGGATGCTAATGTTGGAAAAAGTAACAAATTTGAATTCTTCATTGAGTTTGATGAAGAAAGTTTAGCAAAGAAAAAAGGAGACGTTTGGGAAATAGATATACCCAAATTAGATAAAGAAAATATATTTGAGATTAATGAGATTAAATTAACAGTACCTAATACTTTTGGTAACGAGTCATTTATTTCTCCAAAACCTGATAAATCGATAACTAATGATAACAATAAAACTTATATATTTTTAGATAATAAACTTTTAATAAGAGGCGTTAATGCGAATTTTGGTCAATTTCAAATCTATTCATTTTCAATCACGTATCATTTGGAGAATGAACTTAATAGAAAAGATAATATAAATATTGCTATACCTCCAGATACATCATACCAAAAAATTTATTATCAAAATATTGAACCAAAACCAAATAATATTAAAGTGGAGGAGGATGGTAATTGGATTGCAGATTTTTCACTTAAGCCAAAAGAAAGACTTGATGTTTTTCTAAATGGATTTGTTCATATCTATTCAACGCCTTTCGATAATCAATATCATAAAATAATTACACCAACAATTATTCAATTAGAGAATAATAAAAAATCAACTAAATATTGGCAAGCAAATGATGAAAGTATACAAAAAATCACTAAAGAGAAAAATAATGTTAAAGAGATTTATGATTTTGTTACGACGACGTTAAAGTACGATTATGAAAGAGTAAAGCCAGATATCGAACGTAAAGGAGCAAAAGAAGCTCTCCTTACCCCAGATTCATCAATTTGCACAGAATTTACCGATTTATTTATTGCAATTACCCGTTCAGCGGGTATACCTGCGAGAGAAATTAATGGATTTGCTTACACTACAAACCTTAGGATTCAACCTTTAAGTCTGGTCTCAGATGTCTTACATGCTTGGCCTGAATATTGGGATTTTGAAAAACAATTGTGGATCGCACTCGATCCAACTTGGGAGTCTACAACCGGGGGAATCGATTATTTTAATAATTTCGATCTTAATCATTTTGCCTTTGTAATTCATGGAAAAAATGATAGTTATCCAAAACCTCCCGGAACATATAAATTAGAAGGAAATCCTCAAAAAGATATTTTTGTAACTATCGGAAAATCTGAAAATATTGATTTATCAAAAATATCATTAACTTTTGAAAAAATTAAAAATAACTTTTATAAAAATACGGTTACTCTAAAAATAAATAATTTTAGTAACTTTGCAATTTATGATCTCCAACCTGAAATATATATAGCCGACAATCATTATTTTGGGGAGAAAATTAATGTTTTACCACCATTTTCTCAGAATGAGTATGTCGTACATATCCCAAAGAATATTTTTACTCTAAAAACACCGATTATTATAAAAATAGATGATCAAGAAATTATTTTGAAATTTAATTATTCCGAATCAATATTAAATATATCTGTTGTTATATTTATTTTATTATTATCTTTATTGATTTTAAATAAAATTAAAAATAGATTATTTATAAATAAAGATTTTAAAAAAGTATGATAAGTAATATTTTTAGATTGAATAAAATAGATTTTTCTAAAAATAATTTAAACAGTGTTCCTGAAATACCGGGAATTTATATTTTCTGGAAAGAAAATTCAGCTTTATACATAGGTAAAGCAATAAATTTAAAAAAAAGAATTGCTTCATATTTTTCCTTAAATCTATATGAAAAAACAAAACGATTGATCCGAGAAGTTAACTATTTTTCATTTATTAAAGTAAATTCAAATTTAGAAAGCTTATTACTTGAAGCTTATTTAATTAAAAAAATAAAACCAAAATATAACGTTTCTTTAAAAGATGATAAAAATTATCTATACATTAAAATTACAAATGAAAAGTACCCCCGTGTTTTAACTGCCCGAAAAAAAGATGAGGACATAAAGGACATTTTATTTATTGGACCATTTCCTTCAGCAAATAATGTTAAAATATTCCTCAAATCGATTAGAAAAATATTTCCTTATTCTGATCATAATCTGCAAAAAAATAAATGTTTGTATTCACAAATTGGATTATGTGACCCTTGTCCTTCTGAAATTGAAATAATTAATAATTTAGATGAAAAATATTTAAAAATAAAAGAATATAAAAAAAATATTTCATTACTTAAAAATCTTTTAAAAAGACGAGTCAAAAGTATCCGGAAATATCTTTTTAGAGAAATGAAATATTATTCTAGATTGCAAAAATTCGAAAAAGCATTAGATTTAAAAACAAAAATAGAAAATCTCGATTATATTACTCAAGCAACAATACCAGTTAAATATTATATTGAAAATCCCAACTTATATGAAGATATAAGAAAAAAAGAGCTAAATGAATTGAAAAAAATGATAAATCAATTCTACAATTTAAAATATGAAATATTTAAAAACAAAGTTAATTATTTGAAGAAATTAAATAGGATTGAATGTTATGATATTTCTCATTTTTCTGGAAATTTTACTAGCGCTTCAATGGTGACGTTTATTAATGGAGTGCCTGAAAAAAATCTTTATCGATATTTCAGAATAAAACAGAAATTAGGAGGAAGTGATACCGACTCACTAAAAGAAGTAGCACTAAGGAGATTAAAATATTTACATATTTGGGGATCTCCAGATTTGGTAATTGTTGATGGGGGAAAAGCACAAGTTTCTGCATTCACTAAGATATTTAAAGAATATAATATTCCAGTTGTTGGTCTAGTGAAAGGAAAAAAAGAGTCCTTAGTAATTAATATAAATTTAAACAATCGAAAAAATAATGATAATTTTTCTGTCATAAAAATTCCTTATGGAAATGCTCTAAATCTGGTTCAGAGAATAAGGAATGAAGCCCATAGATTTGCGCAAAAATACCATCACCATTTATTTAATAAAAGTCTAATTCCAGAAAGATAAATTATAGATTGTAGATAAAACTAATTAATATTGTTTTTTAAACCTATTTTTATTTATACTTAATATTATGAAAAGGATACTAAGAAATTATTCAATTAATTTATTAGCACTTTTTCTTACATCACAAATTGCCACAGGTATAATTTATAAAGAAGGATTAGAAACATATTTAATAGCATCTTTTGCGCTTACTGTTGCAACAATGCTTGGAAAACCTGTAATTAATATTCTTCTTCTTCCTCTAAATTTAGTAACTTTTGGAGTTTTTCGCTGGGTATCATCAGCTGTAGCTTTATATCTCGTTACTTTAGTTGTTAAAACATTTAAGATTGAGTATTTTAATTTCACAGGAATAACAACTAAATGGATAGATATTCCAGAAATGTATTATAAAGGGATAATTGCCTATATAGCTTTTGCTTTTGTAATATCTTTAATTATCTCCTTTGTTCAGTGGTTAAGGAAATAGTTAAATTTATAATTAATACTAATTATAAATCCTTTCGTAAGAATCATACTTTTGATATATGGCAAGTAATCTAAATTCCTTAAAGTTTTATTATTCTATATTTCTGACGAGTCTTTAAAGATAATTAAAATATCGTTCTTTGAGGTCTAAAACTAATCATTAATTTGAATAATATCCTCATTTTTAGTAATATATCTCTGAAGATCATTTTCTAAACATGTTCGTAATTGGATAAATATATTTACAAGAGAATAATATGCAGAATATTTTATTAATTATTCAAATAATAAGTTCGATAATCTTAGTCTTTGCAATTTTAATCCAATCTAAAGGGACTGGTTTTACCAGATCGTGGAAAGCAAGTTCTGCTTCTTTCACCAGAAGAGGTTTAGAAAAAATTGTCTTCAAATTAACTTTTGTTATTACCGCAATATTTTTAATAGTTTCTATACTGCAGTTAACAATATAAGGTTTATATGATAAACCTTCGTTACTTTTACCGCTTGACGAAAACTTTTTTATTAAGATTTAAATTTATTATTTTTGTGAGTTTTATCTTTGGATTAATAATATTTATATTAATAAAATATCTAAGTCCAATATTTTTTAACAGTCAAACGGATAAAATAGGAATTACGGGAAGATATAGAACAGATGAGCTTCCTTATTCTATATTAAGTTTATTAAGTGATGGCTTAACTAAAATAACCGAGGATGGAATGGTTGAAACATCTTTAGCTTCGTCATGGGAAACAACAGATAAAGGAAAAACATGGATCTTTAATCTAAAGGATGATATTTATTGGCAAGACAAGAAAAAAATTAAAAGCAGTGATATATTATATGAATTTACTGATGTAGTCACAGAAATACCAGATAATAAAACAATTATTTTTAAACTTGCAGATAGCTTTTCTCCATTTCCAACAGTTGTATCTAAGCCGACTTTTAAGAAAGGATTACTAGGTACTGGAAAATGGAAAGTTGATAAAATAACTATTAATGGCGTATATGTGCAGGAATTAACAATTAAAAACAATCAGGATCTAAATCAAAAAGGAAACCGGATTAGAAAAAATATTATATACAAATTTTATCCAACAGAAGATATAACTAAATTAGCTTTTAAGTTGGGTGAAATTAATAGAATAGAAAACAGTATCAGTTCTAAACCATTTAATAATTGGAATACCGTAAATATTTCATCAAACATAAATAAGAATCAGATAGCTGTTATTTTTTTTAATACTCAAGATAAATATATTTCTGATAAAAAGTTAAGACAAGCATTAGTTTATTCAATTGATAAGAATTTTTTTGACGGAGTAAGATGTATTAGTCCGATTTCTGCTGATTCTTGGTCTTATAATCCTCAAGTCAAACCATATGATTTTGATCTGGAAAGAGCTAAAGAAATAATTTCTGAACTTCCTGATGATACAAAAAATAATCTTAATATAAAATTCGTAACTACTCCCTCTTTATTAACAGTAGCTGAAAATATTTCGGAACAATGGAAAAATATCAAAATTAATTCAATTGTTCAAGTATCGTCTGTTATTCCTTCAGATTTTCAAGCTTTTCTTACTATTCTTGATATTCCCATTGATCCTGATCAATATTCTCTATGGCATTCTACACAAGAAAATACGAATATCTCCGGATATAAAAATCCCAGAATTGACAAACTTCTGGAAGATGGTAGAAAAACATTAACTATTGAGGAAAGGAAGAAAATTTATATTGATTTTCAAAGATTTTTGGTAGAAGATTCTCCGGCTGCTTTTTTGTATTACCCGAACCTTTATACAATAGAAAGAAAATAAATAATTAAAATTTCATTTTTTACTTGACAAGTCAAATATAATTATAATTAATTACAGGAATTTAAAACATGGATTCAATTTTTCCTAAAACGGCAGAATATTTAAAAACAATAAACATTGAACAAGCAGATAAACTCGATATAGTTGCTAAAGAGTTGATGTCTGATGAAGTGAAATATGAACGTGCTTCGCAAGCATTAAGAAGAAGATTTTCAAGAGGTGCAGAATCTGTTAATGCAATAGACAGGTATTCCCGGAATACAAAAATAACCAGACA
>Ga0154801_103_pt3 | contig 42427 bp, 50 predicted proteins | sample Rifle2008BG16ft_FD_105809 | JGI IMG/M metagenome (GOLD analysis project Ga0154801, IMG submission 105809) | Candidatus Woesebacteria bacterium RBG_16_34_12 | reverse complement strand
TTAGTTCAATAGAATCTGCGAAATCTGTAACAAAACCTGATTAATTTCATAGTTGAGTTATGTTTACTTGCGAAAGCACCTTATTCATTATTCGTAATTCATGCTTCCGTGTTATAATGCTTTGATATCAATTAAAGTCAAAGTAAGAATGGCAAAAATTCTCAAAATTAAAAAAATAAAAACACCGCTTAAGGCTGGCAAGAAAAGAAAGGTTGAGTTTAGGTTAAAAATCAATCTCTGGAAAGTATTGATTGCCACATTTTTAGTGATTATTTTTTTACCATTTATTCTTTCAATTTTCAGTCTACGGGGAGTTGATACAACAGTTGATACTTCACAAGCTCTACTTGATATTAAAGAGGGAAAAGTCCAGGAAATTATGGTTCAGAACGAAAAATTGATTCTGACCTATAAAGATACTTCAGTAAAAACAGCCACAAAAGAAACAAATGAAAGTTTTGCCGATCTTTTGGAAAAATCAGGAGTTGATCCAACCAGTATAAGTTATACTGTTGTTGATCAGACTTTAGCTAAGGCTTTGGGAGAAGTGTTGGGAATAGTTTTACCTCTTCTTCTGATGGCTGCATTTTTTTTCTTTATTATCCGGGCTCAGACTAAAGGTGCGCAGGATATTTTTTCATTCGGCAGAAGCAAAGCCAGACTTTTTGCCAAAGGAAAACAAAGCGTTACTTTCAATGATGTTGCGGGAGTAGAAGAAGCGAAAAAGGAGTTGGAAGAACTGGTTGATTTTTTAAGAAATCCAGAAAAATACAGAAAGCTCGGCGCCCGAACTCCTAAAGGCGCACTTTTAGTTGGACCCTCAGGGGTTGGAAAAACTCTTCTTGCAAGAGCTGTTGCCGGTGAAGCTAACGTACCGTTTTTTTCTATGGCAGGAAGTGAGTTTATGGAGATGTTGGTTGGAGTTGGCGCTTCGCGTGTACGGGATTTATTTGCCACAGCCAAAGCTCAGGCTCCTTCAATAATTTTTATCGATGAAGTTGATGCAATTGGCCGTCAAAGAGGACGCGGATTTATCGGCGGGCATGATGAACGCGAGCAAACCCTTAATCAAATTTTAGTTGAGATGGATGGTTTTACTCCTAATGATAACGTAATCGTTCTGGCTGCAACAAACAGAGGTGATCTTTTGGATCCGGCACTTTTACGACCGGGTAGATTTGACAGAAGAGTAATGCTGGATATGCCGGATAAGGTTGGTCGTGAAGCAATTTTAAAAATTCATGCCAGGGGGAAAAAGTTTGTTAAAGATATTAATTGGGAAAGGATAGCCGATCGAACAGTGGGTTTTTCCGGAGCTGATATTGAGAATATGTTGAATGAAGCAGCTATTTTTGCTGCTCGAAATAATAAGCATGTAATTGATACAAGTGATATTGAGGAAGCAGCTACAAAAGTTAAACTGGGTCCTGCCAAAAAGCGTTTACAAAGTGAGGAAGATAGAAAAATTACTGCTTATCATGAAGCCGGTCATGCAATTGCCACTCATTTTTTGCCCAAAATGGATCCTGTTCATCGAATCTCAATTGTTGCCAGAGGCATGAGTTTGGGTCACACTTTAATACCGCCAGCTGCGGATCGTACTCATGAAACCAAATCAAGAATACTAGAACAGATTACAGCAATGCTGGGTGGACGTGCAGCAGAAGAGCTTGTTTTTAATGAATTAACATCTGGTGCTTCCAATGATATTGAAAAAGCAACACAGCTTGCTCGGGCAATGGTAGTTGATTTTGGTATGAGTTCCTTGGGTCCTGTAAATCTTGGTCCACAATATGATTATGATGAAATGGGAAAACAGACTTGGTATGAACCATCTAATATTTCTCCGGCCATGCAGGAGAAGGTTGATTCTGAGATTAAAAATATAATCGACACTGCCTATAAACAGGCAGTTCATTTAATTAAAGAGCAAAGGAAAAAACTGGACGCGATAGTTAAAGAGCTTCTTGAAAAAGAAACTTTGGACAGAGATGAATTTGAGAAGATTGTGGGGAAGAAGGAAGAATAGCAAGGATTAGAATATAATCCTCTTACTCGAATCTGAAATTCTTAGTAAGTGTTTTTGTAGCTACTACAATACTGTTACCTAAAATTGCAAATAAAAATATTTTGAATATAGAATGCTGAAGTGAATCTAGCACAACGTATCGTTTAGGTTTTGAAATGGATTTTGGACTTCTTACGGAGTTTTTTGAAAACTGAAACAATTCCTGCAAAAGTAAAAGAAATTGGAAGAATTATAACGTTCAAGTGGATTAAGGCAGCGATGGAAAATGCCATAAAACTGACGTTATACCATGTATCAACAACGGCAGGGGCATTAAGATGGTTGAAATGCCACTGGCAATCCGTTTGTATAGCCCATTTTTTTATAAATTGATCTCTTCCGTTTAATTTGTACATGCAATATTCATCCTGGTCATATGAAGATTCTTCTTCAGGTAAGTTTCTTATTCTTCGGATATCTTTTACAGAATAACCACATGTGTATAAACCTGAATTCATGCAATATTCGCTTTGTTTATTTTGAGGTCTGATGGTACTTATAGTCCAGAGTATGTAAAGTAATGATATTGCAGATATCCATATACAAAATACCCGGCTCATAAAATGGCTTTTAGAAAATAATTTTAGAATAACTAAAGTGACGAGAGTAATTAATAGGGCGCTAAATGAAAAAATAAAAGATAATAACATGGATCAATAGTAACTGTATCATATCACCACAGTGCCGGAAAGCCCTACGTATTATTCTGGATGTCTGGGGTCAATTATTTTTTTACTTAACGTTCTATAGGAGTATCCGACATTTACTCAGAATTATGCATAGAAGATTTTTTTCGCGTAAAATACAAGAAATGAATAAATTAGTCTTGATTGACGGGAACGCGATTTTGCATCGAGCGTATCATGTGATACCTAAGTCATTGATTGCTAAAAAATTGAGTGTGAGTAAGTCGTAGCTTAATCTGCGAGAGAAATTTTGAAATCTACCTGCAATTAATATCTATAAAAGAGTCTGACAAGAAGCTTGATTGATCTCTATTGATATGCTATATAGGACTTGGTAAGGGGGTGATAGTTGTGAATGATGAAAGGGAAGGAAAATTCGTGCAAGTACGCTTTTGTGCTGATGGTGGCCAGACGTGTGAACCAGGGGTGAGATCCTTTGAAAACAGCGAAGAAGGAAGAAGAGAAGCTGTTGATTTCGCTTGGAAGATGGAGGAAGAACCTGGACATTATTGTAGTCATTCTGTCAAGATAGGATTTTCTAACGAGAAACTAAGCGAAGGAGCGATATTTCCTGCTGTGGCAGATTCTAATCCTCCTGATCCTGATATAACTACTATCATGAGGATTAGAAGGTTATTGCACTTATAATTGGTGAATTTATATCTAGAAATCACATCTTCTGCTAAAATATCCTCATGGGTAAACTTGTTCTCATTGATGGTAATGCCATTTTACACAGGGCGTATCATGCTCTTCCGAAAACATTGACTTCAAAATCTGGCGAACCAATAAATGCGTTATATGGCTTTGTAAGTATGTTGCTTCGAATAATCCAGGATCTTAAACCCACACATATCGCAGTCTGTTTTGATCGAAAAGAACCAACGTTTAGACACAAACAATTTCCAGACTACCAAGCTCAAAGACCCAAGATGGACGAAGAGTTGTCTAGCCAATTTGATAAAACAAAACAGGTAATTAAATCTTTTGGGATCCCGATTTATGAAAAAGCCGGGTATGAGGCAGATGATTTGCTTGGTAGTATTGCCAAGCAAGCCACTAGTCAATGGTCTTTAGTCTCTAGCAAAAGAAAGAAAAAGACAAGAGTCCAGAGACTAGAGTCCAGAACCCAGATTGATGAGGTTGTTATTGTTACGGGCGATCGAGACATTCTTCAGTTGGTGGAAGATAAGGTAAAAGTTTATTTACCGATTAAAGGTTTAAGCGAGTCACAATTATTAGGAGAAGATGAAGTAATCAAAAAAATGGGAGTAAAACCTGATCAAATTGATGATTACAAAGCATTGGTTGGTGATCAGTCAGATAATTATCCAGGTGTTCTTGGAATAGGTCCGAAAACAACGATAAGTTTGCTGTCTAAGTTCAAGTCTAAGCAGGGAATTTATAAAAACCTTGCCAAGATAGACTCTTCTATACGCGATAAATTGGAAAAAGGTAGAGAGTCAGCTGATATTTCTTACGAACTGGCGAAAATTGTAACTGATGTTGATATAAAACCAGACTGGGAAGAAATGGATGATTGGAGTGTTGGAGAGCAGGAAACTCTTGATCTCTTTTCCGAAATTGGTTTTAAAACTTTAGCCAAAAGAATTATTGATATAGGAAAAAAAATAGAGAGTGAAAAACAAGGAAGTTTGTTTAAGTAATATATGAAAGTTGCTTTGGTACATGATTATTTACTTGATTATGGTGGTGCTGAAAGAGTTCTTTATGAACTCCATAAAATATTTCCTCAAGCACCTATTTATGTTTCCTTGGTTGATAAAAAAGGAATGGGAAAATTTTGGGAGAAGTTTGAGAATATCGATATCAGAAAGTCTTGGTTTGGTAACTTGCCTTTTTCTTCAAAACTAATTTCTCCTTTAAGGTTTTTACTCCCTTTTATCTGGGAAAATTTTAGTTTTACTGACTATGATTTAGTGATTACTTCAGCAAGTTGGGCAGTGACTAAGGGAATGAAGAAAGGGGATAAAACTAAAGAAATTTGTTATCTTCATACACCACCAAGATATCTTTATGGTTATGATACTTCAAGAAAATGGGAAGAAAAATGGTATGGGGCATTGATCACAATTTATGCGACAATCATTAATCATTTTATGCGGATGTATGATTTTAAAAGTGCGCAGAAAGTTGATTATTTTATCGTTAATTCAAAAAATGTAGGGGAAAGGGTAGAAAAGTTTTATCGAAGATCCGATTATCAAGTTATATACCCTCCAGTTGATGTTGAGAAAATTATTAAATTGAAAAAGAAGGTTGCTAAAGATAATTATTTCTTAACCGGGGGACGAATGGTTGCATCAAAAAACTTTGATTTGATAATTAAAGCCTGTAAAAAGGCAAAAGTTAATTTAAAAATTTTTGGTACAGGGACTGAAGGAGAAAAACTAAGCAAGCCTGCAAATTATAACGTTGAATTCTTAGGCAGGATTTCAGATGAACAATTAATTGCTTATTACAAAGGAGCTAAAGCATTTATACTTGCTCAAAGTGATGAAGATTTTGGGATTACTCCGATTGAAGCAGCGGCAGCAGGTTGTCCGTCAATAGCGTATAAAGGTGGGGGTTATTTGGAGTCAGTTGTAGAGGGAAAAACTGGGGTGTTTTTTGATGAATTAACTGTTGACTCACTAGCAAAGACTATTAAAAACTTCAATCTATCGATATATAGAAACATAAAACCTTCAGACTGTATAGAACATGCAAAAAAGTTTTCGAAGGAAAGATTTGTGGGGGAAATAAATAAATTCGTAGCTAATAGAATGTAGTTGGTAGCATGACTATATCTTATTGCATACTACTTGCTACCTTCTGAATGTTACAATTTGCCTATGCCGGAATTACCTGAAGTTGAATCAATTAGACTACAGCTTGAAAAATACCTGGTCGATCATGTGATTAAAGATGTTGAAATCCGTTATCATAAATGCTTTCAAGGAAGTAAAAAAGACTTAATTGGCGGAAAGGTTAAGCAAGTTAGAAGATTTGGAAAGGTGTTAGTAATTGATTTGGACAATAGATATTCCATGCTTATTCATGTCAGAATGACCGGCCAGTTAATTTACAAAGGACCCAATCTTAAAAAAGTTCAAAAATTATCTGAAAAAGTTAAAGGTGGCTTGGGAGGAAAACATACCCATGTGATTTTTCACTTGGATTATGGTGGAAAACTGTACTACAACGACGTGAGGAAGTTTGGCTGGATTAAAGTTGCTGTGAGTTCAAAGCTAAAAGCTGAAAGTAAATTCTTAAAAAAGTTGGGACCAGAGCCGGTTATTGATAAGGATAATCCGCCCGAGAATCCTTTAACTCTCGAAAAATTTGCCACTGTCGTGCAGGCGTCTGGAACATCTATAAAATCACTTTTGATGGATCAAAAAAAGATTGCGGGTGTCGGGAATATTTATGCCAATGATGCATTATGGTTGGTAAAAATAAATCCAACAAAAGTATCAAAAAAATTAGGAACTGAGGAAATAAAGAAACTTTTTAAAGCATTGGAAAAAGTTTTAAAAGAGGGAATAAAGAGAGGGGGAGCAAGTGAGATAGCTTTTATTACTCCTGATGGCACAGAGGGAAATTATCAGGATTTTACTTTAGTTTATGGGAAGGAAAGAGAGCTCTGTCTTAATAATTGTGGGGGGAAAATAAAAAAAATAAAAATCTCAGGTCGAGGAACATACTATTGTCCAAATTGTCAAAAATTATAAGCTGTTTAGAGACTCCCCAGAATCTGAATTGGGGTAATCTCTACACAGTTCGTCTTGAACCCACGAGCTTGAGTCCGAAAATTGCATAGCAATTTACGGCTATAATACTTTTTTCTTTCGTATCAACCTAGCCACAAATTGTGAAAGAAATATATACCAGGTACCAATTTCTATAAAAATCCCGTTTATTCCCCATTTTTTAATTTTATGAACATGGCCAACTTTTTTTAAAATAATTTTTTTAAAGGGCCAGTTATTTTTTTCAAAAAAATTGATGATTTTGTATTCGACTGCGTATTTTGAGGATTGTATATCTGGAATTGCAAAAAAATCTTTTTTAAATAAAACTTTTTCTCCACCCAAACCTTGAATAAAATCAGTCATTTTTTCATCACTTTGTTTTTTAAAAACATTCATAAATTCCTGAGCACCAACCACCATCCTCGTTTTACCCTTAATAACGGGAAGAATGAGTTTTTCGATATGATGGATCTGGAGATTGGTAAGGTCAGCATCGCAGAAAAAAAGAATCGGATCTTTTGCTTTTTTTGCACCTAAAAACATTCCCCCTGCTTTTCCTTGATTATTTTTTTTGGTTATTAATCTTATTTTTGGAAATTTATCTTTAACAATTTGAGCTGTTGAATCTTTTGACCCGTTGTCAACAACAATGATTTCATCCAAAAGAGGACTTTTAATCAAAACTTCTAAAACGTTTGAGACATTTTTTTCCTCATTAAAAGCAGTAACAATACAACTTACTTTCATATTTCTTATTTTATAATATTCTAATAAAGTATTAAGATTTCTACTTTCTTTACTTAAAAGTATAAATTATTATATATTCTAGGTGATTAAAGGGTTGGATAGTATAATTTCATCTTAATTCATGACAAAAGACCACGCTATTTCAGTAATAATTCCTGCTTACAACGAGGAAAAAACTGTAGGAAATTTAGTAGTTTCTCTTTTAACTTCGAAGTTAATCGATGAGATTGTTTGTATTGATGATGGATCTACTGATGAAACCTACGAAATATTAAAGCCTTACGAAGCAAAGATTAACTTAATTCATTACCTAAACAATAGAGGAAAGGGATACGCTCTTTATCGAGGAATTAAGGAATCAAGAGGAGATATTATAGTTTTTTTAGATAGCGACCTTATAGGTGTTTCGGAGGAAGATATAAAAAAGTTTGTTTTTCCTTTGGTTAAGGGAAAAAGCAAGATGATTATAGGTTATCCTAGAGGAAGAATTTTCAATACTTACCCCAAATCATTAAGCGGACAAAGAGCATTTTTTAAAGAAGATTTAATTCCTTTATTAGAAAAATTTAAAAATAAAAGATACGGAATTGAAACTTATTTAAACCACATCTTTAAGAAACCTTATGAGGTGAAACTTAGTGCTTATCATTTAATAAAAACCGAAAAAATGAAACCCGACGAAGCCTTTATATCATATCTTCACGAGGCAATTGAAGTTGTCAAGGAACGAGCGAAAATAAGAGGTGTTTGGAATGAGGATTTTGAAAAAACCCTGAGAAGTTTTAGAAAAGCAAAAACCTGGATGCAATTAAAAGAGAAAATTAAGCAAGCCGGAAATGAAGATGCAAAAGAGTTGTTTAAAAAATTTTTCTACAATTATTTCCGAAGGATAAAAGATTCTGCCCCGCGAAGGATTTCGAGCCTTTATAAATTTTTTAAAGAATAACTCAGACTTTTCTCTGCCTATCGAAAATATTTAATTTATATATGCTGGTTAATAAAATAAGGCTTTCCAATTTTCGAAACTTCAGAGGAAAAATAATCAAATTTTCTGATCAGACAACAGTAATTATTGGACCAAATGCAAGCGGAAAGACGAATATTTTGGAGGCACTGTTTTTGCTTTCTACTGGTAAAAGTTTTAGGGCAAGGGTAGAGGAAGAAATGATCGGATATCGTTATGAAATTGCCAGAGTCAAGGGTAGGATGAGTAGTAGAGATATTACTGGTGTACTAGAAGAAACACAAGATTTGGAGGTTGTTTTGACAAGGGGAGAAATTACAATTGCTTTAGAAAAAACAGAAAGAGCTCCAAGGAAAAGGTTATTAATAAACGGGATAGGAAAAAGACTTTTTAATTTTGCCGGAAATTTTAAAGTGGTTTTATTCGGTCCCTGGGATTTGGATCTGGTTACAGAATCTCCTAGTATAAGACGAAACTTCTTAGACTCGGTCTTGTCGCAAATTGATCGCGAATATCGACGAGCGTCATTATCATATAGCAAAGGTTTAAGGCAAAGAAATAAATTACTTTTCAGAATTCGCGAAGAAGGTATTTCGAGAAGTCAATTATTATTTTGGGATAGACTTTTGATTAAAAACGGAGATTATATTACTACGAGACGGAGTGATTTTATTAATTTTATAAATTCAACAAAAGATTTTCCTTCTACCCTAAATAAAAAAAACATTCAGGATTATTCGTTAGAATATGATAAATCGATAATTAGCCAAACCCGTCTTGAACAATATAAAGAGGAAGAAGTTGCTGCAGCTACAACTTTGGTTGGACCTCATCGAGACGACTTCTGCTTTTTCTTAAAGAAAAAGAAACGAGCAAGAGATTTATCCAAGTTTGGTTCAAGGGGTGAGCAAAGAATGGGGATTTTGTGGCTGAAATTAGCTGAACTTACTTTTATCGAAGAAAAAACTTTGGAGAAACCAACACTTTTATTAGATGATATTTTTTCCGAGCTTGATCATGAACATCGGGAAATTGTGATGGATTTTATAAAAGGCCAACAAACTATCATCACCACAGCCGACCCGCATTTTGTGGAAAGTTTTAAAAAGGTGGAAATAATTTCTTTATAGAATTTTTCAGTACTGGAAATTATTCTTATTAGCTTCTAAAGTGAGATTATGCCCGGTCATGAGATTGAAAAAAGAGTGGAAGCACTTAGGGATTTATCAATTCACAGGGCATTTTTTGTAACAGAAGGTTTGGGAATTCCACTAATAGTAAGAGAACAATTGGAATTTCCAGAAAATAATGGAAGGAGGAAAAATAATAATAGAAGTGGTAAAATAACTAATATGGGATCGGGGAAACAAAAACCACCAAAGGTTAATTTTAGAGATGTTACAGAAGAAGGGATGGGACCAATTTTAGATAATTTAGAAGAACAAACTGGTTTAGACCCTTCAAAATTGGATCCCGAAGAGCCAGCTTTAAGAAGACACATTAGAATTAGAAGGGAGCAAGAAGAAATTTATGGTACAACACCCGAGAAAATCGAACAAAATAGAGATGGTAAGGATATATCAAGAGGGATGGATGATTAATCTTTTTTCTCCGCGATTTTGCTTAATTGATAAGTGACTATAACTGCAAGAATAGTAACTATCACAGCATAAATTAACTGTGAAATAGCACCTGAAGATTCTCCGATTAAAGGTTTTATCACCTCTTTAACAACAGTTTGGATAAATTCATTCCAGGCAAGGGCGGCAACCAAACCAAATCCAGAAGTAGCTAGCGTGAGCATTTGTGAAGCCACCTGCTTTTTTATTTCTTTTGCTTCATTTAAAGCTTTTTGGTGGAGAAGCTTTTCTTTTTCCCCGGCGCTCTCTTTTTTATCTGACATTGATGATATTATAAAGTGATAAGTAATAAGTGACAAGCGATAGGGAATAAAATGGAAGTATTTGATAGAACTCAGTTAAAGAAACTTTATAGACCAGAATCCGATTCCTCTAATGAGGATAACGGGCAAGTAACGATTATTGGCGGGTCGAAACTTTTCCACGGAGCACCACTTCTTTCATTAAAGATAGCTTCTCGGATTGTTGATATGGTATTTTTTGCTTCTCCCGAACCTTCATTAGAGTCTATTGTCCAGAAACTAAAGTCAAAATTATTTTCTTTTATCTGGATTCCTTGGGAAGACGTTGATGCTTATATTGAAAAATCCGATGCTGTTTTGATCGGACCGGGAATGATGAGATATAGAAGCGAGAAGAGAGAAGTGATAAGGGATATGAAAGATAAAGGATTTAATAAAAAAAACTTATCTCTTATTACTTATTACTTATCACGGAATAAAAATTTAGACTTGGAAGGAAAAAAAACTAGAGAGATTACTAAGAGATTATTGACAAAATTTCCCTATAAACGTTGGGTGATTGATGCGGGGAGTTTGCAAGTAATGGAGCTGGAATGGATACCCAAATGTGCAATAATAACACCGAATGAAAAAGAGTATGAAATGTTGTTCAAAGGTAAGATTCCGCAAAAAGTTCATGCTTCACAAAGCATGAAATCTAAGCGGGATGACGAAACTGGTGTGGCGAGTTTACCAGTTTCGTCAAATGTTGAGAGAATGGCAAAGAAGTATAAATGTGTGATTGTGGCAAAAGGTCCAGAGACAATAGTTTGTTCAGCTGAGAAATGCATGTTGGTTAAGGGTGGAAATGCAGGACTGACAAAAGGGGGATCCGGTGATATTTTAGCAGGATTAACAGTTGCTCTATTGGCAAAAAATGATCCCTTTTTCGCAGTTTGTTCTGCTTCTTATATTGTTAAAGCTGCAGCCGATGAACTTTATAAAAAAGTCGGCACCAATTACAACGCCGATGATTTAGCAGAAAGGATACCTGAAATCCTTCATGGATTGTTAAAAACAGCCTTGTAATTCCCGCAAAAGATGCGATAATTACATTAGTTTAAGTAAAAAGTTTAAATCTAAGTAATTGGAATTCTTCTTAAACTTATACTTAATCTTAAACTTATAATGTACTCACCCAAATTTACCATAACCAACAAAATTCTCCGAAATATCGGTCAGATTGATGCTTGTCGTGAAGTTATCGATAATGCACCATTAGTTCCTTATTTTGCCAAACAGTTTAAATCCGAAGCAATTGTCAAAACAATTTACCATGGAACTCATATCGAAGGAAACGATTTAACATTAAGCCAGACAAGGCAAGTTTTGGAAGGTAAACAGATTTTGGGAAGAGACAGAGACATTCAGGAAGTGATCAATTACAGAAACGTTGTAGATCTTTTGGAAGAATTAAGAAACAAAAGGGGAGGTTATAACCTTGATGAATTAATTGATATTCATAAAGAAACAGTCAATAAGATTGTTTCAGAAGAAAAAGTCGGAAGTTTGAGAAAATCCCAAGTTGTTATCAAAGAAGAAACAACCGGAAAAGTGGTTTTTAAACCACCTCCTTTTGTGGAAGTGCCATATTTACTGGAAGATTTTATAAAGTGGTTAAATTCCGAAGAAGCATTAGAAATTCATCCAATATTACGTGCTGGAATTGTGCACTATGTTTTGGTTTCAATTCACCCTTTTGTTGAGGGTAACGGCAGGACAGTCAGGGCTTTTGCAACATTGGTGCTTTTAAAAGAAGGTTATGATATTAAACGTTTTTTTGCTCTGGAAGAGCATTTTGATGATGATCCGGCCGCTTATTATCAGGCTTTTTACCAAGTTGATAAACAGAACACCAATATTGCCAGCCGTGATTTAACTCCCTGGCTTGAATATTTTACTGATGTTGTGGCAATTGAGCTTAATAAAATTAAGGAAAAGGTAAGAAAACTTTCCATTGATTCCAGACTCAAATTAAAAATCGGAGAACAGGTTGCTTTAAGTGAAAGACAAATTCAATTAATCGAGTATTTATCAGAGCACGGATCCGTGATAATGAGAGATCTTAAAGAAGTTTTGCATATGGTTTCGGAAGATACGGTCTTACGTGACTTAAAAGAATTAATGGATAAGGGTATAGTTAAAAAGGAAGGAAGTACGAAAGCAGCCAGATATGTTATTTCGAGTGGTAAGTAACATTTGACATTTAACTTTTAACAATTGACAACTAATTAAATTTTAAACTCAAAATATTATTTGTTTCATGTTAATTGTCACCAGTTAATTGTTAAAAAGAATATGATACCAACAGATCCGCAATTTCTATATTTAATTTTAATACTGCCATCTTTGTTTGGTTTGACTTTAGTTGGAGATGGAATTAATAAAATTCTTCATGATGAATCACAAGGAGTAATTCATATTGTTTTTGGCTTTGTCTTTATTGGAGTTGTAATTTTTTCCTATTTTTTCTTCTCAATTTATTTAAATCAAAGGATTTAATTGGTGCTAATAAATTTTAATAATACCAATGATGCAAATATATGCGGATACATTTTAATTACCCCCCCCAAATATTTGCATATATTAGTAATATTGGAATTATTAGTATAATTCGAATCATTTATTTCTATGAAGTTTGCTGAACTTGCAAAATATCTTGAAAGACTTGAAAAGACTTCTTCCAGAATAGAGATTACTAAAATTTTAGCAGAGCTTTTTAAAAAATCAGATAGTAACGAAATTGATAAGATAGTCTATCTTCTTTTGGGCAGTCTTGCTCCAAGTTATAAAAATATTGTCTTTAATATTGCCGAGCGAATGATGTTGAAAGCAATTGCCAAAGCTTATCAAAAGGATATTGAAAATGTTCGTGATCTTTATAAAAAAATGGGTGATTTGGGAAATATAGCTGAGGAATTGAGTAAGAGTAAGGGTAAGAGTAAGTTTGAAGAATTCAGTGTTGGGGTTATTTATCAAAAACTTATGGCAGTTGCTCAGGATGAGGGGGAAGGGAGTCAGGAAAGAAAAATTGAACAGATGGCAGAAATTCTTTTTAAACTTGATCCGCTTTCGGTGCGTTTCATTGCCAGAATTCCTGTTGGAAAACTTCGCTTGGGATTTTCTGATAAGACAATCTTGGATGCGCTTTCCTGGATGAAGCATGGTGATAAAAGTGCAAAGAATGATTTGGAGAAAGCTTATAATGTCTTGCCAGATGTAGGAAAACTTGCCAAGCTGGTCAAGAAAGTAGGAGTAAAAAAGGCTTCAAAAAAAATAAAACCAATTGTTGGAGTACCAATTCTTCCCATGTTGGCACAAAGACTTAAGAGTCCATCAGATATGATTAAAAAGATGAGGGAAGTTGCGGTGGAACCGAAATTTGATGGGTTAAGAATTCAGATCCATTATAGTAAGAGTAACAGTAAGAGTAAGAGGGTTGGATTTATAAAAGCATTTACCAGAAATTTAAATGAGACTTCTTGGATGTTTCCAGAGTTGGAAAGTATTGCAAGTCAGGTTAAAGCAAATCAAGTTATTTTGGATACTGAAGCGATTGGAGTTGATGAAAAGCGTAAAACTCTTGCTAATTTTCAAACCACAATGACCAGGCGAAGAAAGTATGAGATTGAAGATATCGCCAAAAAGATTTCTATTAAGTTTTACGTTTTTGATATTTTACACTGCGATGGTAAGAATTTGATCAATCTTTCCTACCTTGAAAGAAGAAAAATATTAGACAAGGTAGTCGTAAACGGAAAATTGTTAGAAGTGGTGGATTACAAAATTACCAAAGATCCGAAAGTAATTGAAGACATGATGCGCAAAGAGCTTTCTGAAGGGTTAGAAGGCGTGATTGTTAAAAGGGCAAATAGCAGGTATGTTGCAGGGCGGACCGGTTGGCGCTGGGTCAAAATGAAAGAGGAGGAAAGTGCGAGAGCAAAACTTGCAGACACTCTGGATTGCATAGTTATGGGATATTATGCAGGAAGGGGAAAAAGAAGCGGATTTGGGATGGGAGGATTTCTAGTAGGAGTTCTTACGGATTTGGAACAAAAAACAAAAGACAAAGAAGAAAAGCTTGAAGGAGGAAAGATTTATACTTTCACCAAGATTGGGACAGGATTGAAAGATGATCAATTCAGAGAGTTGAAAAAAAGATTAAGCAGTTTGGAGGTTAAAGAAAAACCGAAGGAATATGGAAAGGTTGAAAAAAATTTATTACCTGATGTTTGGGTTATTCCTTCACTGGTTGTGGAAATAGCAGCTGATGAAATTACCAAATCTCCTACGCATTCATCAGGTTATGCATTGAGATTTCCTCGTTTAGTGAAATTTAGAGATGATAAATCATTCGATCAAGCAACAACGATATCTGAAATTGAAAAGCTCTTCAAATTTCAGAAGTCATGAAATCCCAAAGTGTGAAGCTATTTTACCTTAGAGTTGTGTGGACAATACCTTGAGTTCGTTTGGACAATGCAAATCAAAAAACACACGGGATTAATAAAGATCTTTGCTAAATAAGATTTAGAAGTAATAAATTATAAATGTCGGAAGTTATCTACTGTTTAAATTAAATTTTGATTCATCCTAATCCGTATTTATCTCTGGCTTTTGCGATAACAGCCATTCTTGCTAAAAGGGCGGTTGTTCTTAAGTTTCCATTAGGAAGGGTTGATTCTTCTATTACTGCATTTAATAGAGGCCCCAAAGGTTGTTTTGCGGTAATTTCTGCTGCTTGTTCGGCAGTAAGTCCGGGAGCGAACCGTTCTCTTGTGTCATCGGGGTCAACACTTTCTTCTGCACAATATACCAATACACCACTTGGTTGTTTTAAGACAACATAAGATCGTTCATCGGAAACTATTTCTTTACCTTTGCTCACTGGCTGGATTCTATCAATTTGTGTACCAGGAAGTCAAGATCTTACATCACCTTAGAGGTGTGAGGGAGACGTGATAGGGCTTGGAGGTTTTTGTCTTTCGTCTATAACCGTTAAATTGTGAGTTCCGTTTGCTTTAGCAAGAATTTCTTTCCACTCACCTTGTTTTAAAACTCGGGTGGAAGAGAGTAATCTTTTGGTAGGTGATATGAGATTACACCATACCCGATTTTCTTTGTCTATCAATCCACCCTCTCCTGAAAAAGGACAATTTATACATGCTTGAGGATCATAATTCTCAACTTTTACTAAATGAGATGTACCTTCTTCGTACCCTGTTAAACAAAGCTTAGCCTCAACTTTAATCATATTATGGGTTGCATTATAGCTGTGATTTTGTGGAGAAGTCAAGTTTATTTATGATCTCACGGGGGTGATGTGTATTAATAATTTTTTCAGTCTAAGTTTCCCCAATGCTTAATCTGCTCATCACTATTGCCTGAAGGTTTTACAAATATTCCTGTAATTAATACATCCTTTTTATCTCTAATAAGATTTTCTAGTCCCGGACTTGTCGCAACACTATCTTTCTGACCAAACTTATAGTAAGGACTCCAAGCTAAAAATATAATTCTTTCTACTGTTTTTCCTTCTTCTTCCCACCTCAATTGGGCAAAACTAGGAGATTTCGTATCTAAAGAAGATATTTGAGAACCAGGATACATCAATCCTAAAGCTATAGCTTGTCGTTGTGTCAATACCAACAATGGTTTATCGCCTTTATCATAAGTAGTTCTTTTCTCAGGGAATCTCAGAGCAAAAGGAAGCTCGCTGTCTTTACGTTCATCAGGTGGTATTTTTTCTCTCAAAATTTGATCAAATTCAGGAATTTTCATTCCCGTACGGGATGCTGTAATAGATTGTTTTTGATATCCTTCTTCTGCTTCAACCAACTGAAGTAGAGTTATTTCTTGAAAGTTTTGAGGCGGTAATGCTTCTTCAAAAGGATTATCTGTTTCTCCATCACTCATACTTACAATTTAGTGTGTGTGTGTGGAGAAGTCAAGATTAAAGAGATAATAGATAAGAAATAAGGGATAAGTGAAAAGTAACTAGTTACTAGTGACATGTAATAAATAACTAGTATTAAATAAAAAAGTTTTACAGATATCAAACTTAAATTCCTGTAAGCACATCTTTTATGCCGGCGGTTTCAGAAATTCGGTTGACGGTAATTTTTCTTTCAGGAGATTTTTCTGCTTCTTCATTAGGACCATAAATTCTGATTACAGGAGTATGAGGATTCTTGCCATTTTGGGAAATAACAATAAATCCATGATCTGATGTTCCCGTCACTTCGACATCCAGAACTTTTTTAACTACATCCCTAAGATCATTTTCTGTTTTGGTTTTGTCGTCAGGAAATATTGGAGATAGTACGACTATTTCACCCCTCCTGGCGTAATTAAATGGAGTTTCGTATTCAGGAAGATTATATTTTGTCAATTCTGTTGCTAGGTTATTTTCTGTTGTCATAGCAGAGAAATAGTTTAATAGTAGTTATGGTCGTCGTCAATAATTGATTAAATTGTGCTAGCATTAAATTATGGAGAAAGAAACTCAAAATCCAGAATCCAAAGCACAAATTCTAAACGGATTAACTAAAGAAGAAGCGGAAAAAAGACTTAGAGAATTCGGTCCGAATGTTTTGCCAGAAAAACCACCACCTTCTGATCTTAAAATAATATTTTCTCAGCTTAAAAATCCATTAGTTTACATTCTTTTTTTGGCAGGAACGGTAACTCTATTTCTACGAGATTTATCTGATACAGTAATTATCTTTTTTGTTGTTGTGGTTAATTCAATTTTGGGTTTTTTTCAAGAGAAAAAAGCAAGTAATGCTTTACAATCCTTAAAGGCATTAGTTCATCCTATTACTGAGGTAATCAGAGATTCTAAAAAAGAAAAAATAGGTGTTGAAGAAATAGTTCCCGGTGAAGTTGTTAATATAAAACCGGGAGTTAAAATTCCTGCTGATGGAAAATTAATTTCTGCAAACAGACTTTCTGTTGAGGAAGCTATTCTAACCGGTGAATCAGTCCCGGTTAATAAAAAACCTGGTGATAAAGTCTATATGGGAACGATTGTTTCATCAGGAATGGGAGTGATAGAAGTTGAGGCGACAGGTAAAAATACTGAAATAGGTAAAATTGCAGCATCTATCCAAAAACCTGAAGAAGATACTCCTTTAACCAAACAATTGAAAATTTTCACTAATCAGTTAACCAGACTTGTGGTTATTCTTACAGTATTTGTGTTTGTTGTTGGAATTCTTTCAGGAAGAGAAACCGTTGAAATTTTTAAAACTTCAGTAGCTTTAGTAGTTTCTTCAATCCCGGAAGGGCTTTTGATTGCCTTAACCATGGTTTTGGCAGTTGGCATGCAAAGGATTTTAAGGAAAAAGGGATTAGTCAGAAATTTGGTTTCTGCTGAAACTCTTGGAGGCGTTACTACCATTTGTGTGGATAAAACAGGCACCTTAACTTATGGAAAATTACAAGTGGTTGAAAAAATCGGAGATATTGAAGAAATTTACGTTCAGCATTTTGCTTCACCTGATGATCCTATTATGATTGCAGCAAAAAGCTATCTTAAAAGTAATTCTTCTCGTTTTGAAGAAGTTGGTAAAAGTTTTAAAAAAGATGGTCGAATGATAGATTTTATCCCTTTTACTCCGCAAAATCGATTCTATGCAAGTTTAATAGAACATAAAGATAAACATAAAGAAGTGTATATAAACGGAGCTCCCGAGCATTTATTGGATTGGTCAACATTATCAAGCGATCAGCAAAGAAAGATAAGAGATGAGATAGAAAAATTAACCAAGGAAGGTAAACGGGTAATTGGTATGGCAAAAAAGGATGTTTCGGAAAGCATGAATAAAATTTCTGAAGATGTTGTAAAAAATAATCTTAATTGGGTCGGTCTTTTAATATTAACCGATCCGGTTCGGACCGGGATTAGTGAATATTTTCAGCAAACCAAAAAAGCTGGGATAAGAACGATTTTAATAACTGGAGATTATGCTGATACAGCACTTGCAGTAATGAATGAAGTTAAAATGGAAATAACAAAGGAAAGAGTTGTTTTGGGAAGTGATTTAGAAAAACTTTCTGAGAGCGAAGTCTCTTTAAAGCTTACGAAGATGTATAAAGCTAGTAATAAAGCAATATTATTTGCCCGAACTCGTCCAGAGCAAAAGTTAAAAGTAATTAATGCTCTAAAGAGAAATGACGAAGTTGTTGCCATGATGGGAGATGGTGTTAATGACGCTCCGGCACTACATCGTGCCGATATCGGTATTGTAGTTGGAGATGCAACGGATGTAGCTAAGGAATCTGCGGATTTAGTTCTTTTAGATTCAAGTTTTTCTACAATTGTTGAAGCAATCAAAGAAGGAAGAGGAATATTTGATAATATTAGAAAAATTATTTTATACCTTTTATGCGATTCATTTGAAGAAATTCTTGCTGTTTTAGGAACAATTATTTTTACCCTTCCTCTTCCAGTAACTGCTGCTCAGATTTTATGGATAAATATTATTTCGGATGGTTTTCCCCATTTATCCTTGACAATTGATCCCAAAGAAAAAGGTATAATGAATCGTTCTCCAAGAAATCCTACTGACAACATTGTAACTTCATGGATGAAGATTTTAATTTTTATTGTTTCTTTGATTGGTGGTATTTTTGCTTTTTGTCTATTTTATTTTTACTTAAAAACTACAGGTAGTATTGAATTGGCGAGAAGTATTACTTTTGCGGCACTTGGAATCAATTCTTTGGTCTATGTATTTTCAGTGAGAACATTAACCGAACCTTTTTGGAAAGAGAATCCCTTGGATAATAAATGGTTAAATATTGCCGTTGTTTTTGGTTTATTTTTCCAAGTTTTGCCTTTTACAACCCAGGCTTTCAGAAATTTTTTTAGACTTGAACCATTAACAATTGGTCATTGGCTAATTGTTTTTTCTGCAGCCTTAATCATGTTTATAATAATCGAGTTAACGAAGGTTGTTTTTAGACATAGGTTGATAAAAATATAAGTAGAGCCATATAGTTCAAGTAGTTCAGGAATATATATTCTTTTCTACCTGTTACACTTTTGCTACTTTTAAATATGATTCTCGGTCTTATTTTTCTAATAATCTTTTTTTCATTGATTTTAATTAAATCTACCGATCTGGTAATTGTGGCGATCAGAAGGTTAAGTAGAGAAACCCATACTGGAGTCTTCGCTTTGTCAGCGGTCATTTTAGCAGTAGGTACTTCTTTCCCAGAACTTTTTGTGGGAATAACATCTGCCTTGGAAGGCGCACCGAGCGTTTCATTGGGAGATATAACAGGAAGTAATATTGCCAATATTGCTTTGATTGGCGGTTTAGCAGCTTTAACTGCAGGAAGGGTAAATGTACATGGTGATTATTTAAGACGTGAGGTTTGGATTGCTTTGATAGCATCAGTTATTCCGGTGTTTCTTATCTTAGACAAAACATTAAGTCGGATTGATGGTTTAATTCTTATAAGTTTATATTTAGCTAATGCATCGAGTTTTTTTAAGACAAGATTTGTACAGATTGGAAAAGAACAACAAGAAGAAAGTTTTTTTTACAGGTTTTTAAGACAGTTCAATCATGTTGCTTCACGAAAGAGAAAAGAGATTGGCAGATTTTTTATAGGTATCGCATTAATGCTTTTTTCAGCAGATTGTATGGTTAGAATTGCTGTTTATTTAGCATCACTCGCAAATATACCAGAATTTATGATAGGAGTGGTATTTATCGCAGTCGGTACTTCTCTTCCTGAACTCGTATTTTCTTTTCGCTCCCTTCAGGAACACGAACCTTCCATGTTTTTTGGTAATTTATTAGGTTCAACAATTGTAAATTCAAGTTTAATTATCGGGATAGTGTCGTTAATTCATCCAATTCATTTAATTGCCGTAAGTCAATATTTTATTGCAGTTGCAACATTTATCTTAGTATTTGTCTGTTTTTGGATTTTTATTCGTACAAAACACAGACTTGAACGTTGGGAAGCAGTAATGCTTTTACTTTTATATCTTACTTTTTTAATTGCTGAGTTGTCCAAAATGCCATAACTGAGATAAACCAATTATTAATTTGTGGTAGAATTTCTTCACTAAGTAAAATCCGGGACTTAAAGGATTAAATTTTTCCATACCATATGAAAATAATAGCTGATCTTCATCTTCACTCGCGCTTTTCCAGAGCTGTTTCCCAGCAAATGACAATTCCAATAATTTCTGAGTGGGCTAATAAGAAGGGGATTGATTTGGTGGCTACTGCTGACTGGACTCACCCGATTTGGTTTAGAGAATTAAAATCCCAACTTACCCAAGTGGAAGAGGGATTATATCGTTTAAAGTCAAACGCCAAAGGTCAATTGTCAGCTGTTAAATTTATCTTATCAACCGAACTAAGCTCGATTTATTCCCAAGCTGGCGCAACCAGAAGAGTGCATTATTTGGTTTTTGCTCCGAGTTTGGAAGTGGCTGAAAAAATTAATCTAAAACTTAAAACTCATAGAGTGAATTTATTAAGCGATGGAAGACCGATATTGGGTTTAGCAGTAAAAGACGTTACTTATCTTGTTCTTGAGACAGATCCCAGATGTTTGATTATTCCTGCTCATATCTGGACTCCGTGGTTTTCTTTATATGGCAGTATGTCAGGTTTTGATTCAATTGATGAATGTTTTGGTAATTTAGCCAAAAATATTTATGCTGTGGAAACAGGATTATCTTCTGATCCGGCAATGAATTGGAGGGTTGAGGAATTGGACAGTCGTCAAATTATTTCCTCATCCGATGCTCATTCACCGCAAAAATTAGGGCGTGAGGCAACAGTTTTTGAACTGTCTGAGTTAAGTTATGAAAGTGTGAGACGTGCATTAGTTAATCCAGTTAATCAAGAAGATCAAGTTGACCACGAAAACTCAATTAACTTGGTTAACCGATCAACCAGGTTAACTTCTCGAATTTCTTACACAATAGAGTTCTACCCAGAAGAAGGAAAATACCATTACACAGGACATCGGAATTGTGAAGTTGTTTATTCTCCAAATGAAGCCAGAAAAAAAGGTCTAATATGTCCAGTGTGTGGAAAAAAATTAACTGTCGGAGTGATGAGCAGGGTAGAGAGTTTAGCAAAAAAGGAAGTAAACATAGAAACTGGGGTTGATGTAAATAAAGTAAACTGGATTAAGGATAGGAATGGAAATAGACCTCCTTATATCATGCTTGTTCCTTTGGAAGAAATAATTGCAGAGAGTCTTAATATAGGAGTTGGATCCAAGACAGTTAGAGAAGAGTATGAACATTTGATCAATGAACTTGGTAATGAGTTTGCAGTTCTTATTGATACTCCTGTAAGAAGATTAGAAGAAGTTGCTGGGAGAAGAATCTCTGAAGGTATAGAAAAAGTCAGAACTGGCAATCTGGTAATTGATCCCGGCTATGACGGAGTTTTCGGCAAGGTAAAAATTTGGAAAGAGGAAATTCAGAAAGAAAAGATAAATAAAGTTAGTCAATCAACCTTATTTGGGTAAGATATCTAACCGATCCTATTGACCCGGATAAAGATTTTTGAAAAGATGGTATTGTAGGATAACGGTAAGATTAAATTGGGGGTGATAAAAAATGGCAGTTAAAACAACCAAAACCGGATTAGATAAAAATACAGCAGGAGCTTTGTCTTATGTTTTGGGTCCGATTACTGGTGTGGTATTTTTTATTATTGAAAAAGATAAATTCGTTCGCTTCCATGCTGTGCAGTCAACCTTGGTCTTTTTAGGATTATTTATCTTGCAAACAGCAATGACTTTTACATTCATCTTAATTCCATTAGTACCTATTGTTACCATCTTTGGTTTCATACTTTGGTTATTACTAATTTATAAAGCCTGGCAGGGAAATGAGTGGGAAGTTCCGATTATCGGAAAATATGTAAGGCAGATTTTAAAGAAAGTTTAAAGCACTTAAAGTCTTTGTTAGTAAAAAATTATGAATTTGCGTCAGAGAATGGTTGACGAAATTAAGAAAAACTATGGACTAGATTCTCCACAAGTGCTTTCAGTCATGCTCCAGATTCCAAGAGAAAAATTTGTTGCCAAGTTAAAAAGAGTGTTTGCTTACCGCGACGGACCGGTTGATATTGGTTATGGTCAGACAATAAGCCAACCGTATACTGTTGCTTTTATGACACATTTGTTGGTAAGTGATAAGGCAAGCTTACGACTTCGTCGGAAGGGAAAAGTGATAAGTGGTAAGATAAAAAACTGGAGGGTGCTGGAGATTGGGACAGGATCAGGTTATCAAGCGGCCATTCTTTCTAAATTAGTCAGACAAGTTTATACAGTTGAAATTATTCCTCAACTTGCCGAAAAAGCAAAACGAACTTTAAGGAAACTCAGGTTTAACAATGTTTTTGTTAAATCAGGAAGCGGAGAATGGGGATGGAGTGAGTATGCTCCATATGATGCGATTATGGTTACTGCGGGATTAACAGAAAAAGTACCTCAGGAAATTTTTGAACAATTAAAAGTTGGCGGAGTTTTGATTGCTCCGATTGGTAAAGGTTATGATAAGGTGATGACACGTTACAATAAACTAAAAAACGGAAAAACTAAAAAAAGAGAGTTCGGAATTTTCCACTTCGTGCCGTTTGTTGGGGAGAAAAACTAGATTTTATAAATAGATTAATAAATAAATTGTCAATTCTTCAGAACTTCGTTAGTGTTTAAACCTGTTTTGAATTGTTGAGAACTCCTAAAGGACACCATACTTTCTTGTCTTCTTCGTCTATATTTAAACGCCATCCAAGTCTTATTCCTGCCATTTGGGCTATTTGTGGATTTGTAATTAGCAGACAATTGAATCCACTTTCTCCAAATGTAAGTGCAAAGCAGGCATTTTCAGTTCCTGCTCCACAACCTTTAGGATCCATCGCTTGTTCGTTTGTTATTTCTCCATTTTCTTTACTCATCTATTATCACCTCCTGAATAAAAATTTAATTATCGGATACTTTATCTTCTCCAAGAATATTTTTTGCAATTTGTATAGTTTGTTTTCTTTGTTCTCTTCTGTCACTTTGGATAGTGCAAGTTTGAGTAAACCTATTAAATCTGATCACTTCATAAGGATAATCTCCCACAGGACTAATATACCCACCGTCATCAACAGATTCTCCAAAACCATGCTCTTCGGCAATTTCCGAATGGTTTTTTCCCGGAAAGTCATAAATAATTACCTTTCCATATCTTAAGAATTTCGTGAAAACAATGGATTTGATATTTGTTTCTCTTTCCAATACTGGTGACATATTATTTATCTACCCTACTTACTTGTTGTTTAATCAGCTGAATTAAATTCTGCTGGGTTATCCTTTGAGTATTTAATCCTTTTAAGACCCAAGGTTTCTCAGCATTAATCTGCATTGATTCCTGTGTACGCTGTTGTCTTGCTTTTAAACCAGCAAGTAATTCTTGAACGTCTTGTTGGTTTAACATCAAATTAATTTCTTTTTTCATAAGAATGACTGAAGTATAAAAGGGCTAAGGCAGGACCGCTTGATTTTTAGTTTATAGGATGATCTCAATTTGAGCCTGAGTGTAATTTGTGATATTATTGTGAGGTTATGACAGCAAGAACGTGGTCGTTTTCGTATTTTCCCAAAGATTATCACAAAGATAACTTAATTAAGATAAGTCAGATTCTGAAAAAAGGAGAAACTGTTCAATTGATAGGCGCTCCCGGCTCGGGCACGTCCGCACTTGTACGATTAATAACTCAAGTTCCCAAAATAAAAAATAGTTATTTTCCCAAGAAATTTAATTTTCAATTTTTACTTTTGGACGGAAATATTCTTTTAGAAAGAAATTCTTTAACTTTATCCAGACTTTTTCTTTCGCTTTTCGGAACTCAGGCAGATATTCCGGAAGATAATGTAGGGATTAACCAAAAACTTGAAGAAGAGATCAGTAGAATTTGTTCTAAAGGAAACCTGGTTTTAATAATTGACCATATTCAGGAGCTTGATTATCCCGAACTCGCCCCCTTTTTTGCTAATCTTTCCTATGTCTATCGACGGTTTAGGCCTAATCTAAATTTTATTTTTATATCAGATAGACTACTTAGAACGAGAGCTGATTTAGAAAACTTTAAAGATTTAGGAAGGTTTTTAACATCCAATATAATTTCAATTTCCAATTTAAATCAAAAAGATAGCTTTTGGTTTATCAAAGATGTTGAAAAACAAGTAAGTCTTCATTTGAACAAGGAAGAAGAAACAGAAATATTTAAAATTTCTAGTGGTTTTCCGAGAACTATGAAGCGTTTGGTTGAAGCAGTTAGCAAAGGATTTTCGATTGACGAGTTGATGGAAAATCCCAATTTGTTTCCCGCACTGGCAATTCATTTAGATGAACTGTCTGAGTCGGGTGGAATGATTCAAGAGAGTCCGATTTTAATAGCATATAGAAATTCACTTTCAGATAAAGATAAAGGTGATCATTTTGAAAATATCAAATTTAACCAAAGACTGACAAAACTGGAAGATAAATTACTTAAATTTTTTCTATTAAAAAAAGGAGAAGTTGTTGTCAGAGAAGACGGAATAGAGAAATTGTGGGGAGAAAATGCTGTCGCAATTTCAGATCATGCCTATGATCAGATTGTTCATCGATTAAGAGGAAAACTCAGAACATCAATACCAAAAGTGGAACTTGAAACAATAAAAGGCAGAGGTCATTGTTTAAGGATTTAATGTTGACAACATACAACATACAACATACAATATAAGACGATTAATGATTAAAAATATTATGATACGGACACAAGTTTATTTACCAGAAGATCTCTACAATGAGCTTAAACTCCTGGCTTCAACTGGAAAGAAGACTTTTTCTCAGTTAATTAGAGAAGGGGTGGAGGTTGTGGTAAAGAGAAAGAAAAAGAGAAAGAAAAAATTTGGTGAAGGTTTTATTGGTGCAATTAAAGGTGGCCCCAAAGATTTATCTAAGAATATTGATTACTACTTATACGTAGAACCGTATGAGAAAAAAGAAAAGAAAAAATGAAACTTCTTACAGATTCTGATTTTCTGATAGCCAATGCGAAAAAAGACGATCCTTCTCATAAAACTGCTACAAGTATTTCACGAAAACTTCAAAAAGAAAAAACAGAGCTCTATTGCTTAAATCTTGTTGTACAAGAATCAGCGACTGTAATAAGTAAAAGAATTGGAATGGATTCCGCAAGGATTTTTTATAAAAACATAGACAGTATTATTGATAAGTTTATCATTCTTGATGAAGAGCTAGAGAAACTTTCCTGGGAAATATTTTTGGTTCAGAGGAGAAAGGGTACATCATTTATCGATTGTGCAAACATTGCGGCGATTAAAAAATATAAACTTGATGGAATTTTATCCTTTGATGATTTTTACCCGAAGGATTTAAGGATAAAATAAATCTTTATCCCTCTTAGCTTGGTGCTTGAATGTTAATGTTTCCAGTTTTCTATCAGAGTTAAATATACAAGCAGAACAAGTTGTCGAAGTAGTATTTGGTCTATCACAGAAAGATTCTAGCGACCTACTGAAAACAAAAAACGGAGAACGTTTAAATCTTATAGTGTTATCTCCAGGACAACCTCTCGGGATCAAGTCACGAACTAGTTTTTCTTCAAGTTTGCCAAGATATTCGAAACCATCTATTTTTTGTGCTGTTTCTAAATCTACAAATGTTGAATTATTTTCTACTGACATTTATTATAGGAAATTTTACTAATACTTCTTCTTCTTGTCAAATTAAGATAGAATTTTGTTATGAAATTAATAATAGGTATTGGAAATCCAGGAGAGAAATATAAGAAGACCAGACATAATGTGGGATTTCTCGTAGTCGATAGTCTATGGTCGCTGGTCTCTAGAAGTAGTGGATGGAGGTTGGAAAGAAAGTTCCAGGCTGAAGTCTGTCGACCAGAGTCCAAAGACTTAATCCTTGCTAAACCCCAAACTATGATGAATGAGTCGGGAATAGCAGTTAAGAAATTAGTAGATTTTTATAAGGTAAAGCTGGATGAATTGTATGTGATACATGATGACTTGGATGTCGAATTGGGAGAATATAAAATCCAATTCGGAACCGGCCCGAAAGTACATTATGGAATCCAGTCAATAAATCAGGCACTAGGGACCCTTCGACTTCGCTCAGGGCAAGCAAGTGATTATTGGAGGGTAAGGGTAGGGATAGAAAATAGAAAGGTGGAACAGGTAGGGCAAGTAGATAAGGTAGTAAAAACAAAAAGAGTTACGGGAGAGCCCTCCTTCGCTAAAGCTTCGAAGGGTAAAGAGTATGTTTTGCAGGATTTTACATTTGAGGAACAAAAGATAGTTGATGGAGTAATCAAGAAGGTAGTTGGGGAATTATTAAATAGAGTAGCTGGTAGCTAGTAGCTGGCATATGGATAGCAATAGAAAAACAAAAAGTTTTACTAAAATTGGAGAGGTTATTAAAAGATTTAAAAAGAATGAAGACAAATATATTTCCCATGAGTTTCAAAAATACGGTTATGAATTAGCTAAAGAATTGGGGGATCTTAAAAATAAATCTCTTTACATCAAACTTGCCAAAGAAACACCCCGAGGCCATCTAGAAGCAGCAAGGAATTTTGTGAAGGATGCATATCAGGTTAAAAGCAAAGCACGTCTTTTTATGTGGAAATTACAAGAACTTAAGAAATCACAGAAATAAATACCAATTTCCGATATTTTTATGAGTTTAAATTCAATACAATCCAACTGGATTGATTTAGTTATCTTAATCATCCTCGCTTATTTCGTGAGCGAGGCGTTTCGTGTTGGCTTTTGGATAATTTTGGCTGATTTTATTTCATTTTCTTTGTCTTTAGTTTTATCTTTTTTGACTTACCCATATATTGCAAGATTATTAAGAACCAATTTTGCAATTTCCCACTCATTTTCAAATGCTTTGGGATTTTTGTTTTCAGCAGTAATTATAGGAGCAATACTTGGTTATATTTTATCATTAATAATTCATAAAATCCCCAGAAAGTATTGGAATTTTTCAAGAAGATCTTTTTGGTCAATTTTCCCGGCAATTGGCGAAGGCTTGGTTCTTATTGCATTTATTTTAACCCTTTCCATAAGTTTGCCTCTTAATTCAAAAATTAAAACAGATCTGACTGATGCGAAAATCGGCGGAATTATATTAAAAAATACTGCAGGTCTAAATTCCAATTTCAATGATATTTTCGGAAAGGCGATTGAAGATTCATTAGCCTATCTAATTGTAAGACCAGAGAGTAAGGAAACAATTCAACTTACTGTTGGTAAAACTGAGCTTTCCAAAGATCAGGAAAGTGAAGTTAAAATGTTTAATTCAGTCAACGAAGAGAGAAGAAAACATCAAATTGCTTATCTTATTTGGGATAATGACCTAGCTAATATTTCAGAAGATTATGCAATGGATATGTGGCAAAGGACTTATTTCAGCCATTATTCACCCGAAGGAGAGAATGTGGGTGATAGATTAAAGAAAGCGGAGATAAGTTTTGTTTATGCAGCCGAGAATTTGGCAATGGCTCCAACTGTTACTATTGCTCACGCAGGTTTAATGAATTCTGAGGGACACAAAGCTAATATTTTAGATAATAAATTTTCAAAAATCGGAATTGGGGTAATTGATAATGGAATTTACGGTAAAATATTCGTTCAAGTATTTACGGATTAGTAGCAAGTAAAAAGTAGTTTGTAGTATGGGAATAAATAATTTATTTGAAAAAGTTTACAGAGTGGTTAAAAATATTCCAAAAGGGAAAGTGGCAAGTTATGGACAGATAGCAAAGTTAGCAAGAGTAAGAGGTTTGAGTAAGAGGAAGATAACACCTAGAATGGTTGGGATAGCGCTTCATAAGAATCCTGATCCAGAAAATATTCCGTGCCATCGGGTTGTAAATAAAGATGGTAGAATAGCAGAAAATTATGCATTCGGTGGATGGAAAAAGCAGAAAAAGAAATTGTTAGTAGAAGGAGTGAAATTTATAGACGAAATGCATGTAGATTTAGAGAAATTTTTTTGGAAACCACGACCATAGCCTCTTATTTCGATTCATATTAAGCTCTGAAGGTTGATAAAAGAGACAATTCTATATATAATATAGGATATTATGGCAAGATTGGAGATAGATTACATGATTAAAGAAGGTAATGGAGGAAGAGTAATCAATTCTCTGGAAAATAAAGGAAAAGGTATAACTGATTATCTGGAAAATGCAAAAATAGGTATTGAAAGCTATTATCTTGGAGAGCTTGTACAAGCCTGGGAAGAAGCTTTGGAGAGTTTGAAAAGTGGTAATCCATTTAGTCTTGAAATTGGGAAGGGGTCGTTTGAATCTCTGGAATTTTCTAAAAGAGGACTGATTATGCGTAGTAGTGAGGCTGAATCGTTTGAAAGGAGATACTATACAGCTAGAGTTCCTGGCTCATCTGACTCAGTGGATATTCGAATCTTTGGAAAGAATTTGAATGGATATGGTGATTATCCCCTGACAATCCAAATGGGTTTTGATACTCATGGTTATTCAGATGGATTATATTTATCTAAGCAAGGGATTTTTCATCAAGGACCTGAAGGAATTAGGATTACCAGAAAGGAAGAATCAGAACGTGCGGATTATAGGATAGCAATGTTTGAAACAACTTGTGGAGCCTTACATTTATGGCGAGACGTATTTGGGGATTTAGATAAAGTTACTGATGGTATTGTCAAAGTTAGTTTTTTAGACTCTAGCGAATTTGATTTGAGACTAGAACCTGACACTGCAGTTGAAGTAGGAGATGATAAAAGGGGGATAGACAACGAAGTTTTATTAGAACAAGTTAAAAAAATTATTGATAATGGAGAACTGATAGAATCTTAAGAATTCATTTTATATTTAGTAGGAAAAATTACCTCTGGCGAGTTTAATCTACCATTTACCATTAACTATTTTTCCATTTGTTTATTAAATTTTCAACCCTTATATTTATTTGTATTACACTGTCAATTTCTTTACTCGTCTAAAGAAATTGACGAAAGAAATGACGCCACATGAATTCTTTGAACTTTCATTTGTTTACTCATATTATGTTTGCAGGACTTCTTCTTGTGCATCAGATATGCACAAGATAGTCAAACATCTGCAAACTATTAAACTGTATTCACTCACTCATTCAAGAGCAAAGAATTCGGTGGATAGGATAAGAAATTATATCAATAGTGCAAGGTTAAATTCCTGTATTCTTCTGCTTGTGTCCTGTTTCTCCTGTGTACTTAATCAATCACTTGCTAAAAGTAACTGGAAAATGCGAGAATGAGGTATTCATGAAAAAACAGTTTTATATCCATTTTTCCTTTCTTATTGCTTACTTTTTAATAATTACTTTAATACGTCGTTGGTTCTCTTTAAAAGATATTGGTTTTTGGTTGGGCGGCTTAATCGGCACATTATTACCTTATAGCGATCATTTTATCTATGTCTATTTTTTAAGACCCATTGAGCCAATGTCTTTGGAAGTTAGGTCGTTGGTAGGTGGAAAAAATTTGAGGAGAGCTTTTGAATTATTGATAACAACAAGAAGGGAGCGTCAAAAAATGATTTTCCACACAGTGTATTTTCAAATAATCTTTTTAGTTCTGACTTTTTTTGTAATTACTTCATCGGGGAGTATCTTTGGCAGAGGTTTGGTTTTGGCTTTTGCCCTGCATCTGTTGATCGACCAGATTATTGATTGGATGGAAACAAAAAATCTGGATAATTGGTTTTTGAATTTACCAATTAGTTTAGATAAAGAACAAAAACAATTGTATTTGTTAGGAAATATTTTTCTTCTTCTTCTTTTTGGGTTATATTTTTAAGGTCAATAAAAATAAACTTGAAAGATTTTTATTATAGTGTAAACTACCTTTTATCCCCCTTCGCAAAAAACCCTGAGCATAAGCTCGGGGATGAATGCGAAGATATTTCTGCTTCGGAGGGATTTTGCTCCCGACGAAGGGACGCCTGACGCCTCGAAGCAGCGGGGAGAAGTTACTCCGATCGTTAGATCGGGGAGCTTCATATTCGAAGTAAGCTACTCGAAAAATAAACTACCACGGGTTAATGGTTCGGCAAGCTCACCATCCTGAACATGTCGAAGGAAGCTCATGGTATTTTGACTCAAATTAGCTATTCTACATCCACCGATCTTAAGATTGTGGATTTAGGATAAGTTGAAAAAAATTATGGAAGAGAAACAGTTAACCAAAAAAGAAAGAAGGACTTTGGCAAAAGAAATAAAAACGAGCGAAAAGAAACAGCAAATTACTTACGATAGGCTGAAAAAGTTATTTGTTTCTGTGTTCGGGATTTTTCTGATTACTTTTATTGGCTACAAGATTTATAAATGGATAAAAACTCCTGAACCTCAGGTTGCGGGTGAAGCAGTGGAAGCGACAGAGAATGACTGGATTAAAGGAAATCAGGAAGCTCAGGTAACCTTGATTGAGTATAGTGATTTTCAATGTCCGGCTTGTAAAGTTTTTTCGGAGTTGGTTAATGAACTTAGTCAGGAATTTCCCGATGATTTACGCATAATCTACAGACACTTTCCTTTAGTTTCGAATCACCAGAATGCTTTTGCTGCTGGTCGTACTTCCGAAGCTGCAGGAAAGCAAGGTAAATTTTGGGAAATGCATGATATTTTGTTTGAAAAACAAGAAGAATGGGCTGGTGAAAAAGATCCTCAAGAAAAATTTCTTTCTTATGCGAAAGAATTAGGATTAAATACTGAAGATTTTATGATTGATTATGCAGGGAAAGAAACTGAAGCAAGAGTAAACTCGGATTTATTATTAGGAAGTCGTTTAAGACTTAATTCAACACCGACATTTTTTCTGAATGCAAGAAAAATATCTCCCAGAGGTTATGACGAGATGAAAAAGTTGGTAGAGGAAGCAATTAGTGAGCAAGATTAATCCTGATTCCAATGGTAATTAATTTATTATCCTTTTTGACTTTACTTTCAAACATTTTTGTCGTTCTTTTTATTGTTTTACATATATTTTCAATAAAGAAAATATATGTAAATTTAATAATTAAATTAATAGAAAAAAAAGGAGGGGAAATTGCCTTTATTTTTAGTTTGGTAGCTACTTTGGGAAGTTTGTATTTTTCAGAAATTGCTTTGTTCGAACCCTGCAAACTTTGTTGGTTTCAAAGAATTTTTATGTATCCTTTGGTTGTTATTTTGGGAGTCTCATTGTTTAAAAAAACAAAGGATGTGTTTTATTACGTACAGCCTTTGTCAGCAGTAGGTGCATTAATTGCGATATATCATTATTATTTTCAGATTAATCCTAATCCTTTAGCTCCTTGTTCGTCGGTTGGATTTTCTGTTTCCTGTAATTTGAATTTTTTTACGCATTATGGTTACATAACAATACCCTGGATGAGTTTTAGTGCGTTTTTATATATTTTTTTAGTATCACTTGTAAAATTAAGAAGTAAAAATAACTCCTAGAAGATCACTTTGTTAAGTTTACGTTCCGCAACTTATCTATGATTCGTAATTAAAGTCAAGAATTTTGATGTTCTTATTTTCAATGATTGTTAATTGTCCGCATTTAGGAAATTCTCCAAGATCTTTTTTAGTAATATAGCCTTTAAGAATAAGAGCTTTCATTGCTGCAATAGGCCATCCATGAGAACAAACAGAAACACTTGTAGTATTTAATTTTTCCATTTCATTAACAAAATTTTTTAATCTTTGTTCAAGTTGTTCCAGGGTTTCTTCTGCTCGGCTTAAACCTTCTTCTCTTATTCTTTCATCGGGTATAAATATTTTCCCGGTGATTTTGCTAATAATATCGGTTGTTTGGATAGCTCTTTTATAGGGAGAAGTGTAGTTGTGGTCCGAAATTTTATCTTTAAGATAATTTGCTAATTTTTCTGTAATAGGCACTGCTTCAGGTAATATTTCTGCTTTTTCAAAATCGTCTCCATAATGAAGATCGTTTTTGGAATAGTATGTTTCTCCGTGGCGGAAAATATAATAAACCATTACTTAAGATTATCTATTGATAGCAATTATTGCAAAGGTTAAAATACTCTCGCAATCATGCTAACCGATTCCAGAGTAATCAAACAAGCACAGATTTTAGTTACCTATTCCTGCAAAGTAAAAAAGGGTGATAATGTTTTAGTTGCTTCCGATTTTGAAGCTAAACCTTTACTTCTAGAGGTTTACAAATTACTTATACAAAAAGGTGCTAACGAAGTTCGTTTTAATACCGGTTCATATGAGTTTTCGGAAATATTTTTCAAAAATGCAAGCAATGACCAGATTAACTACTTTCCTCAGATTGCTATGGATGAGATGAAGAAAATGGATTGTTATATTGGAATTTCTTCAGTCACCAATACCCGAGGATTATCCCAAATTGATGCAAAGAATATGTCTATTAGAGCCAAAGTGGTAAGACCGATTACTGATTATCGTGTAGAGAAAACGCGTTGGGTTATTACCAGATTTCCTACCAATGCCCAAGCTCAGGAAGCTGATATGAGTTTGAGCGATTATTCAGATTTTGTATTTAATGCTGTAAATCGCGTTGACTGGAAGAAAAAGTTTAAAGAGCAGGAAACTCTGCGAAAATTAATTGATGCAACAAAAGAAGTGCATATATTAGGTGAAGAGACTGATTTGAGATTAACCATTGCCGGACGGAAGGCTGAAAATTGTGCGGGGGAACACAATATGCCTGATGGTGAAGTTTTCACCTCGGTTGTTGAAGATAGTGCCAATGGTTTTATTAGCTATTCATTCCCGGCTTTGTATATGGGTCGAGAATACCATGATATTCGTTTGGAGTTTAGGAACGGTAAAGTTGTTAAAGCTACCGCTAGTAAAGGTGAGAAAGATCTTAATAAAATTCTGGATATGGATTCTGGCAGCCGCTTTGTTGGAGAACTCGGATTTGGCAATAATTATCAGATAAAAAGATTTACCAAAGATATTTTATTTGATGAAAAAATCGGAGGGACAATTCATATTGCTTTGGGTAAAGGTTATAAAGAAACGAAAAGTTTAAACAAATCCGCGCTTCATTGGGACATGATTAAAGATCTTCGCAAGAGTGGACCTGCCCTCCGAAGCCTCGGCGAAGGAGGGGAAATTAGATTTGACGACAAAGTTGTGCAAAGAAATGGTAAGTGGGTGTTTAATTAAAAATAATTGGTTTGATAGAAACATTTTTTTGTAAGGATTTAATATCTTTACACCCCAGTTTCTGCATTGATTGTTTAATTGCTGCAATAAGACGAGGGATATAAGTAAAGCCTGAACCTTTATAACCAACTTTATACACCTTTCCTTCAGGAATTTTTATTTGGGCACCTTCAATTGCATATCGATACGAACCGCGCATTTCCATTGCTTCCATTGATCCCATACCTCGGTATTTTTTTACCAAATACCCCAAACTCTCATCAAATTCTGCCTCGCCAGGCGCTTCCTCAAGTCCTGCGAACAGACTTCCAGCCATTACACTATCTGCTCCGAGCGCCAAAGCTTTAGTTATATCAGACGGTTTTTTTATTCCTCCATCAGCAATTAAAGAAATTTTATGTTGATGATTTTTTGTTAATTTATCTTTTGTCTGACTGCAATCAGAAACGGCAGACGCTTGTGCTCGACCAACCCCCAGGATCTCTTGGGTAATACAAGCCGCCCCAGGTCCGATTCCTACTCTTAGAGCATCAACCCATTTACCCCCTGACTTGATAATTTCAGAGACCATTTTTCCAGAATCCACGTTTCCCAAAACAACATCCATCTGCGGGTAATTTTTTTTGGTAAACTTTGCAATTTCGATCTGCTGTTTAAAAACAACTGATGCGTCAACTACTATTCCGTCAACTCCGACTTCAACAGCCTGTTTTATCCTTTCTTTAGCCAAGTTAAGTCTTGATTCAACTGCAATTAAAACTTTTAGGCACTTATTTTTATCTTTGGTAGCAAGTGGATATGTTTTATCTTTTCTCAAATCACTGTCAGTAACTAGAGCTACTAACCGATTACTTTTATCAATAATTGGCAATGTATCCAGATTGTTTTTTCTAATAATTTTATTAGCTACCCGAATATCAGCTTTATCCAAAGTTAATTCTCTTGGTGCTGTAACTAATTTTGAAAATGGAGTCATTAGCTTTTTTAAAGGAGTATTTAATTCTTTTTCAGTTTCTAGATATCGAATATCACGACGGGTAACAATTCCAATAAGCTTTGTTTTCAGAGTCCCGTCTTGGGTAATTGGAGTACTGTAAAATCCGTGTTTTTTTGCGATTTCCAAAACATCAGTCACCTGACTATTTGGTCCCAGAACTAAAGGTTTGAGAACAAATCCCGCTTCAAATCGTTTTACTTTTTCTGCTTCAGCAATCTGCTCTTCAATTGTTTTAAAATTGTAATGGATTACGCCAATCCCCCCCATTAATGCCAGTAGAATTGCCATCTTACTTTCTGTTACAGTATCCATCGGCGAGCTGATAAGTGGAGTTTTAAGGATAGTATTTTTTGAAAGAAAAGTGGTTAAATTAACTTCATCTCGTTCAAAATCAGGCAGCTTGTCACAGACTAAGATTATATCTTTGTACCAAAATTCTTTATCCTGAAGGTTATTTCCGAGTTTTAACATTTATCAATACTAACCCTATGAAAAATTCCTGTCAAACCAGTTCAGTTAATATCTATATTTCATTAAAGATCGGAGTCTTTGTAGTTACTTATCCTGAATCATTCTAAATATCTCCCAATTTGTTTATCGTAGTTAGATATTTTGTAAAACACTTTAACAGCAAGCTTTTTTCTTAACTTCTGCGTTACTTGATTTTTCTTAAGCTTTTCTAAAACTTCATCATAGTCTTTCGTATCGGAAATAACCAAAACATGTTTGAAATTTTTTGCTGCTGCTCGGAGTAGTGCAACGCCACCTATATCGATTTGTTCAACAGCTTGGTTAAGGGTTACGCCTTTTCTTTTTATTGTTTGCTCAAAAGGGTATAGATTTACAACAACAAGGTCAATTGTTTTTATTGAGTGTTTTTTAAGCTCTCGAATGTGAATTCGATTATCTTGATCAGCTAAAATTCCGGCATGAATTTTGGGATGGAGAGTTTTTACTCGTCCAGATAATATTTCAGGGAAACCCGTGACACTCTCGACAGTTTTAACTGTGAATCCGGCGTCCGACAGATATTTTGCGGTTCCGCCTGTTGAAATAATGTCTAAAGAAATATTTTTACTAAGAGCATTAACAAAATCAATCAAGCCACTTTTATCATATACACTTATTAATATTCGTAACTTTTTCTTTCTCGACATATCGAAATAATAATGACTATTTAACCCTAAGGTCAAGAGCTGTTAGTGTCTAAAACAACGAATTCCAGTGAATATCATTGCAACCTTATTTTTATCACAGACATCAATAGCCTGTTGATCACGGATTGATCCGCCCGGCTGGATGATTGCTTTCACGCCTGCATTTATCAAGGTAGTTGGTCCATCAGGGAAAGGAAAAAAAGCATCAGATGCAACAACTGTATTTTTTGCTCTTTTTCCAGCTTTTGTGACGGCAAGTTGGGTACAGCGAACGCGATCTTGTTGGCCAACTCCGCTTGCTATCAGTTGCTTGTTCTTTGCAAGAACGATACAGTTTGCTTTTGACACCTGACAAATTTTCCAGGCAAAAATTAAATCAGAAACTTGTTTTTTTGTGGGCTTTTTCTTTGTCATTACTTTTAAATCTTTATCTTTTAATTGATATACATCCCTTTCTTGAACAAGCAATCCTCCGCGAATTTTTTTAATATCATGTGTGATATCAACAACCGGTTTTTTTAATACGCTGTTCACCAGAATTCGTAAATTAGGCTTGTATGAAAAAGTTGTCCTGGCACTTTTACTTATGCCAGGACATACCAAGACTTCGAAAAAACGCTTGTTTGCAAGCATGATTTTTGCCAATCGAGAACTTACAATTCTGTTTATGGCAACGATTCCGCCAAAAGCTGCCAGACTGTCTCCATTCCAAGCTTTGATAAAAGCTTTATTAATATCACGATCTATGCTTGCTCCACAGGGATTTCCGTGCTTAATAACAACACCGCTGGGATTTTTTTGCCCGATTAGAGTTAGAGTTGTAACCGACGCATCGATATCCAAATAATTATTAAAAGAAAGTTCTTTTCCCTGTAGTTGTTGAAAATTAAAAAAAGCTAATGAATCAGCTGTTTTTTCTCTCCATGCCCAGCCCTTTTGATGCGGATTTTCTCCGTAACGAAGTTTAATGGAGAAGTGGTAAGACAGATTATACTTTTTCACTTATTTAGAATTCTTTCAACTGCCAGCACAGCATTTCCCGGATCAATCACTGTCATCACAGGTACGTTTGAGGGCATTTGAAGAGTTGAATGGATATTTACCAAATAGTCATTTTTATCCTTAAAAGGAGGACAAGCAATAACCACAAAATCACTGTTTGCTGCAACAAACCCGGACAAAGCATTAGATCTTCCAGCAACGGTGACCGCGATGACTTTTCTGTCAATCCTTTTGTAAATATCGATTATCCTCAAAATTTCTAGAGGATTTTTGTGAGCTGAAGCATAGTAAATGCTATATTCTATCTTTTTTTCTTTCAAAGGTTTTTCCAGTTTTTCTACAAATGCTTTATCACTCGTACTTCCCGCGATAATTATTACTCTGTCAGTCAGATGTTTTAAATTCTTTTTAATCCGTAATTCAATATTTCCTTTTTCCGGCTCAAACTTTTTATTGGTTATCATCTCGTATAGGGTTGTATAGCGTTTACTTACTTTACTGCGGAATGATTGCGGCATAGTTGGTGCTTTTCCATCACCACGGTATCCTTTTTCAGTAAACCAAAGCCGGAAAAATTCTTTATCAAAGTTTTCCGGTTCTTTTCCTTTTTCAAATAGTTTTTGATAACTATCTTTGATCCAAAATCTGGATGAATCAGGAGTAAATATTTCGTCAATTACGGTGAGTTCTCCGTTATTATCTCCAAACTCGATTTTGGTATCAACTAAAATTAATCCTGCCTTGGCACATACCTCTGTTGCTTTTTCAAATAACGCAAAAGCTTTTTCTTCCATCTCTTCATAAATTTTCTTTGGAATAATTTTTCGCTTGATAATTTCTGCTTTAGAAATTTTTTCATCATGATTGCCAGGGCTTATTCCTCTGGTTGTTGGTGTAATTACTGGTTGGGGAAGTATTTGATTTTTCTTTAATCCATCAGGAAATTTAAGTCCGTAAATTGTTCGTTTGCCTTGATCATAGTTGTACCATAAGGATGTAATTGTAGATCCGCTTATATAACCCCTGATAACCATTTCGATTGGATAGGCTGTACAATTTTTGGCGATAGTTACATTGGGGTCAGGAATTGAAATAACGTGATTGGGGATAATGTCAGAAGTCTTGTTAAACCAAAAAGCAGCGAGTTGATTTAAAACCTGGCCTTTATATTGAATCTCACCCAAGATCCTATCAAAAGCAGAAATCCGATCAGAAGTAACAATTATTCGTTTACCATTATAGAAATAGTAATCCCTAACTTTTCCCTGATACTTTTTGCCAAAACCTGTTAAGTTAACTGTTTTAAGCATGAGCATTTTATTATTTTCAGTTAGAGCTTGACGGCAAACAATTCCATTAAGTCGTCTAGACTTTGAGCAGACTTTACCAGATCAATTCTTGCTTGCAAGCCAGCTCTCGCTCTATCTGATAAAGTGGGATCTTTTAATAATTCCTCCAAGTCTGTTGTATCTGTATAGAAAGCGAATTGTTCCTCTTTTGACATTTTTCTAACGTCATCAGGAGTAATAGTGGGTTCTGATTCAGACATAAGTATGTTCACCTCCGATCTATAAATCCTCAATAATTTTAATTACTTTTGATAAATCATCTTTTATCACAAAGTCTGCGTAGTTTTCAATATCACCTTTGGGATTAATGGCAATACTTTTAGTTGCAAATTCAAAGATAGGCTTATCTGCAGGGGAGTCGCCGATTGCCATAATTCCAGTTGAGTCAATTTTATTTTCTTTTAGTATTTTTTTAATACCGTCGAGTTTATGACTTTTGCTGGTGAAATCTTCATTGGAAAGTGAAAGAATTACATTCCCCTTCATTTTTGGTTGAGTTCCAACGACATAGGTAATTCCCAGTGTATTTTGATAACACTTTAATATTGGAATTATATTTCCAGAATACAAAATTGTAAGGATATTTTTGGAATTAAGGTAATTAAAAAGTTTTCCTGCTCCTTTCCTTAGATGATTTTTTTTGGAAAATACTTGGCTTATCTGATCAATCGACACTCCCTTTAACAAATTTACTCTTTTAATAAGTGATTCACGCCCGCTAATTTTACCTTCAAAGAAATCTTGGTTTAACTTCTTGCTTTCTTTTTCTTTGCCAACAATTCCACAAACTATATCTAAAACATCTGACGTTACAAGTGTTCCGTCAAAATCAGAGAGAAATGCTTTTAATTTCATAATGAAATTTATATTAGTTTTTTTGCTAGACCAATATAATTTTCCGGTGTAATACCTTTTAATTCTTTTTTAACACTTTCTTTCACTTTTAATTTTTCAATAAATTTATGTAAATGCTCAAGAGTTACTTTTTTCCCTCTGGTTAATTCTTTAAGTTCTTCATAGGGCATTTTGGCACCTTCTCTGCGCAATACACTTTGTATTGCTTCTGCTAAGATTTCCGGATGACTGTTTAAATCAGTTTTAATTACCTTATAATTTGCTTCGATTTTACTTAATCCTTTCAAAGTATTATTAAAAGCCAAGATACTATGACCAAATGCAACACCAAAGGTTCTGGTAACTGTGGAATCAGTTAAATCCCTCTGCAGCCTTGAAATTGGAAGTTTGTTTGCAAAATGATTGAGTAAGCTATTTGCTATTCCTAGGTTTCCTTCACTATTTTCAAAGTCAATCGGATTGACTTTGTGGGGCATTGTTGAGGATCCAACTTCACCCTCATTTACTTTTTGCTTTAGGTAATCAAGAGAAATATAAGTCCATATGTCGCGGTTAAAATCAATGAGAATATTATTGACTCTGACCATTGTTTGAAATGTTTGAGCGAAAGTGTCGTAGTCTTCAATCTGGGTAGTAATAAGATTGGGTTTTAATCCAAGAGACTCTACGAAGTTATTTGAAAATTTAATCCAGTCTACTTTGGGAAAGGCTACTAAGTGGGCATTGTAATTTCCGACCGCGCCATTTAGTTTGCCGGTTAGTTGGGGGAAGGTTTGGATTTGTTTTTCAAGTCTCGATGCAAAGATGGCAAATTCTTTTCCTAAAGTAGTGGGAGATGCAGGTTGGCCGTGGGTTCGGGAGAGCATTGATAAATTTTTGTATTTTTTGGCTAAACTTTCTATTTCTTTGATAAGACTTTTTAAAGTAGCGAAGTAGCTTTTTTCCAAACAGTCCTTGATCATCAAGGAAAAGGCAATATTGTTTATATCCCAACTTGTTAGTCCAAAGTGGACAAACTCAGAAATATCTTTAAGTGAAGTTCTGGAAATTTTTTCTTTGATTAGATATTCAACTGCTTTTAAGTCATGATTAATTTCCTTCTCGATAATTTTAACACGCCTTGCATCATAAAGAGTAAAGTCTTGGAAGATAGATAATAAAAACTTTTTTTCTTTTGCAGATAATTTTCTAATAACTCTGATTTCGGATAGTTCAATTAAGTAAAGAACCTCGACTTTTATGCGGTATTTAATTAATGCGTATTCTGAAAAATAATCCAATAACTCTTCCAGATTGCCACGGTATCTTCCGTCAACTGGAGAGATTGCATATAATGGTTCGATGAGTTTCATATACAATAATTATATAGACTCAATACTTTTTGTTTAGTCTGTTGGGTATTTTTTTAATTAGGCAGGATGTCTACGGTCGTGTTGTTTTAGAAAAACTGTCCCGCTTTCTGTCATGTGAGCTGGTTCTGCCTCCTCTAAAATTCTCACAGCATCTTCCATTTTGAGAAATTCTCCGTACTGGGCCTGTTGACTGCCGGCAAAACGGTCAATCCGTACAAAACTTAGGTCTCTGTTCCCCTCACTCCCAACTAAATAATATTCTTTCCAATGAGTTTTTTCCTGCTCACTTGGAAGAGGAGATCGGTATTCAGTAGGCCACTGCTCAGTACTTAAAAGTAGAACAACATCTGCCCTCCCAGTATCCAGTTTATGCCTTACTTCCTGCTTCCTTAATCCCAAAATACCGGAGCGTTTTTTCACCGTAAATGTGTATACTTTATTTTCTCTTTCACCCATAAGCTATTTCACCTCCTTACGAGACAGGTGTCTAGTGATTTAATTACTTTCTTAATTTAAAAACCTTTCCTTCATATATAATTTTCAGAGGTTCGATAATGACTTGTTTTGTTCCTTTTTCTACTAAACCTATGACGTAAGCATTTATACCAGTTTTTTTTGAAATTGACAATGTCTTTTTTACATCTTTTTCCGGAATAAAAATGGCAAATCCTGCTCCCATGTTTAAACTTGAATATGCATCTTTGTGCTCTAAATTTGCTTTTTCCACAATAAATTTTAAAACATCGGGAACCGGAGGTAGCTTTGTTATTCTGTATGTGAATTTGTTAGGGTGACGCATAATCTTCAACCAACCGTGACCTGTTATATTTACCATGTAGTGGATGTCAATTTTGTTCTTAAAAAGTTTATCAATTAGTTTGGTATAGATGGTTGTCGGCTTCAAAAGTGCTTCTCCATACATTGACTTACCATTTATTTTTGTTGCATATCCTTTGGGTAACTTTTCTGCAATTTTTCTTGCCAAAGTTAGTCCATTAGCATGAATGCCACTGCTTGCAAACACTACAATGACATCACCACTTTTCAACTTATCACCTAAAGTCAATCGACTTTTTGGTTTAATAATTCCTACACATGATGCTGCTAAGTCAATTGCATTTTTTTCAACCACACCGGTTAAAGCTGGTGTTTCTCCGCCTCCCCAGCTAACTTCTGATAAATTACAAGCTTTTTTCCAACCATTTACTAAATCCCGAATTCTCTTCTCATCATCAAACCACTCAGAACTTCCGGCTGCCCAATATGCATGAACACTGATCGGTTTGGCTCCAACCGCGACAATGTCATTAACTGCCATTGCAATTGTGTCTTGAGCGATATCATCATAATAAGTCTTGCCGGTAATTTTTCTCATCTCATCGGCAACTAGAGCTTTAGTACCAAGACATTCGGTAATAGAAGCTAAATAAAATTGATTGCAGTCAATTACATAAGCAGATTCACCTCGGCTTTGCGGTAACTCTTTAAATCCGGTATCTGATATATTTTTAGCGGTTTTTTGCGCAGCTTTTTGTGCCAAGATTTTAAGAGGATCGATTTTTCTATAATCCACTCCGGATATTGGGTATGTTATCTGGAATTTTTTATTCACGATTTATATATAAGGATAATCACTTTGAAATTAATGAAATTTGACTTAAACCGACAATGCAGATAATATAGCTTGCAAACAAAAAATACAATATGGTTGAAATAGGTAAACATAATCCAACAGAATCTGATGATAAAAGTGTATCTCATTTGGTTGCAACAGGTCACAAATATGACACTGGGTATGAAAAACCAGACTTACGTGGCACCGAAGATCAGCGACCATGGGATCTGCAGGATATTATTAAACAATGTTTATCACCTCAAGCTTCGTATGTCGATGTTGGCTGTGGAACCGCAACAAAACTCATTCCACTAGCTGGTTTTGCTAAAAGGGTTATTGGAGTAGATAATAACCTTACTATGCTTAAAAGGGCTTACGAGAATACCCAAAATGCTGGAGCAAAAATCACTTTTATTCATGGTGATTCCGATCATTTGCCTTTCGCTAGTGACTCGATTGATACACTCACTTATATGCTTAGTCCTCGTAATAGTTTAGAAGCAGTCAGAGTTCTTAAACCAGAACAAGAAAGTGTTCTTATTGCAGAAAATGTAGGAAGGTTTGATAAAAAAAATATCGAAGCGGCGTTTGGAAACGATAGCTCAGGAAAACCACGAGGATGTCACATTGGCAATCCTAAAAGAAGTATTGCTTATACAAAATTGGATATTGAAAGCGCTGGGTTTAGAATAGTTGATATTCGAGAAGGATATTGGAATACTTG
>Ga0154801_103_pt1 | contig 46364 bp, 37 predicted proteins | sample Rifle2008BG16ft_FD_105809 | JGI IMG/M metagenome (GOLD analysis project Ga0154801, IMG submission 105809) | Candidatus Woesebacteria bacterium RBG_16_34_12 | reverse complement strand
TTCTAATATATTTTTCTTTTAACCATGTCCAGTGGGGGAGTTGGGTGAAAAATATTGCCCGTTCTGGATGTGGCATTAACCCCAATATTTTACCCGTTTTATCAGTGATACCGGCGATATTTTCAATTGATCCGTTTGGGTTTGCAGGTAAAAATTGATATTTGCAGATTTCTCCCTTTTCATAGCTTAATCCGATCATCTGCTTTTCCTTTAAATCATCCAATATTTTTTCTTCCGCAAAATATTTACCTTCTCCGTGGGCAATCGGAAGCGAAATAGTTTCGATATTTTTTAACCATGGACTTTTATTGTTAACTTTCAAATCCACCCAGCGATCAATGTAACGAGCCGAATCATTATGAGTAAGTGCTCCGGGAAGAAGTCCAAGGTGGGTCAAAATTTGGAAACCGTTACATATTCCAATTACCAGTTTATCTTTTTTAATAAACTTATCAATTTTTTCAATCAAATTATTTTTAATTTTATTAGCATACGCCTTACCTGATCCGGTATCGTCACCATAAGAAAATCCTCCAGGAATTGCTAATACTTGATATTTCCCAAGTGTATTTGAGTTATTTGTAAGATAATTAATATGGATAATATCAGCGTTGCCTCCAGCAAGTTTAAATGCATGAGCTGTTTCTTCTTCACAATTTAATCCGTACCCAGAAAGCACTAAGATTTTGACTTTTTTCATTTTTCCACACCTAACTTAGGAAAACCCACTCGACCAAACTAAGGGATTTTCAAGTTTATCTAATAATCTTTATATGTTGAATGGTAAGCCTGGTATGCTTTTGCTAAATTAATATTTACCAGCCTAACGTTACTGTTTGTATTAATTTCCAAATTAGGTTTTTCAAAAACTTTTCCAATGAGTGATTTTGGAACATCTGCCATGATTTTTTCAAACCTTTTTTTATTTCTTGTTGCAACAGTTATCAGAATTCTTCCTTGACTTTCAGAAAACAACAGATTATCGTTTTGACTAACTGTTCCTGGAATACTTTCTAAATTAATTTTTGCACCCAGCATTCCAGCAATACATTTCTTCACCATTGCAATAGCCAGACCCCCCCTTCCTACACTAACGGCTGAAGCAATGAGATTCTCCTTAATGCATTGATAGATAGTTTTATACAATTTTCTATTTTGAAAAGCATTTACTCTAGGAATATTAATTCCAGCAACCCTTTTCTTTTCTTGGTCACTAAGATAAGCATAGTATTCGCTTCCTGTAAGTTCGTCATGAGTTTCTCCAATTATATAAATCAAATCACCAGGGAATTTAACATCAATTGAGATAGCTTTACTGACATCATCAATTACTCCAAGAGAGGATATTAAAAGCGTTGGCGGAACAGAAATCTTGATCGGTTTTCCATTTTTATCAAAGCCTTTAAAGTCATTAAACATACTATCTTTACCTGAGATAAAAGGAGTTTGAAAAGCTGTAGCGTAGTCATAACATGCCTTAGTTGCTTTTTTAAGTTGCCAAAGGCGTTCCGGCTTGTCCGAACTGCACCAGCAAAAGTTATCTAAAAGCGCCAAGTACTCAATATTAGCACCGGCGGCAACTGCATTTCTTATTGCTGTATCAATACAAGAGGCCGCCATCTGGTAGGTATCATAATCGCTTAAATTAGGGTAACAACCTTGTGAAAGAACAACTCCTTTGATTGAGTTAAATACTGGTTTTACTACGCATGCATCAGCATTAACTCTACCTCTACCCTGAAGTGGTTTTAGCACAGACCCTCCCTGGACTTCGTGATCGTATTGGGTTGAAATGAATGAATAACTTGTTATGTTAGGTCGTGTTAATAGCTCAAAAATTATACGACCATAGTCAGTAGGTTCAGGGATATTTACTGTAAATTTAGGGATTTTATATTTTTTAGTCCTCATTGGACGAATGGGTAAACCGTTATGTAAGAAATCCATGTCAACATCCATAATTGTCTGTTGGTTAAATGAAACAATACACTTACCAGAATCAGTGAAAGTTCCTATGATAGTTGCTTCAACACCGTGTTTATCCATTATTTTTTTGAACCTTACCCAATTTTTTGGAGGAATGGCTAAAGTCATTCTTTCCTGCGATTCAGAGATCCAAACTTGCCAAGGAATAAGACCCGAGTACTTCAGAGGAACTTTCTCTAACTGAACCTCACAACCACCTGATTCTTTTGCCATTTCAGCAACGCTACAAGAAAGCCCACCAGCCCCATTATCAGTAATGCTTGTATATAAATTTTTGTCTCGGACTTCTTTGATAACTGCATCACTTAATTTCTTTTGAGTTATCGGATCTCCGATTTGAACAGCCCCCATCGGACTTCCCGAATCCATCGCTTCAGAAGAAAAGGTTGCGCCGTGAATTCCATCTAACCCAACGCGCCCACCGATAATTACAATTAAATCACCGGGTGACGCTTTTTTTTTGTGTGAATCTTTCTTATTAATTTTTCTGGGGATTAATCCTAGAGTTCCAACAAAAACAAGTGGTTTGCCTCGATATCTTTTATCAAAAAAAACAAATCCCTGAGGGGTGGGAATACCAGAACAATTTCCACCCACATTCACTCCTTCGATTACCCCATCCATAATTCTTCGTGCTGATAGCATCTTTTGTGTAAAATTAACCCCTTTATATAAATCATTTTTATCTTTCGGATCAGCAAAACAAAAACCATAACGATTGATGATGGGTTTTGCTCCCAATCCAAATCCAATCGTATCTCTATTTACTCCTACAATTCCTGTAATTGCACCCCCAAACGGATCAAGTGCTGAAGGGCTATTATGAGTTTCAACTTTATCAGTGATTAAATAGTTTTCATCAAAAATGATTGCACCTGAATTATCTTTAAAAACCGAAACGCAAAAATCTTTCCCCTTTTTCGATTTTCTGATTTTTTCAGTTGCATTTTTGATATATGTTTTAAATAATCCATTTTCTATTTCATCAACCGGATCAGCAAAAATTGTGTGTTTACAATGTTCAGACCAAGTTTGAGCAATTGACTCCAGTTCAATATCAGTTGGTTGTCGCTTTTTCTTTTTAAAATAAGCTTGGATAGTTTTCATATAACCCAGACTTAAAGACAGAGGTCCTCTTCGACCCCCATTTTTATTAGCAATACCTTGTTTTCCGATAGTAATTAACTCCTCATCGCTAACATTGAGATTAACTTTATCTATCTCTACCTTTTTTCTAAGCTTAACTTTGGGTATAAATGCATTCATACCTTTATCTTTTTTAAATTGCCGATAACTTTTAACATTGGCTCTTTGGATAAGAGGATTGAATAAACTGCTGGTTAATATTTCCACCTCTTTTATTGATAAATTTCCCTGAATATAGATAATTTGAGAGAAATAGACACCTTCTTTTTGAGAAAATTTTAATCGCTTACCAGAATTGGTGTGAGATTGTGTTCTGAAAAAATCTTCAATGCTTTCTTTTGCAGTGGAACCTACATTGTCAGTTACTCCAGGTAGAAACCCGATTTCCACCGCCCAGGTAAAATGATTAGGAGCAAAAGATTTGTTTATTGAGGCAGTTTGAATAACTGGATTCGTTAAAAGTTGTGTAATTTTTTGTAGCTTACCTATACTAAAAGCTTTATCAATAGTGTAGACATCAGTTAACCAAAGGTTTATTATTTTCTTGCTAATCTCTAAGCTTTTCAGTTGTTTTAGTTTCAGTTTCGCTCGCGCATCAGGAATTATAGGGGTTATTTCTATCCGGTTTATCATTGATCGAGGAGCTTTCATAATTAAGTACCAATATCTTTTCGATAGTGCAATCCTTGAAAGTCAACCTTTGCAATTTCTTGGTATGCTTTATTTCCAGCTTCACCTAAAGTGACACCAGAAGAAACAATTGACAGCACTCGTCCGCCGTCCGTAATAAAACATTGTTTTTCTGTGTCCCATTTCGTTCCGGAATGAAAAACTAAACTGTCGGGCGATATTTGATTAAGACCACTAATTTCTTTTCCGGTGGCATAACGTTGTGGATAACCTTTGTACCAACCATTTTTTCCGCGAGTTCTGCCTGAAGTAGCACATACGCAAACATGGTAGTTTTGGTCCCAATCAAGTCTGCCTAATTGACCGAGATTACCCTCAATTATTCCCATACTGATATCAACCAAGTCTGTCTTAAGTCGGGGATAAATAACTTGAGCTTCAGGGTCACCCATGCGGACATTGACTTCAAAAACATAAGGATTTATTTTTCCGTTTTCTTTGAGAAAAGTGCCTCCGATATAAAGAATTCCTTTATAAGTAAAACCAAACTTTTCCCGACACCCCTGAACTAAGGGTTGCGCAATTTGTTTCATAACTGTATCAGTTAATTCTTGTTCATTTTCTCGGTAAGGTGAGTAAGCCCCCATTCCACCAGTATTTAATCCTTCGTCTTTATCATGAGAGCGTTTGTAATCTCTTGCCCATGCCATGGGGAGTACAGTTTCTCCATCCGTAAACGCAAAAAAAGAAAATTCCTCTCCATCAAGACGTTGTTCTATAACAATTTGATTACCGGCTTCTCCAAATTTTTTTTGAACCATGATTAAATCTACTGCTTCTAAGGCTTCTTGTTTGGAGGTTGTTACTATCGAACCTTTTCCAGCTGCTAGTCCTGAAGCTTTTACTACTACAGGATTAGGTTGAGATTTAATATAGTCCTTTGCTTTGTCAGGATCACTAAAATTGACATAATCGGGAATTGGAATATTTAAAGTTCTCATCACATCCTTAGCCCAAGCTTTGCTTCCTTCTAACATTGACGCTTTTTTACTCGGACCAACAATAGCAAGACCTTCATTTTCAAACACATCAACGATACCTAACGATAGTGGTTTTTCGGGGCCCACAAAAATAAGATCAACACCCATTTCCTGAGAAATGGCAGCAAGTTTTTGAATATCTTCTTGTCTTTCAATGCTCAAGTCAACTTTTTGCAGACGCCCATCAATTTCATTGTGCCCATTGAACATACCATCATTGCCGTGAGCTACATAGAGAGTTTTTACTTTATTACTATTTAAGAAAGCTTTTACTGCAGCATGCTCTCGACCCCCAGATCCAACGATCATTACCTTTCGTAAAGTTTCTTTAGTCACTGACATTAAAATTATCCTGTTGGAAATAATCTACTTGCTAAATGTTTGGCTTCATTAACAATACCATCTGTGTTTTTAGGTATTAGTGGTCGGTTTCGTTTAAAACCTGGAACGTCATCTTCTTTGGAAAATTGTCGTAAAGTTTCAATTACGTTATTGTGCTCTAATGGTAATAGTTGAATTTGAATTTCATGAGTTGCATCAATAAGAGGTTGTGGGTGTCTAGTCATGTCTGCAATGGTAACAGGTCGCATGAAAGAGGATATGTTCAGTTCGTTAATTCGAATTAAATTGCCTTTATCATATTCTTCAGTTACGTGGTGGGTCGTCGACTCTGTCCAAGGATTTACATCTTCTACTGCCCAAGTATAGGCAACTCGAGCGCAAGTAACCCGTGCCCCGAACATACTTTTGCCACCAAAATCTACTCTTCCTGGATCTAATGGTCCGGGATGCTGGTTAATTATTTTTCCACGATATTCGTCAATTACATTTGGAGGGGTTTTTACTAGCCAGCCGTTTTGAGATACAAGATCGACCCCAACATTTCTCAGTATGCGAAGTAATTCATCACCAAACGCCTCAGAAGTAGGAAATATACTTTTTTGGACTACATAGGTCTCAATACCTAATGCTTGAGCTTTATGAATTCCAACGGTATCCGGCCGACTTGAGATAACAGCTACTGGTTCAATGCCAATTAGTTTGCCGCTTTGACAGGCCTTAATTACTGCCTCAGCTGTTGTTCCATCACCAGAAATAAGTAATGAAGTTCGTAATAAAGATTCCTTAGACATAAGACAACAATAATATATAATTCATTCGTGTTGGTTTATTAGTTGGCCATATTCATCTATAGGGTAAGTCTGACCAGTCATACATCCCATACAAAAACCTTCAACGTTAGGATTGCCAGTTATAGCTTTACGCAATCCTTGAGGACTTAGATAAGCTAAACTATCAGCTCCAATTTCTGCTTCAATTAATTTAAGATTACTGTCGTATCTTGCAGCGATTAACTCAGTACTTTTTCTGGTATTAACTCCCAGATGACAACGATTATCTATACGAGGAGATAAAACTCTCCAGTGAGTTTCAACAACTCCATAAGATTCTTTCAGTAATGAATTTAATCCTTTTGAAATATTGCCACGGACAATTGAGTCATCGATTAAAACTACCCGTGAGCCATGTAAAGCTTTCTCATTAAAAATAAAATGGCGCTGCACTTTTTGTGGTATAGTACTAATCTCAGCCGTCATAAATGTTCTCCTTTCTTCATCTGGACTATTTCTGTCAAAGATTGCTTGAATATAGGGAAGATCCAATGCTTTAGCATAGGCTTGTCCTCCTGGTATTGCTGTGCCTGGGATGCCGATAACAAAATCGACTTGATCTGTGGTTAATGGGCTTTCTTTAGCTAATATTTCACCGCAACGTCTTCTTATTTCTTCTATTGTTGGAGAGTAATTAACTTCGCTGGAAGTTGATCGTGGACGATGTACGCGTGAGTTGCCATCACAGATATATACATCTTCAAAAATACATAGAGCGGATTTGTAATTATTTGATGATTGAATAACTTCAGGCCTTGCATCGGTAATTTTTACAATTTGACCGGGCATTACTTCAGTATAACCAGTAGCTCCCATTTGGTCTAAAGCACTGGTTTCAGATGCAGCCACCCAAGCACCGTTTAAGTTAGTATATGTTAATGGACGAATTCCAAGCGGATCTCGAGCTAAGTACATAGCATTTGGGGCCACAATTACTAGACTCCACGCACCCCTTTTCTCTTCAAGTGTTTTTATTATTTTCCAATCCCAACTAATTTCATTTCTTTCCGCGAGCTGCTGGGTAAAAATTAAGGTATCACTATTTTCTGCATACTCTTGGCTAGATTCATTCGCGAACTGTCCGTTGTGAGCGACAACAAACGGTTCTTTATGGTTTTCACCGATAAAAGGCTGGACGTTTGCAGGAGAAAAATTACCTGAAGTTCCGTACCGTACTTGAAATATAAAGGTTTTAGCAGAGATTTTACCCAATCTATCGGAAACAGATTCAGGAAAGACTTCAGAGATAAGACCCCGATCCTTATGAGTGATAATGTTTTGTTGGCTATCGACACATACCATACCAGCACCGTCATTGCCTCGGGTCTGCAAGGTATGTAATCCTCTTAAACCCAATTCAAATAGTGGCTTATCTTTTTTTGCATAAATCGCTACTAATCCGCAGTGATCTTGAAGCGGACTCTTTTCTTTTGCTAGTGAGGATTCGAAAAAATTTTCAGCGGTCATTATACTAAAAAATCCCGCAGTGCGGGATTTATGTTTCTATGATGTATTGATAATACCAAAGATGATATTTGTAATTGTTTTTACATCTGCCATTTTATTTTTTATTTTTCCTGCCGGCCCAACAGGTATTATTTTTTAGGATTTAAAAGTCTGAGAGAACAAGCTGTACTTGTTCTAATACTCTCACTCTAAACAGTGTCTATAGTGAAGTCAATACGTAAAGACGGGTAGGGTGGCAAGATAAATGAGGTCTTTTTGTTTTTCATGCAAACGGTTACCTTGTTTGAAAACTGCGATTTTTGCAACAACGTTAGCTTTTGCTAATTTCATCAACTCTTCTGTAACATACAGAGTTCTTCCTGAAGTGACTACATCATCAATTAAAATTACTTTCTTACCTTTAATTAAGCGAGCATCAGCTCCATCGATTACCAGCCCCGGTTTTTGTAAAGTTTTTATCGGAGACTGCATATAAGCATGAATCTCTTTACGACAGACTATGTAGTGCTTTTTCTTAAATAATTTTGAAAGTTCATAAAGCAGGGGAACAACCTTAACTTCCGGTCCGACAAAATAATCAAATTCAAAACTATTAATTTCTTTAGCAAGTTTTTTGGAGATCTCCTTAACTATTTCTGTATCACCCAACAAATTAAAAGAAGCAACTTTAATATTAGGTCCTAATGAGACAATTGGAAGTTTTCTGGAGATCTTACCGAATTTTAATAAGTAGTTTTTCATTTTTGTATACCCGAAATATTTTAGAAGGTTAAAAGTCTTATTAGAAGAAGGAAAAATGTCAGTTTTTTCAAGTTTAGTTATTGACTAAGATAATTTATACTGGTTATAGTAAGTGACGTATGGCAACTATTAATATTACGGATTCAGATTTCCAAGAAAAAGTTTTACAAGCTAAAACTCCAGTAATGGTAGATTTTTGGGCTCCTTGGTGTAGTCCATGCAAGATGGCAGAGCCAATTTTAGAAGAGCTTTCAGAGGTATATAAGGATAAAGTAATTATTTTAAAAATAAATATTGACGAAAACCAACAAAATACACAAAAGTACCAGATATTATCAATTCCGACGACTGTTCTTTATAAAGATGGTATGGAAATTGGAAGACAAATTGGATTTTCGGGAAAAGACGGTTTTGAAGATTTAATTAAAAAAGCTTTGTAGTTTTTTGTAAAAACCTAAATCCAAAGCTCAAAATCCAAAACAATATAAAAAAAATACTCTTTTAGGTTGAAAATATAATTTTTTAAAATTCAAAACAAATACTTAGTTTAATATTCAGAATTTTAGATTTGTCAATTGTTTAGAATTTGGTTATTAGAATTTTGAATTTCCTCGCGGAGCGAGAGAAAGGTGGTGATAAATATGGATCCTGACGATACAACTAAAACAACTGATGATTCAACATCAAGTGGATTAGGTGGTGATACACCATCGCAAACTGCTGATGTGAATGTTCCAGCAAAACCAGAACCTATAGTACCTGAACCAGAAACACCTGAACCAGAAGTTAGTTCAGATGAAACGACACCTACGGAACCTGCTCCATCACCAGTTGCACCTGAAACTCAAGATACTAAAACTGATGGAAATTCTGATGGGGACATGAGCTCCTAAAGTTAAGGTTTATTAAAATAAAACCTAGATTAAAGCTTACTTTTAAGCTAAAAATTTTGTCTGGGAAATTATTTATTAATCGACCTCAAGAATACCGCGACCCTAGAGTCGCGGATGAATTGAGGCAAATAAAATATTTTTCTTTAGAGATAAAACCCCGCCACTTGGGACGGGGAAAATGTTATTATGAAAAATAATATCGCTTTTTTTGAAAAACCTAAAGAGAATGAGCCTTGGGATGTAGCGATAATAGGTTCTGGTCCGGCAGGACTTACTGCCGCAATTTATACAACCAGAGGTGCTGCTTCAACAATTATTTTCGCAGGCGATGTTTGGGGAGGACAGCTGATGTTAACAACTGATGTTGATAACTTCCCGGGATTTCCTCAAGGAATTCAAGGGCCTGATTTAATGAGAGAAATGCGTTTGCAGGCAGAAAGATTTGGAGCAGAAATTGTAAATGAGAATGTAAATCAGATTGATTTTACCAAAAGACCATTCGAACTTTTTATCAATAGTGAGAAATATTTAGCAAAAACAATAATTATAGCATCAGGAGCTGAAACAAAGTGGTTGGGAGTTCCCGGCGAAGACAAATTACGCGGTCGGGGAGTATCGTCTTGCGCTCCTTGTGATGCTCCCTTTTTTAAAAATAAAAAAGTTGCAGTAATAGGAGGAGGAGATGCGGCAATGGAGGAGACGCTGGTTTTAACAAAACATGCATCAGAAGTAACAATAATTCATCGCAGAAATGAATTTCGAGCAAGTCGGGTAATGCAGAAAAAAGTATTTGATAATAAAAAAATTAAAATAATTTGGGATAGTGAAGTTGTGGAATTTTTGGGTGATCATAAACTTGAATACCTAAAAATTAAAAATGTTAAGACAGGTAAAGTAGAGAAAATAGATGTTGATGGAGCATTTGTCGCTATTGGTCATAATCCGTCTACAAATATTTTTACAGGAAAGATTGATCTTGATGAAAAAGGGTATATTAGAAAAATGGAAAATAGTTATAAAATGGCAACCAATGTTGATGGAGTATTTGTTGCCGGCGATGTTCATGATTATCATTACCGCCAGGCAGTAACTGCAGCAGGTTATGGGTGTATGGCTGGTTTAGATGCACTTAAATATTTAGAGGAAAAAGATCAAAGTAATTAAATTTATAAAAAAATGCAAATTACTCAGGGTTGTTGGCAAACTCTCATCGCGAATCAGCAAAGTGAGCGTAGCGATCTTTTGAGATTGCTTCGGCTTTTAGTCTCGCAATGGACAGAATAGTACCAAAGAGTCTGAAAAGTTACAACAAGTTTTGTTACTTGCATTAAGAATTTTTTATCTTTAGAATAATATCCTCATGGCAAAGATAAAAGGCAGTATATTTGAGAAGTTAACACCGATTTTGGTTATGACTTCAATAGCACTGGCATTTCTTGTCGGAATTCTTTGGCAAAAGGTATCCAATCTGGAAGGTGGAGGTGGTGTGGCTGTAAAAGGCACTACCGTTCAACCAACTGTTCAACCTGGAGCTGCTAATCAACCTCAAGGTCCAACTCAAGGAAAACTTTCTGAAGATCAAGCAAAAAAAGTTGTCAAAGTAACCAGCGAAGATCATCTTAGGGGAAATAAAAATGCCAAGGTTTTTTTAATTGAATACTCTGACTATCAATGTCCATTTTGTTCACGCTTTCACCCCACCGCCCAGCAAGTTCTTGATGAGTATAAAGATGACGTAGCCTGGGTGTATAGACATTTTCCTTTAGATCAACTTCATCCCAAAGCCAGACCTTCAGCAGAGGCATCGGAGTGTGTAGCTGAAATTGGCGGAGAGGATGCTTGGTGGAAATTTACAGATGCAATATTTGCTGATCAGACAAAACTAGATAATTACGAATCAGTGGTTTCTGAAATAGGAATAGATATGAATAAATATAAAGAATGTGTTGATAGTGGAAGAACAGCAAAGATTATTGATGAACAATATCAAGGAGGACTTGGGGCAGGAATTACCGGAACACCGGGAAATATTATCTTAAATCAAAAAGGTGAAGCTTGGCTTATCCCAGGAGCTTTACCTTTTGATAGCATAAAAACTACAATTGATGAAGCCCTGAAGTAGAGCGAAGCTCACTTCAGGATCGTGAAGTGAATTTGTTCTTAAGATCGCTATTAAATAATCTCCTTTAATTCTTTACTCATACTATTTAATTAAATTTATTACTTCTTTGTTCGCCCAAAGAAGTAAACAAGAAAGTGCGCCCTAGTATTTTTCGAGTTGGATTTTCTTCGTTCAAATTATGCAAACAGGACTTACTTTCGCAAACACTTGCGAAAGAGCAAACATCTGTTTGCAATTTAAACGAATTCACTCATCAAATCCAAAGCTCAAAACACACGGGATTATTATATAAAATAGAGGTTTTAGACTGAAAAAATAGAGAGTATCCTGTTCAATTCTGTTATAATCCTGTTTTATCCTGTGTGCTTTTGGTCATAGATACTCAAGCACTTTATAAGCGAAGCTTTCAAGATTTTATAGAGCTTCTAAAATCTTATATGCCACCACAGCAACTGACCCCCAAACATTAAATGATTTATTTATTCCGTACATTGGCAGCTCGACAATTATATCTGCTTGGTCTAGAACTTCTTTTTCCAATCCTTCTGTTTCGTTTCCGGCAACAATTGCACAGGGAAATTGTAAGGTACTAGGTAATAGGGAATAGGAGATAGAACGAGGATCTTGTTCAACAGCAATAATTTTTATTCCTTTACTTTTTAATTCTTTCACAGCATTCAACGTAGATTCACATTTTTCCCAAGGTACCCAGTTTTCCGTTCCGACTGATGCTTTATGGATTCTAGAAGAGGGAGGATATTCCATATTTCCGCAAAGATAAACTTTTTCGGAAGCAATTGCATCAGCCAAACGAAAAAGTGAACCAATATTATAAGTATCAATAATTCTGTCTAAGACTAAATAGATCGGATTTCGTGTGATTTGTTTAATTTCTTCTTTTCTTGGTTCAGAAATTCTTAATTGTTTGGCATTTAGTTTAGTCATACTACGTACCGTTATTGTAGCATCTGGTAGGTTAAGGGAGTAAAGAAATTGATTTGGTGGCTCCGTGACCTGTTTACGAACAAATTCGAAACGCTTTTCGCGAAAACGCATTAGGCTAAGCTCACCGCTCACTTAAGCTCGCATTTTGCCCGCAAACGTCGACTCGAGTTAACCCTTCCAATCTTAGCACTCAACTTTTCAATTCTATTCGAATACGTTTCGTGCTGCGATTTTGGAAGGGCACAGAAAGAAAACGCAAAAATTTTTGATTTTAGTTTCTCAAAATACTTTTAGATATTCTCAATTTACTGCGTGAAGTATTGTTTGCAAGATGATATCAACTACTCGAAATATATCACTCCATACACAATGATCTATACTTTATCGCTTGTTGATTGTTAGGTTCAGAAATTAATGCAGCTTCAAAACAACGTCGTGCAATTTGATAAAATCCCTGTTCAAAATATTTTCTACCCTGTTTTATGTGAGTGTCGGGAGGGGTATAAAACCAATACGTTAAATCTTTGGTTTTAGGGTTTATCTCTGAAAGCGCATAAAGCATAGAGTGGGCAGAATTAAATTGACCGTCAGCAGCTTTAGCTATGGCCAATTCGATGCTAACTTCAGAAGGTAGATTTGATGAAGAAATATTTTCTAAAACAGTAATAGCTTCTTTAAACCGCTCAGTTTCAATAAAAACTTTACCTAGTTTTAGATGCGAGCTATAATCGTTGCTTTTAGATAAATCCTTGATAAGAATTCTTTGTGCTTCAGCATAATCCCCAATTGCTAATAAATTATCCACTTTGTTTTCTGGGGATACATTTACGTTCCGAGTGTGAATTTTAGCAACTGACTTTGATGGCTCTCGTGTGTAAGAATCTATAATTCTATTCTTTGCCCGCGAAATCCAGTTTTGATGATTATCTATCATTTCGGTTTGAATTATTTTGAAAAACTTTTTTCTATTTTGTGCATATTCTAATTTTTTATCTTTTGTGCGAAAAGGGTGACTTATATGTAATCCGGAAGAGGAATATATTGGAATAATGTATTGGCCTTCCGAAATAGCTTTTGCAGCAAGTAAACCGTCAGTGGATCCCCAACCTTGGAGTCTCTCGTCATATCCGCCTAATTTCAAATAAATAGCTTTTGGCAAACTAAAAAGAGCCCCAAATACAAGATCAGATAAACGCCAAGGATCTTCACAATTGTTATCATCAGGCATCCATAGACCTCTTGCATTACCTAGTTTTTTATAATGACCACTCGCAAGGCACATATTATAAGGCCATCCTGGTGTTGAATAAGTAATTCGTTCGTCTCTAGATAAATTTATTCCTAATGGACATCCTTTTTGACGAATGTTGTCAGGTTTTACAATCGGGCTATCTCCAGAAATATCAGCCCTGAAACCAGCAAGTAGTACATTCGGAAGAATTTGATGACGAATTACAAAATGTTCGATCGCGTAATAGTTAAGTATCATATCAGCATCACACGAAATAATGATGTCTCCCTCGGCGACACTAATACCAGTATTTAGTGCTTTAGCCTGGCCATAATTACTTTGTTTGATAAGTGTTAGATGAAGTAAAAAAGGATAACTTTTAACAACTTCCCATGTTTTATCTGTTGAACCATCATCTACAACGATAACTTGAAGCCTGTTTTGAAACTTAATGTTAAAGCTACTTTGTTCAATTGCTGTTAAACAAGATCTTATTGTTGTACTAGCATTCCAAGTTGGAATAACAACTGATACAGTAAGTGGTTTTGTTACCGAAGATTTATCTGAAGGTGGACAATTGAAACATAGAGACAGAGGAGTGCCAGTAGATTCATAAAAAGTTTTTTCAAGAATACTATAATCGTTATCTTTTTCATTAAGAACCTTTTCTATAGCTCTCATTCTATATTTTTTCTAATATCCATATAATTGCAATTGGCAACCCTCGAAGTGCTGCGCTGATAGTTTTTATATTTAACTGTGAGCCCGTTTGTGCAAGTCTAACCTGTTTGGAATTCATTAGTGGCTCCAGACACTTCATTATCCTGAGATTTGCAATATCGAAAGCATGGAGGTAATTTGTATACCAATGAACATAGTTAGTAATAAATCTCCAATTGCCAAATTTATCGTGAAAATCAGCCTGTCCTCCAAGTGTAACTAGCAAAGGGTGTATATCTGATATAACAATATACCCACCCCTACGAACAACTCTGGACAATTCAGATACACTTTTGTCAATATTTTTGAAATGAGTTAAGGCTAATGCACACGTTGCCAAATCAAAATTGGAATCGTCAATAGGAAGGTTCTCTAAATTACCAACAATAAAGTTGATATTTCTGTTTTTTAACCTTGCTTTCTGCAACATAGTGGATGAAATATCAACTCCTGTTACTTCAAAACCAAGTGAATGTAAAAATATGCTGTAACGGCCAGTCCCACAACCAGCATCTAGTGCTTTCCCTGGCGATATACCTTGTAAAATAGTCTTAACCTCAGGTTCTTCAACCTCAATTAAAAGGTTAGGAATACTATCATATGTATCTGACCAAGACTTGTAACCAGAAACAACATCATTTTTTCTTGCTGTTTCTTCTAAATGTTTAGAAGTTTTTAGTTGGTCAACAATTCGACGTATTTCACTTACAATAAATTTGATATCAGATTTATTACCAATAAGTCTTTTACGGAGTAGTGCCAAACCGGCAATCCCAAGGTCATTTTCGTTCGCGTAAGCCATATTTTAACTATATTTCTTTTCTAGAACTAAAATACTCTTTCTTTTTGAACGTTCACGTTTTTGAATATGAAAAGAGTTTTCGGAACGTAGGAACCCTTCGATACGTGTAATAGCAGTTGATCCCGATGATATGATCATAAGACCTCCTAAAATTAATTCGTAATCCGCCTGTTTTATAAGCATTCTATGAGTTTCAGGATTATCGTCTTCACTTAAGGTGCCTAAAACAAGGTCTACCTTTTGTGAATTATTTTGACGTAAACCGATTTGATGCAGTACTGAGATTTTGTTTTCTGAAAAATTATTTAGCACCAAATTTCTTTTTGTAACCATTAGAGATTCTAAGTTTCTGTCAATTATCGAAATTTGGTCAATTTTAGTAGATTTACTTAAAACTACAGGTATATATCCTTGGCTTGGATTAAATACTATTGCTTTTTTAACTAACCGATTTTCTAAAACTTTTAGGTACTTTATAATAAGTTCTGTTTCAAAACTTAAAGTATCATATTCAGGAATACCAAATGCTGTTCGTATGTAAGTCTTTTGATTATTGAATGATATTGTTTTCTCACCACGATCATATATGCCGAGCTGAAAATCACTATGTCTAGTTTTTTTAGTACCAAAACTACCTGTAAACTCGTATATAAATACAGTATGACCTGGCCACTTTTTAGAAAATAATATATTTATGCTAGAATTATTGAGTACCCCAGAGATGTAATCGCAGATTGCTTCAATCACAACAACCGCAACTTTACCTTTAGTTTTTAAAAAATACCCTGCATCCAACAGCATGTGTTCAAGTACGGGTTCACCTACTTTAGCTGGAATGTTAGATACGATTAAATCAAAGTCAGTATCTACTATATTATCGTAACCTAGGCTGCCGTATATTTTAATGTCATTGAGGTTATTTAATTGCATGTTTTGCTGGGAGTAATCTAGAGCTAAAGCATCGCGGTCAACCATGTGAACAAAAGAGTCTGGGCTGATACTCTTCAGTGCTATTCCAATAGGTCCATATCCACACCCAAGGTCTAACGCCTTTTTAAATTCATATGAATTTTCAAGAGTGAGTGTTCTTAGAAGATGCTTCGTACCCACATCAATATCATGGGAGCTGAAAAGCACCTGAGATGTACGAAAAACAAGATTTTTTCCTTGGTAATTAAGGGGTATTTGTTTTTTATAGTAAGGATCTGTATCATTCATAGCCATATAGTAACACGAGTGTTAATATATTTGTATAATTTCTAGAAGTATAGGCTCTAAAGCGTAAGATATTTAAGATAAAACGCCTAAAATAAAAAATGAAAATCGCATTTGTTGGAAATTTCGAATATAACTGTGGCTCAAGTAACACAATACTAGGATACATTCGAGCAGGTAAGACTCTGGGTTATGATATACGCGTTTCAGATTTTGGTAACGCAGATAAAACTATAAGAAATAGTATTCCAATTGCTAGTAAAAATTGGAAACCTGACTTAATGGTAATCATCTATGAATCATACCCATTTCTTTCAAACGAAACAATTGAAAGAATTTGCTCTTACATTCCAAGAAGTAAACGAATATTGATTGATCCTGATGGTAAATATTTACCTCCTATTTCAACAGAAAACGACACAAACCATCCAACAAAAGATTCTTATAAATATTGGACAAACTTATACGATTCGTTATCCGATATTGTTCTTCAGCCATGTATCAATATGCCTCATAAAGCGAATATAAAAAAGTTTTTTTACTTTGGTATCGGTACTAAGACTACAGAGATAAAGAAACAGCACAAAGACTTTGAACTAGCGTATGTTGGCAATAATTGGTACAGATGGCACGACATAGAATGGCTTGTTAAAATTACTTCTTCCATAAGGTCAATTTTAAAAAGAATTGCTCTTATTGGTCAGTTCTGGTCAGGCGAAGTTATGGAAGAATTTAAGGAAGCCACCTATTCAGAACCCGAATTATTGCAAAAGAATCAAATTGAAGTATATGAACCTGCTCCTTACGGGCAAGTCGAAAAAGCAATGGGTAGAAGTTATCTACACCCAATTTTTATCAGACCAATTCTGTGTAAAATAGAATTTGTAACTCCACGTATGTTTGAAACGCTTTTAGCGGATACACTTCCTGTAATTCCTCCTTATTTTACTTATGCCAATAAGTTATATGGGAAAAATATTGAAAAATTCACACTTTATTCAGATGATCCAACAAAAGATATTGCAAATATTTTTAACAATTATAAAGCTAACAAAAAAGTCGTCGATGAAATTAGGTGGTATCTAAAAGTTAATCACTCTTACGAAGTAAGATTGAAAGAGTTAACACAGTTTGTGTGAAAGAAGAAATTTATTTTTCGGATAGCTCCAACAATCTATTTTTACTCCATTCATAGTATTCTTGTGGACGTTCTTTTTTGCTTTCTCTTAGAATTGTTTCTGGTAAACCGACCATTTCGGCCGTTTCAAGTAATAAATTTGTTTTTTCGACAGACCTCATAAAGCGATCTGGATCTGAGGATGATTGAGAGTATCCTTCAAGAAAAGCATTAACAGTTTCTGTTGTATCCTTTGTAGTTTCTCCATTAACATACGACCAATCATAGATACCCCACTTAATGGCTCGTCCCAAACCCTCAACTAAAGGGTGACCTTCTTGTATAGCGTCAACATCCATTAACGTTACATCAAAGTTGCTAACTGTTCCGGTAATACGAAAATTTATAGGAAAAGGATCAAGATGGACGTACGAAAATGGAGCATCACCAAGTAATAAAAGTCTATCTTTGAGACTACGGGTAAGTCTATTCATTTGTTCCATAGAAAATACTTGGCTTTGCACTAGTAAATTACTAATGTGATCAACTTTATGCAATAAATGTTCATTCGCAGAAATTCTTCTACTATTAAGGATAGGAGTAGCTCTTAGTTGCCCAAGGACTTTACCAAATTCAAAATGAACATCCTGTTTTTTCTTTGGGTGGCGAGAGAGAAAGTTGTCAGCACTAACACCTCTTACAAAATCCATAACAATATAGCGCCGCTTTTTTTCGTCCACATATAATTCTCCTCCGGTGATAATATAGGGAACAGCTACTCCACATTTTTGTAAATGGCTTAGTCTTCCTGATATTGTTTCAAAACTATCTAAACTAGAATCTTCTTCTCTCGAAAAAACACTAAATTGACATACACGTAATCCTTCCAAATTATTCAACACAAAGGTAATATTGTTTGCACCTTTGGAAATAGTACCCACAGCATGCCAACCCGGACAAATTTCCTCCATTGCTTTTAAATAATGGTCAAAATTAATTTTTTGGGTTCTCCAACCATCAGGTAAGCTTTCACCGGAAAAAATTCCTTTAGATTTTAGTAAATCTGACATAACTATTGGAATAGTAGTCCTTCTCTAGGTGTAGATATATCAAAAAACAAATAAAAAAGATAGCCTATGTTTAGTTGTGAAACTATCTTATGAGAAGTAAAATACATTTTATGGCAAAACTAGTTCTAACAGCAGAGAATTTTGCATTCGGACCAATCGGGAAATTGCTCACTATTGCTGGTTTGCTCAAAAAACAAGGTCATGAATTAGTATTTGCCGGATATGGGACCTCATTACAATTAGCTAGAAATTTTTTCGATGAGGTCCATGAAATTGATACAGATGATCCAAAATCAAACATTCTTCTTGAAGCTATTATTAGCAAAGCAGATATGTTGGTAAGCTCTATGGATCTTCAGAGTATAATTGTTGCAAAACGTTTAGGTAAACTCACTGTCTATATTGACTGTCTATTTTGGTTTTGGGAGTCCATACCAGAGCCATTGTTCTATATTGACCTATATATCAGAGAGCACTCTATAAATGACAAAAAAAATAATACGAACGTACTTGTTTACGGAAAAAAAATTAAGAATTTATACAGTGTCGGACCAATAATACCTCAAGTAAAGAGTTCGAAAAGAAAGAACCAAGCAATTATTTCTTATGGAGGTGGTGAGGCTACTCACTGGTATAAGGCGGGACGTGACACAAACTATCCCTATGTAATGACTGAAATACTGAATAAATATGTTGACTGGAAAGAGTTTGATCGAGTAATTATTACCACTAGCGAGCACATTTTGAACGATTTATCTTTTAAATATCCAAATACACTTTTTGAGTTTACAACATGCTCATCTCATTCTGGTTATCTCAAAGAAATGTCGCAATCTGAAATTCTATTGACAACAGCAGGACTTGTAACAACCCAGGAAGCTTTTCAAGCAAAAACGCCTGTTATTTATTTACCGCCTTCAAACAACAGCCACTATCTTCTTTTAGATGAATTGCGTGAGCAGGGTTATGCTATGGCTTCTGTCCATCTATCTGACTTTATGCCAAAATTAAAGCTGCGTGGAATTCCTGAGGAACAGAGCATACCAAGAGTAATGCACCAGTTACGCAAATTGGAGCAATCACCAAAAATCCAAGCTGCTATTGGAACTCGTATTAATGAATTGGTACAAAAACGACACAAGTGGGTCCCGATATCGGTAAGGAATAATAGAAGATTTTTAGATTCTCTTGGTGGAAATGGAGCCGAATTTACTGCTAAGAAGATTAAGGAAATTCTTGTTAGTAATGGTTTTAGTTAATATGTACACATTGCTATCAAAAGATAACTTTCGACGGCATTTTGAATTAACCAAAGATTATGTAGTTGAAGGTCTACTTTTGTCTGGAGCTTGGGATCTAGGATCAACTGATAATCATTTGCCGTATTTAAGAAATACATTAGATAGTCTAGATGTAAAATACGAAATAAAGAAATTTGAACAAATTAACGCAGGCCATCTTCACGAAATAACTATAGACAATAAATATTATTGGTTTGTTCCAGTAATGGGTACTGCTGTAATGTCAATATACGCCCATATAGCAAGTATATTAGGTTCTAGGAAAAATATTTTAATAGGTGTTGTCGGTGGTCTTGCAGAAGGTATTAAACCAGGAGATTTTGTACTACCTAAAAAAGTATTTGGAAATGATAATGCCTTAAAGTACCAACCTCAAAATAAAGACAAATTCTTCTATCCAGATAAAAAGTTATACAAAAAGTTGTTACAAAGATTACCATCTGGAGTAAAAATCTGGGAAGGCAAAACTATTACTTGTGAAGTAATGCTAGCTGAATCTCCTGGAGATGTAAAACAGTGGTCAAAGGAAAATTATCTAGGAGTAGAAATGGAAGCTGCAATGGTTTTTGCACTTTCTAATCATTTTAAGATACCTTCTGCAGCAATTTTTAGTGTTTCGGATAACCTTATAGAGAATGAAACATTACTTCATGAAAGTCATCAACTGAGTCAGTCCCAAAGACGCAAAGCGAGAAGTATCCAATATGACATTGCGATAAGAGAGTTGTTAGACATGCCAGCATATAATTTATAGGTATTTTCATCTTTCAGGTATCATCTTAATAAATCAAAGGGTTTCTTCTCCTCTTCATACTTCATAACTTCTTTAACATTATCAATTAACATCCAGTTATAACCAATACTTTCTTCATTTAAGGTAATCGTAATATTTATATCCTTTACTTTCAGCGCGAAAAAGTGAACCAATATTATAAGTATCAATAATTCTGTCTAAGACTAAATAGATCGGATTTCTTTTGATTTTTTTTAGATCTTTTTTTATCGGTTTGGAAATTCTTAATTGTTTGGCATTTAGCTTTTTCATATTAGAGGATTTATATAGTTAATAATTATGAACATTTCTTATAAAACGATAGAATTTTACCATCAAGAATTTGATAAACAGAACAAAAGAAAAGCTTATAGTAATAAAGTTTGTAAAATCTGTTTTTATAAACCTCATGAGGAGGAAATACACAATTACTGTTAAAAATAAATCATAAGTGGTATTTCTTATACTTCGTTTATCATCTTGAAAACTTTCCATCATAAACAATTCTTGCTTTTTGGGCGAGAGGGAATACGTTCGGTAGTTCAAAATATTCCTAATAAGAATACTTAAACTTGCAGTTAAAGTTAAATAAACTTGAAAGCTGAGATCCATAAAGTTTTTTGACGGGACGTTTTTCCATATAAACCCAATAATATAGCTTATAGATATAATACTGGTTACGAAAAGCGTGAATATTATTTGCATAGCAAAAAGATAGTCTTTGTCTTTATATGTAATCTTTTTAGGATTAAAATAAATAAATATTGACAGAGTTACCATGATAGCAAAGTAAATAAATACTTCGGACCATGCATTCTTATCCAGGTTGAAGTAGTAAAATTTGAAAAGGTAACTTTCTGCATTGCTTAATAAGGACACAAAAACAGTTAAGATAATTATTACTGAGAGGATAAAAACATCCGACTGGCCTATAGGTTTAGGGTAACTCTTTTTGTCTATGATTTTGTTAAGATTCATTTTCTGTAGTCAATATCTTAAGTTATTTTACAGTATATGAATTTTAAAGTCTTTTCTGGATTGATTTATTTTTCAATTTAGACTAAGTTGTATTGTAGCATTCTTGTTCAGATGGTAAAATATACCAGCCTCAAGAGTAGATTTTTCATTTATTATTTGATAATTGAGGTTTGAAAATAATTTCGGCCTTATCGTCCCGTCAAACGGGACAGATAGATGCCAAGTTAGACTTGGCCTTATCGTCTAATGGTTAGGACGGCACCCTTTCAAGGTGCAAACTCGGGTTCGACTCCCGATAGGGTCACACTTCGGCAAGCTCAGTGCAAGCTGAGCACACCGAACGTAAATCGATTAGGAGGAGAAGTTTACTCTGAGTGTAATCGAAGGGACTCCCGATAGGGTCACCGAACTAACAGAATTCTGATTTATAAAGATACTCCGTTCATTATCATATTTATGTGAGCCCAGGAGGGCTCGAACCTCCAACCATCACCTTAAAAGGGTGTTGCTCTACCATTGAGCTATGGGCCCTTAAATTCTATTTTTTAAATATTTTCTACCAAATCCTGTTTTCAGTGATTTTTCTCTTAAAATTGCTTTTTGTTTGGTTAAACAAGCTTCATAATACACCAATTGTATTGGTAACCTATTTTTAGTTGATTTTACTAAACCTTTATTATGTTTAATAATTCTTGCTTTTAAATTATCAACCCAACCTATATATAATTTACAATCTTTAATACTTCTTAAAACATATGTGTAATAAAATTTTTTCGTATTAATAAACTCTACCTACCCGCAATGCTACGCATAGCGTTGCAGGCGGGCCATTGAGCTATGGGCCCCTAGCGGACTCAATCGATGTATATTATACCTTTGCCAGATTCATTCTACAACCTAATTCACCTGATTTTGTAGTATGATCTAAATATTGTGGACACAAAACAACTTCGTGATTTGTTGAAAACTTTTATCCAAGAGAATAAATTTTTTATACTAATATTTTTGATAGGCCTTTTTCTAAGAGTTTATAAATTGAGCTCGTTTTTTCAATTCAGCCATGAACAAGATCTACAAGCTTGGATAGTTAAAGATATATTAGTCGATCACCACCCGCGCTTGATTGGACAGGAGACAAGTATAACGGGATTTTTTATTGGACCTTTGTATTACTACATGCTAATTCCTTTCTTCTTTCTTTTTAATATGGATCCGCGCGCATCAATCATTCCTATAACTTTCATTTCGCTTGCAACAATTGTCAGTGTTTATTATATTTATACAAAACTTTTTGGCAAAAAAGTGGGTGAGATCGGAAGTTTTATCTATGCAATTTCCCCGGCAATTGTCTTTTTGGATCGCTGGGCAGTTCCAACTCAACCTACGCTTTTGTGGAGCATCTGGTTTTATTATTGCTTGATACAGTTTGCCAGAGGAAATTTTAAACCTATTCCAATTCTAATCGTACTGATTGGATTGATTTGGCACATTCATGTTGCTTTTGTGCCGCTTTTACTTTTGGTTCCTATTGCTTTGTTTTTGGGTAAGAGGGGTATTGTTATTGGATTAAAGAATATAAATAGAAAGAGCCTGATTTTATCATTGATCATTTTTCTTGTATTACTTATTCCTTTTGTTGCATTTGAGTTTCGTCACAATTTTCAACAAGTAAAGGGCTTTCTGGGCGTGAATGATTTTAGTTTGGGACAGGCGAAGGAACTCAGGGAAGGTTATTATAAGGTTGAAGTAATCACCGAATATATCAACCGAGTTGTTTGGTCTCCGCTTTTCAACCAAGTAAATCCCAAAAATCCGACTTTAGTAAAAATACCGATAATGTTATTTGTATTTTTAGGATTAGTCTATTTTTTGTCTTATAAGAAATTGATTCCGAAAAATGAAACAGTTTTACTGTATTTGTGGTTTGTGATTGTTTTTTTAGGCCAAATGATATCTAAAAGGATTATTAGTGATTACTATTTCAATAATCTTATAACTCTTTCGCTAATGGTATTTTCCTTGGTTTTTTATCAGGTTTATTTGAGTAAAAGCGGGAAGCGGCTAATTTTAATTATAGGAATAGCTTTTTTGCTATTAGGTATAAGTAAAGTAGTTTTTAAGGATACTTCCATACAAGAGTTTGCTAACAGGAAAGATGTGGTTGAATTTATTGTTGAAGATATGAAGAAAAATGGTTACCAATGTTCTGGGATAAATTTTATTGGTGATATTTCCGTTCGTTACGGTTACCGATACTTAACTTTGTGGAAAGGAGTAAATCAAATTACTCCTGGAGACAGTGTCCCTGTATATAGTATTGTCCAACCTTTTAGTATTTCGGAAAGCGAGGTTGTATTTATATCTGGGAATATTGGTGTGATCTTGCCTCAAGATCCTCAGACTCCAGATCAATCAATTTGTTACGATCCCGAACGCCAACTACTTCCTTTGAATGGATTTGTAAATTAGTTATAAGTTTCAAGAATCGGAATTGGATTTGAATAGATAGCAAATAATTGTTGCGATTTTTGTTACGCCAAAGATTATTGTATGGTAAAATATCAAAGCTAAACAATGCTATTGGGAGGTCGTCTAATGGTAGGACAACAGACTTTGGATCTGTTTATCCAGGTCCGAATCCTGGCCTCCCAGCCGATTCGACTCGCTTCGCTCGCTCACGGCTTTCAGCCCAGATAAGAATCGTCCTGAGCAAGGAGTGCTGAGCTTATCGAAGCACGACAAGTCGAAGGATATAATAGTTTTATGTACTACGTCTATATCCTCCGAACTTCTTCTAATACTCTTTATATCGGTCAAACAAATAACCTTGAAAAAAGATTAAATGAACATCGGAACAAATCCGGTAAATCTGCAAAATACATTCGCTATTTTTCGTCTTTTAATTTTGTTTATTCTGAAAAATATTCAACGAGAAAAGAAGCAATGCGAAGGGAGAATCAATTAAAAAAATGGTCGAGGATAAAAAAGGAAGCCTTGATCATTGGTGATAAAATTGCACTAGAGAAGTTATAATCCCGAGTGTAATCAGGGACTATAATTGCAGGTTATTTGAAATTGCTGAAAAAACTTTAGTGAAGGATTATAACCCTGAGTGGGATAAACGAGTCGTAGGGTATACTCTGCCCCGCAGCCAAACTGGACACCTAAGTGACAGGGATGTCTCAAAAAGTCCATAAACACCTTAAAATCCGATGATTTTTTAGACTAACATTCGTACAACACGCTTAAAATTCAAAAAAGTTGCAAACCCCCTTGGAACCTTTATAACATTTGTCTACATCCCTATAAATTAGGTTTTATAAGTAGAAAACTATGAATAATATTAATAAATTTATAAACTCTAAACCCTTCCAGGATTACATGAAGATTAATCCAAGTTCTTCAGCTGAGATTGAGAGTTTTCTTTTCGATTTTTATAAAAGATACAAAGTAATTTCTGGAATTGAAGACCTACTTAAAACACTTGCAGACAATACTCAAGGCAAAAATCCACCAGAATTTAAATGGTTTAATTATTTTTCCCAGATCAGATGTACTAATTATTTGTTGTTAAATAAGATTCCCATCAGATCTTTCGAAGTCCAAATAGGTGGAAGAAAATTGGACTTTCAACTTGCAGATGGTAGATTAGGCGAAATTAAGTCTTTTTCGACTTCTCGAAATTCAATAAAAGATCCATGGACGTTAGATGAAAGTGTAATTAGCGAATTTGTTGAAAAGAAAATCAAGCCGTCCTTCGATAACCAAAAAGCGCACCTACTGATAATCGATGATATTTTTGCTTTTGATACAAAACCGTATAGACATCTCGGTTATTTTCTGAGTTTTGTAAACCGACCTGAAATAAAAGATAGGCATAACCTAATACTGAAACACTTGAAGAAATTTTTACCAAAAATGCTTTATCTAAGTTTTGTAAATTCAATAACTATTAATCCGGAAATCAAATATCTTGGCATAGAGTTCAAAAAACTGAGATTGAAATAAATATTTTTACAAATTTTTACTTTTCTCATTTAGCCTTGAAGTGAGACAGTGATTATGGGACAATTGGGTACTAGACCGGTATGCTCAGCTGATTCGACTTGCCATTCGTTACACTCATGGCGCGCTCACAGTCTGCGACCCTCCGACCATAAAAGGTTGTTGCTAAGATGGAGTGGAATCACAATGAGCGAGCGAAGTCGAGGGAAATGTTATAATTGCAAGTGATTTGAAATTGCTGAAATGACTTTAGTGAAGGATGTCTTGCCCCGCAGCATAAAAATTAGCCTTGAAATCCATTATAAAATAGGGATAGTTAGAACCTTTTTGTTATACTTCAATTATTGTGAATAACTATTACGACAAAATTGCTAGGAAATTTGGAGGTTATGGATATGGAACTGGTCCTAAATATTCAAGTGAATATCCAACGGGTGATCCTGAAAAGATTTTTAAAGAAAAGCTTTTAGGTTTAAGTCCAAAAGATAGAATAGCCCTGGATATTGGTTGTGCTGACGGAAAATTTACTCTTTCTGTTGCGCCCTTTTTTCAAAGAATATACGGAATAGATATATCTAAAGTAAATTTAGATATTGCAAAAAGCCACAGTAGCGATGAAAACAGTAAAAATGTTGAGTATTCGTTACAGAATGCAAGTCATACATTATTCAAGAATTCTTTTTTTGATTTAGCTTATTGCAGAAGAGGTCCATCTTATTATGATGAATATCATCGGGTTCTTAAAATAAAAGGATATTATCTGGAAATTGGAATTGGTGAGCAAGACGCCATAGAATTAAAAAAGGTCTTTGGCAGAGGACAAGGATATGGAAAATGGGGTAAATCGATATTGGATGAAAACTTAAAAGTACTTCAAGCGCTTGGTTTTAAAGTTGTTTTTGCTAAAAATTACCATTGTTTTGAATATTATCCTTCCTATGAGGAGTTCGATTTATTTTTACAAGGTGTTCCTATTTTTGAAGATTTTGATTCAGGAAAAGATAAAATAGCATTAGAAAAATATGTTAAGAAATTTACAACTAATAAAGGCATTCAACTTTTGCGTCATCGATTGGTGATGGTAGTGCAAAAAGTTGGATAGGCGAATCTTTAAAATAGGTTCGAACTTTGTGGTTCGGTAAATTTATACTGAGCTGAGTTGAAGTACTCACCATAAATCCACGGTTCGCTGCCATTTTTTCAGCCTCAAAAAACTATATCAAACCGTTAATCCTAGATAGGGATTTGAACATCTAAGCCTACGAGTTATAATTCGGTTATGGATTTCAAACAACAACTTGCTAAGGCGTATGACAAAGATGCTAAAAGAAGGAATGAAGCGGAAGGAAAACGAGATAAATGGAAACTTGATTTGAGACAAAAGTTTGTAAAACTCTTAAAAGATGAACATAAACGAAGTATCTTAGAGTTGGGATCTGGTGCTGGGTTAGACGCCAAGTATTTTCAAGATGAAGGGTTTGATGTATTAGCCACAGATTTGTCAGAAGAGATGATAAAAATGTGTAAGAAAAGAGGATTAAACGCAAAAGTAGTAGATTTATATAACCCACCTTCACTAAACCAAACTTATGACAGCGTCTTCTCATTAAATGTTCTGCTTCATGTTCCTAAGAAAGATCTTAAAAATGTTTTGAATAATATTGCGGATGCACTTAAGGAAAGAGGGATCTTTTTTTATGGTGTGTATGGCGGAATAGATAAAGAAGAAACCACCATAGACAAAAGTAAAATGAACCTTCCAAGATTTTTCTCCTTTTTATCAGATGACAAACTACTCAAAGTAGTTCAAGGAAGATTTGAGATTATAGAATTTCAAAAAATAGATATTAACAGTAATAAGCCGGATTTCCACTTTCAGAGTTTGTTTCTCAGGAAAAAGTAGCAAGAAATACTTGTGATTTTTCGTAAACAAAGTCCGGATACTGGATAATTTCTGGCCAATCTATAGTTCGGAGATCATCCACGAGTGCCAGCAAAGATTATTCTAAAATACTCTTTTAATATGGCTAGAGAAAAAGAAATTAAGATACTTCTAAAAATTAGCTTAGATGACTTTATAAAAAGAATTCAGAAGAAAGGTTATAAATTACTCCATACAATAAAACAAACCGATATATATTTTGATACCAAAGACTGGTTTCTTTATGAAAATATTGCTGCTCTCAGATTAAGGCAAATAAACGACAAGGATTATTCGTTTTCTTTTAAAAAAGTATTTTATCTACCTAGTATAAAGGATTATTACATTGAAGAAATTGAAGTAGAATTTCCAATAAATAATTTTACTAAACTAAAGGAAATCTTCAAGAGAATAAACATACCTTTTAATAAAAATGTTGTTAAGAGTGGAGCTGATCTTACAAAACATTTAACCAGAAATAAATTTATTGATGAGCAGAAAATGCCTAAAACGAGAAGTGTATATTCCAATGGAGAGGACGAAGTAACAATAGATGATGTAGAAAACGTGGGAATAATAGTTGAACTTGAATGTTTAAATAATGAACCTTTACATATAGTAAAAACTTTATTGAAAGACAGTGAATGGAATAGGAGCTTGGAGGGAACAAGCTATATTTGGTTAAAAAATGTTAAAGGATTAACCTCGCATTTGAAAAATTTAAAGAAATTTAAAACAAAACCCGATTGGAATGTATGGGATAATGAAAAAGATATGTATGTCAAAATGACAGACATTCGGTTATAAGGATTAAACAGTCCAAGACCGACCTGCTCAGCTAATACTCTTAATACAACTATGTCGCATAATAGAGTCACAAAAATAATACAGTACTTTATTTTTATTATTACTGGTGTTTTTTTGGAGTTCTGGATTTTCACTTACTCTCAGCTTCTTTCCATTAGAGATATCCTATTTAACCAAAGTATTATTTGGGGGCATTTTGCTGCATTGATGATAATAGGCAATCTTTCACTAATTGCCTTGTATTATATGGTTAATAAGTTAACAGAACGATTGTTAAAATTAAAAACTAACCTATCCCTAACAACGGCTCTGATTTGGGCAGCATCTTTTGTTGTAATCATATTATATTATTATTCCTGATTACTTTGGTTTGATAATTTTCAATAAAGAGGTAGTGCTTTCCGCACTCGCCTCCGCGGAAAGTGCGTTAAATCCGCCTTTTTTAAAACGTGTGGACAGCTGTCGGAAAAAGAAGAAAAAAACGCAAAAATTTTAAAGAACTTTCTATAATCTAAAATGGCCTGTAGAATGGACTCGGTTAGGATTGTCTCCATCTGTCTAGATGCGCTAAAAAAGATAATCTGTCAAAACTGAGTTCAATTTTAAATATGAAAAATTTACTTTTTAATAAGAGATAATTTTTCTTATCAAACCTTCTCAAACTCAACAAATACACTTGCCATTAAATAGGAAAGTTAATTCTAAGGTAGTGAGGAGAAAGGGAGTATAATTATCACGTTATGATGGAATTCGGATTAGAGGGAAATCAAAATTTTGATCTAAGAAAGATTGATAACTTTGGACCTGAACTCCTTCAGATGCCAAAGGATGCGGTTTTGGTTAGAGTAGGAGACGCAAGAGATCTACTTGGTATTTTCGGACAGTTAGAGCATCCCTTTTTCGATCCTGAAACGCCACAAGAACATATCGAACATATTTATGCAAAACCAAGCATTACTCCTGAGGAGAGATTAATTCATGCATGGGTAGTTCCTGAAAATTTCCCAAGAAGAAAATTGCCCAAGGGTTTTAGACTGGATTCGAGATATGATTTTAACAATGCTGTTTATGAATCATTATCATATGCAAGCACAAGTCCGGAACGAAGAAACACATTATATTTTTTTAATGAATTAGTACTTGATATTCCCTTTGTCAATGATCCTCTCAGTTTACCTCCTGCAGACGATGTGTTATTCGCAGTCCGATTGCCACTAAAGGAAATTAAACCTGAACACTTATCTGGTATTTATCCTGCTTCAGATGAAGGCCGAAGTCTACTACGTTTGATACTTCCTAATCATATCCAAATTCCTAAATTACCAAAAAAAATAAGTTCTAATTTCTGAAGCCAATTTACGATAATATTCACATATGTTTTACCGAAATTATTGTTTGGTCAATTTAACTTTAGTGGAGTACAAATCTTTGTCCGCGTACGGTCGGTCGGAACAAGGACACTCTCCCGAAGGGAGAGCAAATAAGCGATTGGGAGAAATAGCAAAATCGTTGGGGTAACTGTAGTATTGTTCTATCGATATCGAACAGGAAATTTATTTGAAACGGAAATGAAAAAAACATACATAGCCCAATCAATAAAAGAAAATGCGAGAGTTAAAATTCCTGAACTAAGTTTTTTCGCAGATTTTAAGAGTCCCCAGTATACCGGAATTGATGACGTCCTTGAGCCAAAGAATCCCAATAAATAAATTCCAACATTGTGTTAGATCCAAATTAAAACTTCCGCTTCGAGATTTTTTTTGTTTACATCATCCTCCTAATACATATCGCTGTAAAAATTTAATTTATAGAGTATGATTAAGAATGATAGCAGGGGGAGTATTGCTTGTTGTAGTACTTTTGATTATCCTCTCTGCATCAGGATATAAAGAGAAATTGGAACAAGAGCGTATGATACTGAAATTGATATATACATTCTTAATCGGAATTTTTCTGGCAGTTTTTGTAGGGGTTGGTATTGCAGCATTTTACCCCGGACCAAAGTTTCCAGAACAACCAATTTTACTTAAATACTGTTCTCCTGAAATAACAAAAGATGCGGTTCAGTATGCTGAATTTAAATCCCAAGCCGAAAAATTTGATAAGGAAGAAAAGGAGTATCAAAAACAATCACAAATTTATAATAGGAATGTTTCAATTGTATCTTTAGTTGCCTCAATCGTAATTGTTATTGCCAGTCTCACGTTTTTTCGAACAATTTTACTCATTGCAGATGGTTTACTTTTGGGAGGTGTGTTAACCCTGATATATAGTGTAATGCGCGGATTTGGCTCAGAAGATAATATGTTTAGATTTATTGTTGTATCAGTTGGACTATTTATTTCATTATTTTTGGGTTACATAAAATTCATTCCAAGAGAGCGAAAACCACGACATTGATGTCGTGGATGAAGCGATAGTAATAGAACCCAAAGGGTACAAGGCGGAACAAAAACCACGGGTTTTAACCCGTGGAAGTTTATCAAACCTGCAAAGAAATAATCTCCCGGTAACAAGTCCCAAAATACCTAATTGTGTTTCCCCAATGCACTCCTGGAGTGAGTATGGAATTCTGTCCAAGGTTCGCGCTTTATAATTAAATGTCGAATATTCCGAATGAAGTCGAATAAATTTTCATCAGGTAGCTTTATCCTATATTATTGACAAGGTGAATATATATGATACAATTCAAGTATATGGCACCTGAAGGTTATAGAGTAACTCTAGAAAATGATAGAACATTTACAGTAGCTCGCGGTGAACCAGGAAGTCCTCCATATTCTAAAGAAGTTGCTGAAGCTGTTGCCCGAGTATTCAACGAAAAAGCACCACTAAAAGACGAAGGCCCTTGGGTAATAGAAAGTGTTGGCGATGTTCCTGTAGTTATAGATAAACATCCTTGGTTAGATGAGGGAGAAAAAACTGATCCCTCTCCTTCTACAACTGATTTATCATAATAATCTCAATTTTTTCAATATTCCCAAACTATTTATACTCCAGTTTTGATTTAGATTTACATAATTAAACTCAAGTTAAATTTAAGATGGAGAGAGACCTGGTGTAACTCGTTTTAGTTTTTATTTAATACTGATTTCGTTAATAACCATTTGACCTTCTTTTTAATCCAAGCTAACCTGTTAATAGGGAAAAAATATGCCGCAAGATCCTACTCAATTCATTCCCAAGGAATCACAGACTTTACATACCCAAGCTCTGAAAGATTATTTTTCTGTTGCCATGCCTGATCCGGTTAAGTTTGTGGAGGTGATTGTAAATGAGTGTGTGAATTTGTCGGCATCTGATATTTTATTCGAACCCAGACGTGAGCAATTAAATGTTCGTGCCAGAATTGATGGAGTTTTATATGAACTGGGAAATATTAGTTTGGATGTTTATGATCAGATAACCTCAAGAATAAAAGTACTTGCCAATCTTGATCCAACCGAGCGAAGAAAAATTCAGGAAGGACAGTTCACGATTGATTTAGAAGGCAGGACGATTAATCTTCGGGTAGAAATTGCCCAAACAATTCATGGTGAAGTTGTGGTTATCAGAGTTCATGAGAAAAAAACGATTGTTATGGATTTATCAGCTTTGGGTTTTGGTAAAAGTGCGTATACCAATTATCAAAATATGCTCGAGCAAAGAAGCGGATTAATTTTGGTTTGTGGACCAACCGGTTGCGGTAAGACAACCACTCTTTATTCCACAATAACTAAGTTAAATGAAAAGAGAAATTATAACATCATGACCGTTGAAAATCCGGTTGAGTTTCAACTCGAAGGAGTTAATCAGATGCAGACGCATGAGGAGAGTGGATTTAGTTTTGCTGATGGTTTAAGAACAATTTTACGCTTAAGTCCTGATATAATTTTTGTTGGTGAAATCAGAGATAAAGAAACAGCAGAGATTGCAATTGAGTCAGGATTAACAGGCCAGTTAGTTTTGTCAACTATTCATGCAGAGGATTCGGTCGGTGCACTTTTCAGACTTTTGGATTTGGGAATTGAAACCTATTTCTTAAACTCGGCTTTAAGGGGGATTGTTGCCCAAAGATTGGTAAGAAAAATTTGTCCTTCTTGTAAGGTAACTTATGAACCAAACCAGGATGAGATCGACCTTTACAAAAAAATTTTGGGAAGAATTCCCAAACAGCTTTTTAAAAGCCAGGGATGTGGGGAATGTTCGCAAATGATGTATAAAGGCAGGACCGGAGTGTTTGAGGTTTTGATGATTAATCCGGAAATAAGAAACGCAATCAGAGGAAAATATAATGAGGATGAGTTAAGAGAAAAATTAATTAAAGAAGGATTTGTAACACTTCTTCGTGACGGATTGGAAAAAGCAGAAAAAGGAGTTACTTCAGTTGAAGAAGTTTTAAGAAATAGCTTGAGAATAGTGTAAAAGTTTTATACGTTTGACTTCATTATTTTATTATTATATATTATGGGGCATGAAAAGAAGAAAGGAAGGAGAACCAGAACTTTCAAATCAAGAATTAGAAAAAGAGGCACACAGGCTTTATGAGAAAGCATTAGATGTTGTGATTTGTTTACCTGGTTTTGGTAGAGCTTTAAGTAAGACTGTTGGAACTGGCCAACTCCTCGACGTAGAAAATCAAACTGTTGAATTTGAATCAGGTAATTATCGTTGTGTATTGAAAACAGGAGCAGAAAGTAAAGAGCTTTTTATTGCAAAAAATGATGGGTTTGAATTTGAGTTGGTAAAAATAACACCTACATTAGTAGGTTATAGTAGATTACCTGCAACATTAGATCGTTCACAAAGAGGAAGAATGAGAAAAAGTCAAGGTAAATCAAAACGTAGTATCAAGTCTCATGAAAATACAGCAGAAGTAGTAAGAGAAGTTGATGAATTTATTTCAGGTTTGTCCCCGAGATAAAATATTTCTTAATAGAAGACTTAATTTCTTTTCTCATGTGCCAGAGGCCGGGAAGGATTGAGACAAAAATTATTATCACGATGATTGGAATAAGATATTTATCTACTCCTGGTATCATTGAACCAAGATAATATCCGACCAAAGTCATTCCCATTCCCCATAAAAATCCCCCAACAACATTGTAAGTTATAAATTTTGAATATTGCATATTTGCCATTCCGGCAACAATCGGAACAAAAGTGCGAACAGCCGGAATAAAACGGGCTAGTACGAGTGCTTTACCTCCGTGTTTTTCATAAAACTTATTAGCTTTTTCTATATATTTCTTTTTGAAAATAAATGATTCCCTGCGTTTTAAAAGCCATCTTCCGAATTTATTTCCTGTCCAAAATCCAGCTGAATCACCGCTGACTGCTGCAATGATAACTAAAGGAACTAAAACTCTAATATCCAAAATATTTTGTGAAGCCAAAAAGCCAGCTGTAAATAAAAGGGAATCACCGGGAAAGAAAAAACCAAAGAAAAGACCGGACTCTGCGAAGATCATAAAAAATATTCCGATGTAACCAATAGTTTGAATAAGTTCTGAAAGATCAAAATTTGTTAAACCCATTTTTTGATTTTAGGTGATGATTTAAAAAGTAGCAAGTAAGTTATTCTCTCTTTAATCTTGTTAAGAATTTATCTATTGTTATGTTTCTATCTTGTCTTGTAGAATAAACCCATAATGATTGAAAGGTAAATGAACAACTATGTACCATAAATATTTATCCACTTTATTATTCACTTTAATTTGTCTGCTTATCTTTCTAACCCATCCAATTAAAACACTTGCACAAACCAGCTTGCAAATTTCAAATATTTCTGACAACAGGAGTAATTATCCTAATCAAGAAATTCCTAAGTACGAGAAATTTGAGGTAACTTTCAATATTAATGATACCGTTGCTACCAATTTCCAGTTTCCCTATGATGGTCAGGTTGTTCCCAATTTAATAAATAGAGTTGGAATTACGGTTGATGGATTATTTTTACCCCCTGGAGAATCAGACTGGAATAATGCTTTAGTTCAACCGGGATTTTTATATCAACCTACGCTAAGGGATTCAAATGTGGGAGAATATGATTGGATTTATCCAACTGGTGAAGTTTATTGGATACTTAGATTTTCACCCAAACAACAAGGGGCGTGGAAATATAAAATCAGAGCTCAGGATGATTCTATCTGTAGCGGAGCTAATCCGTGTAACAATTGGGTTGAATCACCCGAATATCAATTTACAGCGACCGGATCCTTGCCTAACAATAACGGCTTTGTCGAAGTTAGTCCATATGATTCCCGTTACTTCATGTTTTCAGATGAGTCTCAATTTTTTGGGTTAGGTCATGCAGGACCAAGTTTAACACCTCTTAAGTCAGCAGAGACTTATTTGGAAGAACAAAATCAGAAAGATGTTGATGTTATTAGGGCATGGATGAGTGCATCATTAATTGTTAGTAGGGGTACACATTGGTGGGATCCATGGAGAGAAGTAAGGTGGGCAGATCAAATTACTGCTGACGCAGGCGTTCCAGGCGTACCTTATGGTGATCATGATTTAGCAGTTAAGATAGGAGGTAATGGAGATTATATTTTCATGACTGCGGATGGTAATCAGTATATAAGCACCGGCCTTGAGGCGAATAAAGACTATATTATTAGAATTAGAGCTAAATTAGAAAACGTAACTCCTTCAGCTTCAGGTTCAGGGCTAAAGGGATTGGTTGCTAAAGTTGTCAATAATCCAGATCCGTGTGCCGCTCCTGGTGAACCGAATTTCGGTTGTAATTTTCTTAACCAAGGTAACACCCTTCTTTACCTTACACCGACGGCTGAAATTGGAACAAGTGACTGGCATATTTTTGAAGGAAGGTTCAGAAATACATTTGGAAGAATTGTATTCCAGTGGGGACATTCTCTTACAGTAGGATTACAAAATGTTGACTCGGGAACTGTTTATCTGGATGAGGTATATATAGGCGAAGATCTGGGTAATAACCAGATTGGTCCTAATGTAGTTTTCAAAGGACAATTGAATTACCATTTATATTTTGATCAGATTGCATCCGGTTCATGGGATCGAGTAATTGATAAAGCCAAGAAAGAAGGAGTCTATTTAAAGTTGGTAGTTTTAGATAACGATGATTGGATATACAGGAGATTGAATAATTACAATTTTTATGCAGCTGATAATACTCAAGTTGGTCGACTTCAGACCTATTTTTGGCGATATTTGGCTGCAAGATGGGGTTATGCTACTTCTATTCATTCGTGGGAGCTAAATAATGAAGGTGACCCTTTCAGCTCAGCCCATTATGATATGGCTAATCGTTTCGCACAAACTTTGCACCAACTAGATAAAAATCATTTAACCAATACTTCTTTCTGGCATAGCTTTCCCACCTCTTTTTGGCAATCTACAGATTTGGATTACGCAGATTTGCATGCTTATGTTAGTACCAGCTATGCACCTCTTAGCGAAAGAGAAAAGATGACTAATGATGCCGCTTACTACCGAATATGGCACAGCCAGGATGTTTTTAATAGGAACCCTAATAAACCAGTTATCAGGGGTGAAGCGGGATTGGATTTTCCAACTCAGCAGATACCTAATTCGGAATTACAGCAAGACACTCAAGGTGTTTGGTTCCATAATTACCTTTGGTCAGGCTTGGATTCAGGTGGAATGTATGAGCTTTATTGGTATAATACTGACTACTATAGTCCAGGAATATTTGACCATAGGGATGAGTATGGGAGAATAAAATCATTTCTGACAGGTTTAGATTTACACAAGGGTGGATATATCAATTGGGGTGGATCTTCAACTGATACCAACTTAAGAATTGTTGGACAAAAGAACACTTCAACTGGTAAAGCTCATTTATGGATACAAAATAAGGTTCATACTTGGAAAAACGTGGTAGACGGGGTAGCGATTTCTCCAATAACTTCGACAGTGACCGTACCTGGTTTCTCTCCTAACACAAGTTATCCCATCGAATGGTGGGATACTTACACAGGAGTCCCTAGCGGAAGTGAGAGTTTACAAACGGATTCTTCAGGAAACTTAAGCTTGAGTGTAATTAATTTGACATCAGACATTGCAGTCAAAATAGGCGATTATACGATTGTTACTCCAACTCCTTCGCCAACTGCCATACCTGGTGATGCAAATAATGATGGGGTAGTTGATGGAATTGATTATGTGATCTGGTTAAACCACTACAACCAATCTACTTTAAATAGACAAAGCGATGGAGATTTTAATTCTGATGGGAAAGTTGATGGGATTGATTATGTTATTTGGCTGAATAACTACAATCCGTAGTTATGAAGCCCTGAGTATAATCGAAGGGTTAAATTTTTATGGTGAATAATGAGTTTTAAAATGAGAAAAATCATAATTTTTTTTATAATCTTAATTTTAGGGATAATTTTTACTCCACAAGTAGATGCTGCGACTTATTATATGGCGCTAAATGGAAATGATGCTAATCCCGGAACAGAAGGTTCACCTTGGTTAACACTTTCTGCTTCTATAAATAAATTACAGCCTGGAGACATTCTTAATATTCGCGAAGGAACCTATTATGAAGGAGGAATTTCTACAACTACTCAAGGAACAACCCAATCTCCAATTGTAATCCAGTCTTACCCAGGAGAAAGAGCGGTTATTGATGGAGGGGTCGCTGATTATAAATCTATACCTAATAATGAATGGGAATTGGTTGATACAAATATCGGACTTTATAGAAGCACAAAAACTTATACAGGAACAATCGGAGCTTGGCTTTTAAACGACAATTGGCAACTAATTCAATACTCCAAATCCGAAAACATGGATTCCACTTATTACGGACCTTTAAATCAACAAGACTATCTTTACTTTGGTCCAGGAATTCAACTGCGAACTGACAACAAATTATATATCCGTTTACAATCCAACCCTCAAGATTTATTTGATGCTGATGGAAATCCAATTTCAGCTGTCCCTCTCGATACCAATCCTAACAATAATTCAATCTCTGTGTTTACTACTCAAACTCTTTTGACATTACAAGGAGCAAGTTATCTGGAATTCAAAGACATCACTTTTCAATATGCTCGCAGATTAGTAAATCTGATTAACAATACAAATAATATTACTTTTGACAATTGTATATTCAATTACGGCACCTACGGTTTTTTACGAGACGACACAGCCAGTTATTTAACAGTTAAGAATAGCGAATTCAATAATGGTATCCCCAGGACTTTATATTGGACAGATGTTAAAAATGGTGAACCGGACGAGGCGATTGCTGGCAATGAACCTTATCCGGAATTTCAATCAAATGCTTTAGATATTCCAAGAGATAGTTTTATCGAAAACAATTATTTCCACAACGGTTATGACGGAACGAACATAAAAGTTTTAACTGCTGGAACGGGAGATAATATTAAGATTTTCAATAATTACTTTACATTTTTTGGTGATGATGCAATCAATTTAAGTATTGATGCGAGTAATGTAGAAATTACGAATAATTTATTTTGGAACAATAATGCTGGTATTTCGTTATCGGAGCATGAAATAGCACCCGGTGGTATCGCCGGTGATGTTTTCATCCACCACAATGTCGTTGATGGAGTACATCTTAAACGCTTAGGCCGTCCGGGAAATTATCGTGAAGGTCAATATCCACCTTGGGTAGGAGGGCATCCTTTTGGTGGCCATTCGGGTCAAAGTGCTGCACATTGGAAAATCTATAATAATACTTTAGTCGCCCAAAAACCTCGCCAAAGTACAGGTAATATGGGAGCAAAAGCCGTAGTTGGTAATAGTGATAAATATTTCTATAACAATATTTTGTATGCTCTTGATAACCAATCCCTCCTCGGTGATGATCAGGAGTCTTTGGGGAGCCACTACGATGGAGATATTTTTTGGCAAAAGATAGCAGGGACTATGTTTTATAATTTTGCCAACAGCGGAAACTACATTTCATTGGTAACGCTACGAACTTCAGGTAGTTTATGGGAAGCTAATGGATTACAACTTGATCCTGGGTTTAATGAACAAGAACTTTTAAATCCGACATTTGATAAACTCACGATATGGAATCGTTATCTTCCGACAAATAATCAGGTATTTACCCAAGGCGTTGCATATACAGGTTTAAACTGGCCTGGAATTGAAGATGTTAACTATCGGGGTGCAGTACCTTCTCAATCAACTCAACCCACATCTTCTCCTACACCGATTTTAATACCCGGTGATGCTAATAGCGATGGAAAAGTAGATGGGATAGATTATGTGATTTGGCTGAATCATTACAACTCTCAAACTTCAAATGGCCAAAGCGATGGAGATTTCAATACAGATGGTGATGTCGATGGCATTGATTATGTTATCTGGTTAAACAATTATGGTACATAATTGATAATCCTGAACTTAAGCTGATGGACTAGACCACTATAGTACATAGCGATGAAGCTTTGAAACAAGTCGAAGGGCTGAATCAATACGGCTTAATAATTTTTATTTGACTATAAATAGAAATATTTATGACCAAGCATTATTTTAAAGTAACTATTTTATTAATGGTCTTAATACTTAATTTAATATTTACCTCAACTATCCAAGCTCAAATAAGTCTTTTAAATATTAACCCCAATCCTCCTTCTCAGACTCAAAAACTTGTTTTTCTTCACGCCTCTGTAGGACAGGCATGGTTAAATTATTTTTTGGGAGGAAAGACTGGTCAGGCGTACTGGGATATTTCACTTGGTGGAAATAATTATAATGTTAGAGATTATTTAGTAGGTTTTACTGGGGGTGGTAGTCATCCTAATCCAGAATTGATAGGGCATGGGTTGTGTGATTTGTATAACCTTTTTACCAATCCAACAAATCTGCAAGTACTATTTAATCACAACCAGACAGAATCACCGCTTGGAGTTAATGATCCTAGTTATTACACTCCACTTAACCTTAATGATGCCAGTGAAAACGATATTGTCGTGATTAAACCTTGCTATATTGACTATCCTTACGTTGGCAATCCGGATGATCCACCCACCGGTCTTCATGGTTGCCCTTTCTATCAGCTTGAACCTGGCAATTGGCAAAATAAAACTGTTGGCAATGTCAAACAAGTTTTGATAGATATTGTTGATGTCTTTCGCCAGCATCCGGATAAATTTTTTGTAATAGTCACAGCCCCTCCTTTGCGGATTTCTGATCCTGCAACCATTAATTATGGCCAAAATGCCAGAGCCATGGCTGACTGGATGATGAATGAATGGTTGCAAACTTATTATCCAGAAGGAAATAATGTCATGGTTTATGATCTTTTCAATGTGTTAACTTCCAATGCTAATGGAGAAGGAAGCGATTGTCAGATACGGATAGATTACAATCATCCGGAGTTAGATTCAGACGTGCTTTTGGATATTGGCAATCATCACCGGATTTGGAACAGTCAGATTCAACACCAACAACAATATGATCAAAATTACACAGCCTATTGTTGTCTCAATGCTCAAGGCTGGTGCGATACACATCCACCCAGATATGCTAATTATAAAATGACCAAAGAATTTGTACCAATTCTTAATACTTATGTTAATGCTTGGCTTGCCGGACAAGAAACTACACCTTCTCCATCGATAACAACAGCACCTACTTCATTACCAACTTCAAGCCCCACCCCTCCTCCTGCATTAGGTGATGCCAATAGTGATGGAGTAGTTGACGGCATTGACTATGTCATCTGGCTTAATCATTACAATCAACCTACTTCAAATAGACAAAGCGATGGAGATTTTAATTCCGATGGAAGAACCGATGGTATCGATTACGTTATCTGGCTTAACAATTATTCTTCCTGACAATTTTCTTTATTGAGAGTTTGAAAACTATTAGATAGAATTACCTCATAGTGAAAAAGCAATTATTTATTTTTTCAACCCTAATTCTTTTTGTATTATCCTTCTTTCTTTTTTCAAAATTCACAAGGAAATCTCTAAAACTTCCTGTTTTGAATCAGGAAGTTTATGCACAAGCTACCAGTACTGATTGGCCGATGCTTGGTCATGATCTAAAAAGGTCTAGTTTCTCGTCCCAACAATTAGATCCGCCTTTTGGTTCATCTTCAGGAAATGCGGTTTGGGTAAGAGATTTTGCTGGAGGGAATGAAAAAACCTCTGAGCTGGTTTTAAATGAGTATCAACCAGTTGTTGTTGGCGACTTGCTTTATGTAGGTACTTCCCGCAACAATATGTATGCCTTAAACACTGATAATGGTAATATCGTTTGGACTTACAACGCTCCTCAAGCTGGAACGATTATGACTTCACCATCTTACGATAATGGAGTTGTCTATTTTGCTTCCACCAACGGTCATGTCTATGCCCTTAACGCAACAACCGGTGCTTTGATTTGGGATCGGGAAATTAGCAGCTTGGGTGGATTTCGTACCTCGCCAGCTGTTTATAATGATTCTATCTATCTGGGTGGGGAGGATGGTATTTTCTATGCAATCAATAAATTAAACGGTTCGCTTCGCTGGAACTATGATACACAAGATCCGATCTTGAACTCTGCTGCCATAGATACAACAAGAGGACGAATTTATTTTGCCAATGAAGCTATGTACGGATATGCTCTTGATTTTTCTGGCAACGTTGTCTGGCAGTCAAATAAATTTTACGGAACAAGCACACGTAACTTTTATCCAGTAATTGCTGATGGGGGAGATGCAGTAATTTTCAGAACTTCACCCGGACCAGTTAGTCGTGCCTTACCCGGAGGAGATACTTTACTGGCTCGAACAGCAGGTCATACAGTACCTGATTTTACCAGGATCGATGTTTGGGGCAATATGTACGGAGTTGATCTTAATGCTCCATATAATGTAACTGCTTTTAATTCTGAACAGACTGCTGTCAGAGATTGGTTGACTAATGATTATCCGGAATACCAGACTTTTTATGTTCTAGATACAAATAATGGTAGTGAGCGTTATGTATCACCCGTTCTTTGGTCTGGTCCCTCTGGAAATGTGGGTGAACCGCCAGTTGTAGCAGCAGATGGAACAGTATATGTTCGAACAAGAACTTATTACGGAAATTTTGATGTTGGTAATAGTTTTTATCTTTTTGGTTCACCAGCCACTCTTAATATCGACACGGGACAAACAAACCTAATTAGACTTCCGGTGGATAATAATGCCCACCAAACAGGCATTTTTATGATTGGAGATGAACAATCAGCATTAAGTCTTGGTGGCAACCGTCTTGATATATATAATCACGCTGACAGCATTGGTTCTGTGCTTACTACCGGTTTAAATGCAGGCCCAGTAACTTCTTCTCGCGACGTTGCCTTTTCCATAACTAAATCACAACGAGATACAGTTCTGCCCTTTGGTCAAAATGTTTTTACCAGCGTTATGGCTATGGGGGCTTCGGGCAATGCTAATCAACCAGCTGTGATTGCTGACGGAAAAATTTTTGCTGTCTCGCAGGGAATGATCGGCATGTTCCAACCCAACTTTAGCGGTCAAACCAATTATATCGCTGCTTCGAAAGGGATCCAGCCGGTAACTGGGCCAATAACAATTCCGTCAACTTCAGTACTGGAATCATACGTCACACAAATAGAAGATTATACAGTTTCATCAATCCCTCAAGATTTGCAAAGCGAATTGGAAAATCAGGTTGCAGATCTTATTACAGGAGAGCATTATCAACCGTTTATTGAAATGATGGGAAAAATGCCCGGTCGGATCTATTTTCTTGATCCGACCCAAGAGGCTTATGTTCTTGCCATATCTTATCCTTATCTTTCAACAAGTCTGCAAGCTCAAGTCAAAACATATCTTGGGTCTTTATGGTCAGGAATTTCTGATCCTCTTAATTATAATTACTCCTATTCATCTTTAGTCGGGAGAAGAAGGGAACGCTACGAAATTAATAACGACGCAGGTTCCTATGCCGTGGCTAACGGAGGGAATTTCAGCTATACGACTCCTGCATCTGAAAGACTGTATAACCTCTGGGCATATGCTCACTATACTAATGATTGGAATTTTATTATCAATCATTGGAGTTCAATAGTAAGTGCTGCCCGCAGCATTGATCCAGCTGTAATTGAGAGTGGTTTACCCCCCCATACTTCTGTAAATAACCGAGCGGCTTCACTGATCGGTTATGTGCGTATTGTCGAACACTTACGATCAGCCTATCCTGGTAACCTTGTCTATGCAAGCGAATATCAATGGGCGTTAAGCGCCGCAACACAAGCTCTGCAAACTCGTTTGCAATGGGAAGAAAATCATAGACCGACCGGCACTCCTTGGAGTCAGCAGTGGATAAGGCAGGATTATGCTGGTTATGATGTTTTTATGAGCACTGGTTGGGGTAGGGGTGGACATATTCCCCGTTATAATGGTTTGGTTCCGGCAATTGCCAAAGCATTACGGGATTTTGCCTTAAGTGATATGGAACTGCAAAATGATTTTATCGATACAGTTGTTCCTGCCCAAATTCTTTCTTGGTCCTTTGCTCCCGGATTAAATGAAATATTTAGCAATCTTCTACCTCAAGCCCGTGAAGTTTTTTTAGCTAAAGCCCTCATTATGCAAGAAGGTGCTGATAATTTACGTGATTATTTAAGTTATTCATGGTCTAAAGGCGATATTTATTATATTGAGAGACTTGTTCATACAATCAGAGCAAGTTCTCCTTCTGGAACCCTATCATCAACGCCAACTCCCACACTAATTCCCGGTGATGCCAACAGTGATGAGACAGTTGATGGCATTGACTACGTCATCTGGCTTAATCATTACAATACAAACACAGGAAATGGTTCAACAGACGGGGATTTTAATACTGATGGAACAGTCGATGGAATTGACTATGTAATTTGGCTCAATCATTACGGAAGCTAGATTATTCACTCTCTGAGAAGTATTATTATGGTATTGAATTAATGAATGAAAAGATTATTAAAGTCTTATATATTACCCCCTTTTTTCTCTTAGTGTTTTTTTTTCCAACTTCAGCAAATGCAGCTAGTTATTACGTCTCTACTACTGGCAACGATTCTAACTCTGGAGCACAAGATCAACCCTGGAAGACCATCCAAAAAGCGGCTGATACCATGGTGGCTGGGGATACGGTTAACGTTCAGGATGGTGATTATGCCTCTGAAAGAGTATCAGTAACAAAATCCGGTAGTTCCGGCTCACCAATTACCTATCAAGCCGAGGGAACGGTCGTGATGAAGGGCTTTAAAATCATTGCCAGCTACGTTACTGTTAAGGGTTTTGAAATCGCTAACACCAATTATGTCCGCTGGCACGAGGATGTCAGCTCAGGTGTTTATGTCAGAGGCGCCGGCATAGTCGTTGAAGAAAACTACATTCACGATGCTACTCTAAATGGAATTCATCTGTATGGACCACCAACTGACCCAGCGGTTACCCACGATTGTATAGTCAGAAACAACCGGTTATATCACAACGAAATGGCAGGAATTAGAGCCTCTGGACGAAATAATCTTATCGAAAATAATGAAGTATGGGGTTCGGTTCAATGCCACTCAGCAGTTATGGCTGTGGAGGATATTGCTGCCGATAACCCAAACCACACCCCCTGCCCTTATCCTGGTATTTCTGGTATTGCGGGACTCGACGCTGATGGGATAAGGTTTTTTGGCCAAGGCCACATTATCCGGGGTAATCATATCCACGACATCCCTTATGGACCTTTAGGATTAAATCCAGATGTTGGAGATTACAATAACACTCCCCACATCGACTGTTTCCAAACTTGGGGTGATCAACAGTATCATGAGGTGGGACAGAATATAACTTTTGAAAAAAACTTCTGCGACAATCTTCAAAGCCAAGCCCCAGAAGAGAACGGACACGGATTTATGCTTCAAAGTGGTGCAAATAACCTTACTATAAAGAACAACATTATTCGGGCTTATGGAGGAGTAAATACCGGACCAACTGGTCATGCAAATCATCTATACATTTATAACAACCTCTGGATTAATAATTTGTCTTTTCATAGTTTCTGGCCTTTTGCAGTGGGATTGGATAATGCTCCCTACTCAATCGTTAAAAATAATATCTTTTACGACCAGCCTTACCACACCATTTTTGGAGTTGGTGATATAACCGATCAGGATATTGACTACAACCTAGCATACAACAGCGACGACTCCCAACCGGATTGCTTTAGAATCGACTATGTATGCCAACAGCTTCATGCTCATGACCTTTGGAATGTCAATCCCAAGTTTGTCAACCCAGCTGCCAGTGATTTCCACCTACAGTTATCTTCTCCGGCTATTAACGTGGGTGCGACATTAGCTGAGGTAATTAATGATTATGACGGTAATTCTCGTCCCCAAGGAATCGGATTTGACATTGGTGCTTATGAATACGTTTTTGGAGTTTCTCCTACTTCTACTCCTTCCTCTCCGCCGGCTGGCGGACCCGGAGATGCAAATAACGATGGTGCAGTAGATGGTATTGACTACGTCATCTGGCTCAATCATTACAATACAAACACAGGAAATGGTTCAACAGACGGGGATTTTAATACTGATGGAACAGTCGATGGAATTGACTATGTAATTTGGCTGAATCACTATGGCACATAGTGATGAAACCCTGAGCCAAGCCGAAGGGTTAAACAATTATGGTGAATAATTATTAATCCTGAATGTAAGTTGAAGTACTGAACGACTTGTCATTAAGCTTGGATGGATAATATAGACTATTGCTTTTTAGGGTAGGGTTGATAATAATTAACTTTAAAGAAAATGCCTGAAGAAAATACCTCAGAACAAAATTTAATAGAGAAGTTGAAAGCATTAAGATGGAAAGCTATCCTTTACTTCTCTAAAAGCCAAAGGGTGAAACTTTTAATGTTGGTGTTGATTATCGTCAGTTTACCTTTAGCTGTATTGGTTGCCAATCGAGTAGTAAAGTATCGAAGTAAAGCCCAAGTAACTCCTGTCAGTTTATATCTTGTCCCAAGTGATCAGCACCTTCCTCCTGATAGTAATTTTCAAATAATGCTGGATGCTTTGACTAACCAGATTGGATTTGTCCGAATCGAACTGAGTTTTGATCATAGCAAAATAAATCTGACGAACGAAATCCAAACGACACCTTCTCTGGCTAATGTCATAGAAAAAACTACGAAAGCTGATGCCAACTCAACGGGTCAGGTGGTAATTGTTTTGGGTTTAGCAACCACTGATCTAGGTAACCCCCCAACAGGTGTTTTTGAGATTGCTAACTTTCAAGTAACCGGTGTAACACCTGATCCAGATCAGACAGCAAGTATTAGTTTCAATGACTCCGGTATTCAAGTCGTTGACACGGTACCGCAAGCTTTAACTTTTTCAACTTTGCCGGCTAATTTGACACTTAATTCCACAACTGTTAATCCGACTGCAAGTTTATATTTTTCAGCAATAAGACCGGCAAATCCTCAGACAGTTGATAATAATTTCGCAGTTGATGTTTTGGTTGATACCGGTGGCCAGAATATTGACGGCGTTGATGCAAAACTTAGGTTTGATACAAGTTTTTTAAATATAGTAGATTTGCAGAGTAATCCCAATAGCCCATTTAGTTCCTATCCCGCACTGATTTATGATAATAGTACTGGAACAATTAATATATCGGCTAATGTGGGAAGTGGTCCATCTGCAACTCCTGTAAACGGTTCAGATATTAATATTGCCACAATTACAGTAAGACCAGTTACCCAGACATCTCTGACTCAAATTACTTATGATTTTGTTGCGGGAGAAAGAAATGACAGTAATATAGTCTTATCAGGTACACCGTTAGACCAAGATCCTGTTGATATCCTGGCAACTGTTTCTGATTTAGATATTATAATTTCAGGTCCAACAGTAACGGCAACCCCAACACCAACACAAGCTCCGCCAACCCAGACTCCAACTCCAACACCTACTGATATACCCAATCAACCGACTTCAACACCCATACCACCAACATCCACACCAGTTCCGACTGATACACCGACTCCGACTTCGCCACCGCCCATGTCTGTTATCATTAAGCTGCTATTTCAGGGAAAAACCAGACCGGGGATAAGTAATGCAAAATCATTGACTATTCATTATAAGACTCTTACAGGAACGGTTCAGGGTCCTGTTAACTTAGATTCAGATATGTCCGGTGAAGCTCAATTTTCTATTGATCCAGGTAATTATTTTCTTTTAATAAAAGCACCAGGATATTTAGCTAAAAGATTCGGAAGTCTAACCGAACCCATTGTTGTAAGTACGTCTC
>Ga0154801_106_pt1 | contig 47492 bp, 51 predicted proteins | sample Rifle2008BG16ft_FD_105809 | JGI IMG/M metagenome (GOLD analysis project Ga0154801, IMG submission 105809) | Candidatus Woesebacteria bacterium RBG_16_34_12 | reverse complement strand
TAATAATTCTTTATCTTTATTATGCGAATCGGTAATTCCGGTTAAAATTTCAGCTTCCTTCCGATTGACATAAATAACATGGGAAGCATCAATCACCTTTCTGATTTGATCAATACCTGCTCTTATTTGCCTACTGCCGGGATTAAAAGCTAATTTTATCTGAGGATTTTTGGCAACATGCTCAACTACTGCATCATAAACAGGCTTAAAATTTTCTCCCATTGAAGTAAGGTAGATCCAAGGAGTAACTGGTAAATTTTGAGGTAATTCATAATTACGCTCTGTCTTATAACCAAAAATTGTTCTTTCTCCTGAAACAACAATTACTGTTGAATAATCGCTGATTGTTCCTTTTTGTCTGGTAATAAAAGATGTATCAACTCCTTCGCTTCCCAGTTTTGCACTGATTTGGTTTCCTATATTATCATCACTTAAGGTCAGAACCGCTGCCGATTTAACTCCAAGGCGCTTAGTTCCAACTGCATTATTGGCAGCATTTCCGCCAACACTGAATTCCAAATCCTTTACCGGAATTTTATCTCCATAACTAAAGCACAAAAAACATTCCTTATCATCAACTCTGCATAAGGTTTCTGATTCTGTCGGTGTAATAAAAACGTCCATTGACGCATCACCGATTGAGAGTAAGTCTAGGTTAGTCATAGTTATTAGATAATAGTTATTAGTTATTAGTCAATATATAATACTCACTTAGAACTCTTATGTTTTGATAAAGATGTTATATAAGAATTGATACCCTTCCCTAAACCCAAATATTCCTTCTCAAAATAATCGAACTTCTTTTTTGTCAAATAACCCAAGCTATAAGCAACCTTTAGATGGCTGCGAACTTCAACACATTCTCCTCTTGATTGATAAAGTACTCTTACCTTATCAGCAAATGAGTATCTTCCATAAGATTCTGCAATTAGGGCAATTATTGAGTTTGCAGAACTTCTAGTCTGGCTTATTAAATTATACTTCTCTTCCTTCGGAAAACTTTTGGTAATTTCATAAATATCTATTAACAGCTTATGACCTTTTTTCCAGATTTTCAGCTCATAGAATTCCATGATCTAATAACTAGTACCTAATATCTAGTAACTTATAATTCTTCTAAAGAAGAATTATACTCTCCTCTTCTTGCCAGACTATTTAACCTCGCCCTTTTCAAAAATTCTTTTTGTGCAATGTCAATATTTTCATCCTTTCCCATCCAGGTTTTTAGTACTGTTTCCTGTAAGGCTCTGCCAAATGAAAAACTTAACTGCCAAGGGACATTGTCAAGCTTATTCAACTGATTAAGATTTTCTGTGGCTTCCTGCGGAGTTTGACCTCCGGAAAGAAAAACTATTCCCGGAACTTCTTTTGGTACAACCTCTTTGAAACAACGCAAAGTTGCTTCAGCGATTTCCGTAGCAGTTAATTTCTTTGAACTTTCTTTTCCGGAAATTACCATGTTCGGTTTAAGCAACATTCCGGGCAAGATCACTTTATGTTCAATCAGTTCTTTAAATAAGTTTTTAAGAATTTGATAAGTTACTTTTTCGCATTGTTCTATACTATGACCGCCATCCATCAAAACCTCCGGCTCAACAATTGGTACAAGATCATTTTCTTGAGATAAAGCGGTAAAAAGGGAAAGATGCTCAATATTTAAACCTATGCAAACATCTGATGGAATACCTTCTCCAATTTTAAAAACGGCTCGCCATTTGCTAAATTTTGCTCCGAGATTTTTATATTCAATAAGTCTTTCGCGCAAACCATCCAAGCCTTCTGTAATTTTTTCGTTGGGGAAATTCTCCAAATCAACTGTTCCTTTATCTACTTTTATTCCCGGAGCAATTCCGCGCTCAGTTAAAATCTCAACAAACGATTTTCCTTCAAATTGCTTGCCCTGAGCTTTTTGTCGAAGGGTTTCGTCAAACATAATCACGCCACTAATATATTTTTCAATTTCGGAAGTGGTAAATAAAAGCTGTCGGTAATGCCTGTTATTTTCAGGATTTGATTCAACACCAATTGCAGCAAAACGCTTTTTGATTGTACCCGTAGATTCATCAGCTGCAAGAATACCTTTTCCCGAAGCAACCAGTAACTTAGCAGTTTCCTGCAAATAAGCTTTATCCATCAACTATCAATTTACCAGACTTAGGTTGCGGAAACAATGTAAATGGTAGAAAATGGATAAAACATGGATGAACCACATATTCTGGTTGGAAAAGAAAAACAACCTCCCAAATCTTTACCTCAACAAAATATCCTCATGCTCACTGCTTTAGCTTTAGTGTTTATTCTTTCCTTCATAATCGGATTTACTTATAAAAGCAGACAATTATTGAAAACAATTTCCCAATCTAATCCTAACCTTCCAACTCCTGCAAGTATCAACCTAACCCCGACTCCCGATCTAGTCGCCAACTGGAAAACATACACAAACACAAAAATTGGCTACACCCTCAAATATCCCAAGGCAGAAGACATTACCTCATGCCAGATAAAAAAAGATTATGAAGTGGATGAATTCTCGGATACCGTAAAAATAATTCCCGAAACATGTTTAGCGCATAGATTCATTATTTTTCACCAATCTAATCCTGAAAAGCTGGATCCATTCGAATATTTCATGCAAGGAAATTATAAATGTGAGCAGTTGACTGATGATTCCTATAATTGCAAACGACACTTCACAATTAAATATAAAGGGCCTGACCTAGACAGTGAATATCAAGTAAGTAAAATCAAAATTGGAGGAAAAGATTCAATCTATGCAAAGGTAATAAAAGCCCCCAGTGACAGTCATGATCTTGTAATTATCCCGGTTCAAGAAGACATTGTAATTAATATAAGCTTAAACTCCAGCCAGATCACCAAACAAATTCTTTCGACTATTTGGTTTTTGGAAAGGGATAAATCAACAACCACTGAGGAATTAAAAATATTCATGGACCCTAATAACATTTTTAGTGTCCAATATCCTGGTAACTGGTTTATACATCAGTTACTGAATCAGAAAGTAAGCCTTAGTCCATCGCCTATTGTTGACTGTGGCCGGTGTATTAGTATAACTCTTGAACTAATCCAGGAAAAAATTCCTATAACACACGAGCCATTTCTGGATTATAAGCCCGAAGGTCCTACACCCACCTGGATACCAGCAAAAAAATATCCAATGAATTTATACAACGCCTACTTTTATGAAGGAACTGTCCATGCAGGTGAAATTAAAATTGTACATATCGAAACTCCTGACAAAACCGGATACGTGGAGTTGAATCTAATCTACCCAAAAGAACAAAAGTTAGAAGCTGAAAAATTCTTCAACCAAATCCTCTCCACTTTTGAATTTTTAGATTAAGATAAAAATTAGTCCTCAAGAACTAATAAGCCCAACTTACTTCCAAAAGATTAATACTAAACCAGTCAAGGATAAGATCATCCCGATTATTTGTTTTAAAGTGAAAGATTCCTTCAAAATTAACACTCCAAGTAAGGTTGTACCTAAAATTATTCCGATTCTAACTAAAGGAGATGCGAGTGACAAATTAGCACCGGTTGCAAAAAGTTTAATAAAAGTAATCGTCCCGATTCCTATTGATAATCCTGCTAAAGTCGAATAAACTAACCCTTCTTTTGTTGCAAATATTTCTTTATTTGATACTTTCAAATACAAAACAACCAACAGAGCAGGGATTATTGAAAAAGAGTTTATAACTACCGTTGCCCAAAAATCATCTATTCTTCCAGCAGCTTTTTTTATGAAAAAATCCAATCCGATATAAAATACAATTGTTAGCAATGCATACGCTATCCACATATTATTTTTTTCTTCTTCTAATTACTTTCTTGGCAGCTACTACAATACTTTCTGAATCCATCCCAAACTTCTTCAAAAGTTCTTTTGGTTTTCCGGATTCGCCAAAGGAGTCGGGCATGCCAATAAATTCCATAGGAACCGGTAAATTTTTAGCTAAAACTTCTGCTACAGCTGACCCCAATCCCCCAGCAACTTGGTGCTCCTCAACTGTAACCACACAACCGGCACTTATTACCGCTTTGATAATTGCATCTTCATCAATTGGCTTTATTGTGTGACAATTCAATACCAAAGACTCAATTCCTAGCTTATTAAGTTTTTTAGCAGATACAAGTGCTTCATAAACCAAAGGACCTGCTGCGATAATTGCGACTTGCGGATCTTTTGACTGCCAAAACTCCTCAATTTTTCCGATTTTAAAAGGTGTTTCTTCGGTTGTAAAAACAGGTGTTGCTTCTCGAGTTAAACGAATATAAGTTGGTTTCCCATTTTTCGCTGATTCTAAAACTGCTTTTTTAGTTTCTATTGCATCACAAGGTGTAAGAACAATCATGTTCGGTAAAACTCTCATTAAGGCGATATCCTCTAAAGCTTGATGAGTCGCACCATCAGGTCCAACAGACAATCCGGCATGCGCTCCAGCAATTTTCACCGGAACATCATTTAGAGCAATTGTTGTTCTGATCTGTTCCCAATTTCTTCCAGGTGAAAAGACAGCATATGAACTGATGAATGGAATCTTCCCATAATTTGCCATCCCCGAAGCAATCGTTGCTAATGCTTGTTCTGCAACCCCAACTTCAATGTATCTTTCAGGAAACTTTTCCTTAAAATATGAAGCTCTAGTTGATTCACCAACATCAGCCGATAATACAACCACCCTTTCATCTTTTTCTCCAGCAATAATCAATCCCTCTCCATATCCATCTCTGGTCGCTTTTTTCTCGATGTCTTTCTTAAAAATTTTATTGGATAGTTTTAGTCTTGGATTTAACATAATTTTTCTTTTTATTAAAAAAAATTACTATTCCATAAAGTAAACTGAGTACTATGTAAGCAAAAATTATCAAATAAAAAGTGGGTGCAATGGAAAATATATCTATGGAATAATATAGTCGTGTGAACAGTCCACAACCCTCACTTTCAAATCCTCCTCCCTCAGCCAAATCAATATGCAATGGGGTACAAAAGAAGCTTATAAAAAAAACAGCTATTATTGAAATAAAGGATATAAAGATTCTCAAGATTGTTGGCTTAAGGAATTCATGAATCTTATCTTTTAATTGTAATTTTGAACTTTGCATTTTGAATTTTAAACTTAACTACTCATGTTCACCGGTTATTTTTCCTCCTAATGTCCTTAAATCATGCAGGGCTTGCTTTGCCTCGGTAGGATCAGGGATCCCAGCACAAAACTCGTTGCTCCCGAGGCTACGTCCTCGCGTCGCGATGTCGTTTGTGCGGGACTATTCTCCCGATCTACTCATGTTCACTAACTATTTTGCCTCCTAGAGTTCTAAGTTCGTGTAAAGCTTGCTTGGCTTCAATTGGATCGGGAGGTCTTCCGTGCCATTCAGGCAACCCTTGCATAAAAGAAACTCCTTTCCCGGGAATTGTATGGGCAATTATTACAGTTGGTTTTTCGTAAACTGCCCTGGCATGGTTAACAGAGTCAATAATTTCTTCAATATTATGCCCATCGATATGTAAAACGTGCCAGTTAAAAGCTTTATATTTTTCCTCTAAAGGTTCCAGTGGCATTATATCCTCAGTGTGGCCCTCAATTTGAATATTATTTCTGTCAACAAACGAGGTTAGGTTGGAAAGTTTGTATTTACCGGCAAACATAACTGCCTCCCAATGGTTTCCGCAATCATGCTCGCCATCAGAAGTTATGCAATAAACTCGAAATCTTTTATTGTCCATTCTGGCGGCATAAGCATAACCGGCAGCTTGAGCCAGTCCTTCTCCCAAAGGTCCAGAAGTTGTCTCCAGTGCCGGCATTCTGACTCTTTCGGGGTGACCCTGCAAATCCGATCCCAGTTTTCTTAAAGTTTTAAGTTTACTTAATGGAAAATATCCAGCATGCGCCATGGTAACATAACGAACAGGAACAGTATGACCGCAGGATAGAAAAAGCCGATCCCGATCTTCCCAGCCGGGATTTTTGGGATCATGAGTTAAGATTTGAAAATAAAAACAGGTCATAATATCAGCTAAATCCAAAGATCCTGCGGAGTGTCCGGATCCTGCATGAAGAAGCATTTTGATCACATCTTTCCGAATTTTATTGGCTTGTTTTTCTAATTCTTCGATAGTCATCTGGTTTACATTGTTGCAGCTTTGCTGCAATACTTCATAAGTGAAACTTGCTTTTTACTTCGTTTAAAGTAAGAGTTCTCGCCCCGCCAAGCGGGACTGTGCTCCTCTTGTGAAATGACTCGCCTTTGTTCGTCATTTCATGAATGCCTTATCAATACAAATCTTACAATCTTTACTATGGTCAACTTTATGCAGACGTTTTTCAAATCTTTTTATTGTCGGAAAAATATCCTCTTTTCTGGTCACAATCTCAAAAACGCTCATTTCCAGATTATCAATATTCATGTTATTTTTGATCGCATCAATAATTTCCAACCAAAAATCACCGAATAAAATAAAGGGTTTGTGGTGACTGAAATATATTTTTGCCAAAACCCAAGCAGTACCGAATTCAGAAATAGTTCCTGATCCGCCTTTAAAGATAATAAAACAATCTGCATGCTCCAAAAGCTTAAACATCCTGTCAATGTAATTCGCGGTTTTTATTTCAACATCAGTTATATTTCCAACATATCTTCCTTCAAATCCTGGTGCGTCAGTCGGAGCAAAAGTTACCGCTAAAGTTTCACCGTTCCCCGCCTCAGCGCCTTTGGTTGATGCATCCATCACACCAGGACCTCCTCCATTGACAATCGTATAGCCCTTTTCTGCTAACATTCTGGCAATATCAAATGCATCTTTGTAAACAGGATCGTTTTTAGGAACATTAGCATCACCGAAAAAAGCAATGTTTTTGATCAAAGGTCGGGGTAAATGAGTTTGCATAAAAGTAATTAGGCACAAGGCAATAGATTATTCTTCTATTCCCCAGTATCTAATACCTAGTACCTTATTAATAGGCTGCTTTCTGAAATCTCTCAACATTTTTCTTTAAATCTCCTTTAAATAACCTTCTGCCGATTGAAACTTCATCCGCTCCTTCACGTCGTGAATCGTCTATCCATTCTAAAACAATCCCACCATCATCACAAATTCTAAAAGGCGTATCATCTCTTGCTCTGATCTCATCAAGTTTTTTTATTTTATCTAAAGCTTTCTCGTCAAATTTTTGTCCTCCGAACCCCGCTGACACACTCATTACCAGTACAACATCCAAGTTGGTCAAGATTACAGAATCTAAATTACTCACTGGCGTGTCCAGATCAATAGCTAAACCAACTTTCGTACCGATCTCCGTAACCTTGCCAACAAATTCCACTTGATTACTCATCATCTCAACCTGTCCAATAATCCTATCAGCACCAACTGAAACACATCTCTCAATCCAATTAATCGGCTCTTTGACCATAAGATGAAAGTCTAAACTCAAGTTTAAATCTAAGTTTAAGTTTAAGATTACAGATGGATCGATAGTTTTATTTTTCGCGAACACTCCATCAACAATATCTATTTGCACTCTACCCACACTTGCGTCCTCACACCTGATTAATAAATCTTTCAATTCTTGAGGGTCACTAGTGAGTATTGCTGGAATAATTTCAATCATAACATCTTTACTCACTGGTATTTACTTATAACAGCTTTCTCCAAATCCTCTTTCAAATCTCCGACTCTTAGCCATACACCATTCCTGCCGCATCCAGGAATTTGACCTCCCTTTGAGATATATACTACACTCTCACCTGGAAATTCTACCTTTCTGACTACAGCCTTATTACTACCAACAGGTTCGCCATGATTAATCACTAGGCCTATATATCTATCTTTACCTAACTGTAGCCATGAATCTGGTAACCTATCAAAAACCTCCTCACTACCCAGATAAATAAAAACTCCTCTCTTTTCATAAGTAGGGTGTTCAATTTCTCCATGGGCAATCACGCCCGTCTCTTGCGCTTGTCTAGGAGAAGATAAGCGAATCCGACTAAAAGGTAGAATATCCCCTTGTTGATTTTCAATAATCTCTATACTCATAATTTTTCACCTCCCGTCGCTTTCCAAACGTTACCTTCGGATTTTTGGGGTTTTGATCATCATTATTTGCTTAGTATATAGAGCTTACTTGTCATTTTCAGTGAATGACAAAGTTATCGGATCTGTAGGAGCAGTGTTTGATGAAATTGTATTTCCAACTCTGATTACCTGCTCCACAAGCCGGTTTGCATAGCCCCACTCGTTGTCATACCAAGCAAAGATTTTAACTAAATTACCACCAACAACCTGTGTCAAGTCAAGATCGACAATTGCTGATTCATTTCTGCCAATAATATCTGATGAGACCAAAGGCTCATCAGATACTGCTAAAATACCTTTGTATAATGCGTTTTGTTTAGCAGCTTTGGTTAAAGCTTTATTTATTTCTTCAACCGTAACATTACGTTTTAAAACAAAAGTAAAATCAGTAATTGATCCAGTTGCAACCGGAACTCTCAAAGCGCTTCCGTCAAATAATCCCTTAAGTTCAGGAATCGTTTCGGTTGTGGCAATTGCTGCACCCGTTGTTGTCGGAACAATATTTTCGGCAGCAGCCCTAGCGCGGCGGAGATCCTTATGCGATCCATCCTGAAGATTCTGATCATCAGTATAACCATGAACCGTGGTCATCAAAGCTTTTTCAATACCAAACTCCGCCTGAATTACTGCAGCAACCGGCGCAACACAGTTAGTAGTGCAACTAGCATTAGAAATTACTTCCGGATTACCTTTGGGTTCATTAACACCAATTACTGCTGTTTGAACATTGCCTCCTTTTGCCGGAGCAGAAATAATCACTCTTTTTGCTCCTCCGATTGCGTGTTTTTTGGCATCTTCCTCTGAAACAAAAACTCCGGTTGACTCAATAACTACCTCAACTTGATACTTTGCCCAAGGAATTTTAGCAGGATCTCTTTGTGCCAAGACCGGAATTTTCTTTCCTTCTACCTTCAAATAGCCAATTAACGGATCTTCATCAGTTATTTCTTTCGGATCTTTTGTTTCTTCAAATTTAACTTCCTTTTCAAATTTCCGATACATTGTATCGTAATTAACCAAATGCGCCCAACCCGATACCGGCATTGAACCTGAGGTATTGATCGCAGTTATCTCCATAGAAGAGCTGTGTTTCAAAAGCCAAATCCGAAAAGCAATTCTACCAATCCTCCCAAATCCATTTATACCAACCTTAACCATAGTAGTTTCATTATACAATCTTAAACCAACACTTCAATTCCTGGTAGTGTACCTTTTGCTAGATACTCTAGCATTGCTCCGCCACCGACGGAGATCCAATCAAACTTACTACCTAAATTAAGAAGGTTGACTGCTTGTATTGTATCCCCGCCTCCGGCAACTTTAAATGCTGATGAATTCGCTATAGCCTTAAACACTCTCTCCGTTCCCTGCCGATGTCCTTCATCTTCAAATTTTCCGATAGGACCTGAAACAACAACTGTTCCTGCTTTGATGATTTCCTTTTCAAACATCTCAATCGAGTGTATTGTTATATCCTCTTTATCTGGTAATAAATTAGCAACTATAATATTTGTAGTTGGTAGCTGGTAGTTAGTAGATAGGATAATATCAGGAAGGCGACCTGCAACTAAAACTTTATCAGCAACTTTTGTAAACGCTTCAAGATAAGACAGCTTGTCTTCCTTTATCCCGCTAATGATTATAACGACAGGCTTTTTCGGATTTTCCAAAACCTTACCTAAATTTTCAACTTCCTGAGCAAACCTTAACCCTGCCGCAATACAACTTTTCTCTTTTCTCTTTTCACTTATCACTTTTACTAATCCAACAATCGAAGCGTGTTCTCTGTGGCTAGCTGCAAACGCCTCATTAACATAACAATCTGCATAACTTGCCAGTATTTTTGCAAACTCTTTACTATTTTCTTCTTCCCGAGGATCAAAACGCAGATTCTCCAAAATTACAATTTCTTCATTTCTTAATTTCTTTATTTCTTCATTTACCTTTTCTCCCACTACCTGATCCACAAACTTAATCTCTTCTCCCAGTAATTCAGAAAGTTTTTCTCCTATTTCTCTTAGACTTAAACTTAGACTCTTTTCTTTTTCTGGCCGGCCTCTATGCCCAATTAAAATAATTTTTGCCTGCTTTTCTAAAAGGTAATTTATCGTTGGAACCAATACCTCCAATCTTAAATTATTACTTTCAGCCTTCAGCTTTTCACTACTAGTTTTTACACCCTCCTTCGCTGAAGCTTCGAAGGGCAAGTCCAAATCCGCTCTAACAATCACTTTCTTACCTTCAATCCCCAAATCAATAAGTTTAGGAAGTTGCATATTCTAATCGTATCACCAATAATCAATCACTCACAACTCAATAACATATTGCTCTCATTTTCACCCATTTTCTTGACACTCATAAAAATACAGCCTATAATAAGAACATGTCGGGAAAATCAATTGAAATCGTCTGTTGTAATTGTGTTCATTTCGAACTCGGAAATGAAATGCCTCAAACGGTTAAAAACAAAATTGAAACTGTATTTTGGGATGAGGAAGGAAACCCAAAAAATATAAGTGAACAAACTGCTGTAGTTTTTATGGGTATCTCTGCATCAGGATATGGAACTAGACGATGTGGGCCAAATCCTGGACTCCGTGGTTCTACGTTTGGTATTTCTCCATGTATCGCTCCAGAAGATTTCGAAGTAAAAAGTAAAGATCAGTTGCCTGATTAAATTTAGAAAATTTTTAGTTAATTAGACTTGTCGACTCTCATACTCCGCAATTTTGTCAAGACGTCGTTGGTGGCGTTCGAGTGCAGGATAAGTGGTTTCCAAAAAAGCATTAACAATTTTCTTGGCAGTTTCCAAATCAATAAAATCAGAACCTAAAGCCAATATATTAGCGTTATTGTGTTCTCTGGATTTTTGTGCCATCGCTTCATTTAAACAAACAGCGGCCCTTACTCCTTTTACTTTGTTTGCGGCAATTGCTTCACCATTACCTGATCGTCCCACAACAACTCCCAAACTGGTTCCGCTTTGACCAACCTTTTCAGCCAAAGGAAAAACAAAATCAGTATAATCATCCAAAGGATTAAGTCTAAAAGCTCCGATATCTTCCACTGCATAACCCAAGCTGGTTAAATGATCTTTTAGCTCACCCTTTAATTGATAACCACCATGATCGCTGGCAATATAAATTTTCATGCTTTTTAGCTTTAAGGCTTCAGCTATTACCTAAATCCTTCTGTCAATTCCAAAAGCTCCTTTCTTGGATCTTGGGCTTTAACAACATCAGTAGCAACTGCCACACCTGTTGCACCCAATTCCAAACTCTTTTTTACATCATCTTTGGAATGAATTCCAGCCCCAACTATCAAGGGAACTCCTGCTTCTTTTGAAATTACCGAGGCTTGAGCAATAATTTCAGGTTTGCTTTGGGAAACAGAGGTTTCAGTACTTCCCACAAGTTCGGGCGGTTCATAAGACACAAAAGTTGGCTGAAGCTTGATGACTTTTTGAAGCTCTTTCAGATCTTCTGAAAAAACCAGTGTTTTTAAATCTACCTCTTTGCATCTTGCTTGAGCTTTAGTCAATGCTTCAAAGTCAGCAAATTTATGTTCAGAATGATTTAAAAATACTCCTTTAACTCCAATTCTGATCGCTTCTTCAGGCAATGTCCAGCCGGTGTGAGCACCGTAAGAAATCGGATCAACATGCTGAATCCAGATTTCCAGTTTTGAAGAATTAATAACCATTTCAGCATCAATTATTTGAACAACGGGAATTATTTTAATTTGTGTTTCATTAGACACCTCTTCCAAAATATGGGTAAGTTTCAAGGCGTTCTGGCCGCTTCCCTGTTCATAGGTTTTGAAGTTAATAAAGATCATCTCTTTAAAGGTAGCATAGGTAGCAAAAGTAGAGCAAGTAGATCACTTGCCCAAAAAAATCCTGTCCTGGCAATACTACATGTACTACTTTTCTAATTAATTCCCAAGAGCTGATTTAGTTTTTCTTTATCAAATCCAATGACAGTTTCCTCTTTAACTTCCTCTGTTCCTACCGCTTTGCTAATAACTACATAAGGAACTCCCAGAAATCCTCCAGATTTTTGTGTCATTTCTTCCCGTGCTTGATCGTCCTGATCAACCAATTTTTCAGTGTAGCTTACTTTTTTTTCTTCCAAATAATCTTTCAGCATTTTGCAGTAAGGACAGGTTGTAGTTGAATAAATTGTAACTTGCATCCAATCACCCCCTTTAGACAGTTTATTCTACTACTAACTTACCTTCCATTCCTAGAGCTCGATGGTTACTTATGCTGCAATAATAAGCATAACTACCCGGACTTTCGGGCGCAGTAAATTCAATGACATCCTCCTCGCCAGCATTTATTTTACGACTGGCAATATTGAGTTCATCAATAACAAAATCGTGCATACCTTCAGTGTTCTTAAGAATTATTCTCACTCTTTCACCGGCTTTTACACTAAAAGATGATGGTAAATACTTATACATACTTGCTTCAATTGTTATTTCTTTTACTTGACCCGACTCTTTCCCAACAACCACTTGATTACCCTGTAAATTAGTATTTATAGCAGGTTTTTGAGAAATTTCATTTAAGGCAGAACCAGAAAAGGATGTCGCTTTGCTTTGTTTAGTTTGGTTAAAAATAAAAAATCCTACACCTACTATAATCAACAATAGTATTACCACCATTGTTAGTAAACCAGTCTTATTAGTTTTATTCATTTTGCTCACCCCCAATCTTTTTCAAATTAAATTTTAGCTTTAAACAATATTAAAAAATGTAATCTTAATTACTAATTTGAAAATAGTAATAACATTTTCCCCGCCTCAAAGGGCGGGGTTTTATCTCTAAAGAAAAATGTTTTATTTGTAGTATTCGAGAATACCAGAGGCTTTAGCCTCTGGATGAATCGAGTGCGAACAAACAAACTTTTTATTTGCCTTAAATTCATCCGCGACTCAAGCGTCGCGGTATTCTTGAGGTCGACTAATAAACAAAAGAAAGTAAAAAACGGTGGATTTGTAAGTAAAGTTTGTCGCTAGTGGTTGGGAGTTAGAAATCTTAATAAATACATTATTACCGCACCCAAAAGTAGCAAAGTTATTTTTTTCCAAGTTTGAACTTTCTCTTCCTCTTCACCTACATCGGGCAAAAAATCACTAGCTCCCAAGTATAAAAATATACCACCTGAAACCGCTAATAATATTCCTAAAGTGTGCTGTGTATTTTGTGCAAAGAAATAGACGAATAATGCTCCTGGAAAAGTTGCACAAGCAGATATTAAATTTGCTAAAAAAGTATTTCTTCTGCTCCAACCTGCTGATATTAACACACCAAAATCTCCTATTTCGTGTGGCGTCTCATGGAGAAAAGTTGCTAAAGCTACAACCAATCCAAAAGTCGGCTCAATAAAATATGCTGCCGCGATTGTTACCCCGTCAATAAAATTATGAATAGTATCACCAAAAATTACCAAAGGTACTGATACTTCAAGTGTTGTACGTTTTCTACCTTCGTGGTGATGAAGATGGGCAAAATATTGCTCGAACAAAAACGAAGCTAAAAGTGAAACTAATACTAAAAGATAAGCAGTTTCTCCTATTTCATGGTTTGCTTCAGGCAAAAGATGCAACAAAGATACTGATAGTAATACTCCGGCAGCAAAAGGAACAGCTAAACCGCACAAAGCCCTTGCCCAATCTTTTTTGATTAAAAAGATTACACCTCCGATAAGTCCGGCAACACTACCGATAAAAGTAAGTAAAATTATTTCCAGAAACGGGTTTAACATCTTAAGTTAGACGAACAAAAATCCAAAAACTTTCAACCAAGTTGGTTGTTGTATCTGCAAAACTTCACCGTTTGCTGCTGAGATTTTGGCAGAAACAGGAACAGAATAATTAAAGATATTTAGTAGATTGATAACTTTTTCTCCCTTAACTTCATAAGCTAATTCCCTACCTCCTTCCTCATTTAGAGGAATTCTTGTCTTAATATCTATCTTATTAATTAACTTAGATTTCAAAACTGTTTCAGCAGCTTGACGCGGAAGGATAGAAAGATATTTTAATCCTGTCGGAGTTTTTAAACTTATTCCTGCGGTTTTAGGGTTGATGTTTATCTCATAATCAGTCGAGGCAACTACACTTCTTTGTTTAATCAAGAATTTATCATTTTCTAATTCAATGGTTACTTTTTCAATTTCAGCTCTTTCTTCTAATTCGATTACTTCATCCTGGTAATTAGTAATGTCAAGACTTTCATCACCTGTTTTTCCTGAAATATTTAACTCGATCTTACCGTCTTTTTTATATAAATTTATCTGAGCTTCGGGATCGGAAGTATCTTGAGTAATTTCTTTTACGGCCAAATAATCTCTGCGGGGAATTGAAAGTTCTAGTGTGTCTTCGCTGGAAAGTACTTTTACAATTAACTCTCCCTGCTTATTAATAAAAACCAAAGTAGCATAAACACGTTTTACTGAAAAAAGTAAACTAATAAGTATTAAAACTGAAGCAAACAATAATTTATGCGATTTCATAACCAGTTACTAATTAAATAATAGTATACACAAAGGAAAGAAATATTTTTAGAAGTTGTTTCAAAACGAACCTTCAAGAATGTGCTTTTCGGAAGTTTTGTCAAGCTTTTCTTCTAAAGTCACCACCACTTGATTAAAACTAGTATAATCAGTGTCTGATTGAAATTCCAAAAGATATCCGCCTTTGGCAAGATTAAGTTTACCTGTTGAGACTGTTTCATTATCTTTAACCAACCAACCTTCATAAAATCTTATTCCTTCCGGATCAGGCAAATCTACCAAGATTGTATGAGAAAATTCTCCCTCAGCAAATTTTCTGGTAGCGATTCCACTCCCGTCCCCGCCTGATACATCCTTTAATTCAGCTTTTTCAACGTCTTCCGGGATTTGAATTTTAAATTTTTCTTCAATCTCATCTTCAACTGAAAGCGTTTGAGGAACAACAAGATCTTGTTCAACTGCCGGTGGTTTTTTCCAATAATAGACTACCGCTGTAAGTATCAGTATTATTACTAAACCAAATACTATATCCTTTTTATCCATTTTAGTTGCCTAAATTATAGATCCCTTGCTCTTCGCGCTAGAATAACAAAAGAAAAACTTAATGTCAATCAATTCAACATTACCCGCATATTTTCCGTAGAATTAACGCAAGGGTTGAAAAAATCATTTTGAATCCATTTTTATATAAACTCCAAAAAGTGCCAATACCGCTCCAACCAACAACCACTGGGTAGAAGCCAGCCAGATATCACTCCCCATATATCCTATTGCTGCCATAACAACCGATACCACAGATGCTCCCATTAATACTTGTGAGTAAAGCTTCATGTCCTTTTTCCCCATTTTTCATCACCTCCTTACTTTTTAAATTAAATAAGTATCCAAGACAAAACCTGCAAAATAAGCAACTAAAGCAGCAAAGCCGCCAACAGCCAACATTTCAATACCGCTTTTGATATAACCTCGCTTGGTATATCTACTTCTTAATAATCCAACAAAGAATAATGAGGTAGCAACGATAATTGTTGATAATAGATATTTATGTCGTATATTGAAAATAAAGGGAAGCAGAGGTAGTAATCCTGAAATAATAAAAGAGATCAAACTAGCTAAACCATGTATCACAGGAGATCCTGTTTTCTTCCCGTCTTTTCCTTTTACTTCTTCATAATCAATTTCACTTTTAACTCCTAAATAATTACCTGCCGCCATTGAAACACCATCGGCAAACACCTTAGCAATTCCTAATATAAGAACTATATTTGAACTAAAAGAAGCTCCGGCAGAACCGGTTATTATTGCAAAAGTTGTTACAATGCCATCACTTGCTCCCAAAGTAGCATCTGACAAAAACTTTGCTCGTTGATAAATCGGAAGTCTTTTGAACATCAACATGAATTAGCCTCTTTTCTTTATATTTCGAGACACTCCAGCTAAAAACACTGTTCCTGCCAAAGAAGCTATACCAACAATCATAAAAACCAAGGGGTAACCGTAATTTGCTGCAAGAAGTCCGCCCAAACCAGCCGTTAAAGCCGCCCCCAAGTCTGTTGCAGTATAATACAAACTCCATTCAAAACCCTCTTCTCTTCTATCAATGTGTCTGGTAAAAATTGCCAACCATGAAGGATAAGAGAGTGCACCTCCTATTCCGTATACAACTTGAACGGCAATTACTTGCCAGGGAGTTTTTACAAAAATATAAAGAAAAGCAGACAAACTAATGATTGCAGAACCCAAAACCATTGTCCAATAATCATCCCACTCTCCCCTTCTTAGATCGATAAATCTGGCAACAGGAATCTGAACAAAACTTTTCACTAAAAAATAGGTTGTTGATGCTAATCCTGCCAAAGCTACCGTACCACCAGTAACTTGTTCTGTGAAAAAGACAGCAATTATCGGATTGATAAGCCCCCAACCGGAAAGCATTAAAATATCGGAAATTGTCAGATATTCAATCACTCGATTTACTTTTAAACCGACAAAAAGTCTTCCCAGATATCGTCTCATAAATTTAATATTACACTAATTAAAAATCAAAAAACATCTTCTTGATAAAACATGCATTTGTTTACATAATAGTAGCCTAGTTAATTAAAAGTGAGTCCTAATGACTCCTTCATCCTGAGCCTTTAAGGCGAAGGATCTAATCTAGTAATGAGAAGACTATTTTTATTAAGTTCAACAATCTTTCTAATTACTCTTTTGGTCACACTTGGACTTGGTTATCAGGCCTTGAATAATCTTATTCAGATTAAAAATTCCCAACCCTCACAAACCAAAACTTTGGGTGTTGAAACCAAAGATTCTAACGACCAAGTAGCTTCTTATGTTACTTTAATAATCAACGCTGGTGAAGGAATTAGTTCTTCTTATCTTCTTGATGCAAAGGAAGGTACAACCGTCTATTCTTTATTAACCAAAGCTCAAGAAACGGGTGGAATTGATTTGGAAATTAAGCAGTATGATTTTGGAGTATTAGTTAATTCAATAAATGGTTTTGAAAATTCGAGCGAACATGCATGGATTTATTTTGTCAATGGAAAATCAGGAGATGTGGCTTGTGATAAATATTTTCTAAAATCCGGTGACAAGGTTGAATGGAAATATATGACCTCTAGCGGGGAATAACCAATGAAAAATACTAAATACTCAATACATGATACAAAATACACTTTATTGGTTATTCTCTTCTTAGTTGCCTTCCTCGAACGAACTGTATTTGACTTGGGTCCAAACATCGAGTTAGTAACAATGGCAATGATCCTTGCAAGTTTTTATTTTGGACGCAAACAATCTTTCTGGCTCACATTTGCAATTTTAGCGTTAACTGATTTAATCATTGGTAATACATATATTTTTATCTTCACCTGGAGTGGGTTTTTGCTACCAGCAATCGTTGTGGGAGGGTTGATCCCTCGCACAAAAATCTTTTTAAAAGGGATCAACCTTATCAAGAAAATTACATCCGGAACTTTTTTGGGAGTAGGATCCAACTTTTTTTTCTTCCTTTGGACCAATTTCGGAGTTTGGTTACTCGACTCCTGGGGAATGTATCCAAAAACTTTAACTGGTCTTACCCAGTGTTATATCAATGCTCTTCCTTTCTACAAAATGCAGTTAGTAAGTACAGTAGTTTTTGTAACTTTAGGATTTTTTATAATCGAAGTTGTGTTTTCTTTAACTGCAAAGTTTCGGACTACTTCTTCCACCTTGGCAAGTTAGGGAGTATCTCATCAGCCATTTTCTCTGCTTCCTTGCGTGTTTTTCCCATAAACTCCATGGCTGCTTTAATACTTCCCTCCCGAACCTTTTTATAACTTTTCAATTCTCTGGTCACTTGATTCTGGCAATAGATGCAGTAAACCTCACTGAACTTTGAAATCGAGCTTTCGTCTAATAGCATTCCACAACTTGCACATTTTTTCATTTTCATAAAATTGGTATGTCTATAATATATAGCACAAAAATCGCTAGAAGTTAAATATTTTTGGTGATATAATTTGTACGCAATTATAATTTCATTAATTGAAAATTGTTAATTGCGAATTGAAAATTAAATATTCCCAGCGTAATAAATTGTAAACAATTTAAACGCGATTGGAACGTTAATTTTTTCAAAAAAAATTTTACGTTCCCCTGTAGCTCAATGGTAGAGCGAGTCCCTGTGTACTAAACGCAGCTTTCCGGAGCAATTCGGATTGAAAAATCGGGCTAATTCGGGGAAATCCTGATACAATATCAGGATAATCCCGAGCTAAATTCCGAAGCATGCTGAGAACTTGTCCTTAGCTTGTCGAAGGATAAATGTGTAGAGACTATATACCCGACCCCATTTGATATGAAATTATTTAATGGAGATGAGATAGTCCAGACCTTTCAGTAATGATAGGATTTCTGTAAGGACGAGGTTGTAGGTTCGAGTCCTACCGGGGGAGCTGAAGGTCGCTTACTATAACCTGATGATTAGCCCGTAGTACAGCGAAAAACGGTGTTGGTACTGTATCATAAATTCTCTTTTCTTTGAGATTTATTCTTTCAAAAAAGAACCTTAGGTAATGGCGTTTCAGAAATGGTGGAGCTTCTTTATATGTTTGGTAGATATTCCGGGAAAAGGCTAGTACTTCCTCAATCAAATCAATATCAATCTTGTGCTTAGCTTCCACATCCTGCATCTGAGTATCAAGGTTCATAATTTTACCTTGGATCTCAGAGTGCTTACGCTTGAAGGTTTCCCGGTCAATCGTGCCATCTAATAGTGTATCTTCCAATTTATTGCGTTTGGCTTCTAAGCCAGTCTTTTGGTTAAGGATTGCCTGTGTTCGTGCTGATGAGGTCTTGCGGCTATTTTCAAGTACTTTTCGTGTCTTATTGACGATCGCTTGGATAAACTCCGGACTAAACTGCATAGACTTGAAGTAATTCTCAACTTGGTCTTCCAAGTCTTCCTTCTCCACATACTTAGCAGGGCAATCATTCCTATCCCTTTTTTGACAATGGTAATAGGCAATCTTTCCACCCAGACTGGCTAGTTTGACGGGGTTGTAGTGCCATTCAGCGGTGTATCGCTGTCCACAATGACCGCAGTAGGCAAAACCACGCAATAGAAAGTCGTGTTTATGATGGCGAATGAGGAAACTGCGATGTTTGGCCAGGACATACTGGCAGGTGTCAAATAATTCCTTGGTAATAATAGGCTGATGGTTACCAATCTTGGACTCACCGTGCCACCTAATAAGCCCGTAATAGAATGAATTGTTGAGGATATTACAAATGACGCTGTGGCCTAACCCTGTACCGTTTTTGGATACGAGGTTTTTGTCAGCTAACCAGTCTTGGACTTCAAGGATGGAATAACTACCAGTTGCGTATAACTGAAACAACTCTCTAATTAAGGGTGCTGAATACGGATTTGGTTCACAGGTTTTTCTTTCCCTGTCACCGCCCACACTCCTATACCCAATTGGAGGAGGGGTAGGTTGCCAACCTTCCCGGTATTTTTGCATTAGAGCATCCCTAGTTCTTTGACCATTCACATCACTTTCCCACTCAGCCACCGATGCGAAGATATTTCCAATCAGCCCCTCGGTAACATCCCCGTTTTCAGAAACCGAGAGGAGTTTTACCCCCATCTCCTTGAACCGTTTCCTAGTACTGGAAAAGTCACCGACATTTCTGGCAAATCGGTCAATCTTGTAGATGATGACTGCTTCAACCGGGACCTCTTTGACAACCGCCAATAGCTCTTGGAAAGCGGGTCTATCGGTGGTTCTGGCACTTTTCCCATCGTCCTGAAACACTCGTTTTATGTGGTAACCATTCATTTGGGCGTATTCCATACACGCCCGTTTTTGATTGTCTATAGAAAAGCCCTCGTTGGCTTGTTCATCGGTTGAAACTCTGATATATAGGTATGCGTTTTTCATATTTATTCCTTCCTTTTTATTGATACTAATTTAGCCTGTATAAGTTCTATTATCCTATACATACAGTTTATATGTTTTGGACTGATTTATCAAGGTAATTCACTCATTTCTTGGTCAGCAAGTATCTTTTGTATTTGAAATTGAACACTGCTCCGGGTTTTTCCCCACTATCCTGTTTTAACTCGCTGGAAAACTGGTAAATCATAGAAGCCGGGACACCTTTTCTAGCAGCGTTCAAGTAGCTAGTCCAGAACGCTCTGTAATTATCTGGTTCCCACTTGTGCCATACTTCTTTGGCGGCACACTCAGCTTCGTTTTGAGGGTCGTAAATGTTAGGATCATCAACTGACTCAGTTTGTCCGTCTTTCTTATAAGATGATTTATCAGCGAGTCTGTTTGCTTCGCTTGTTTTAACTTTCATTAGATTAGCTTCTCTTTTCTTCTCTTTAGCTGACGCTTGGTTGTCATTTGGTTGTCCATCGGTGGTCAGTGGGTTGGCTTTATTAGGTGTAAATGATGGTAAGTTTGATGGAGTATATCTATCTTTTCTTATCTTCTGATATTCAATCCACTTGGGAAACTCAATAAACCACTTGTCATTCACTTGCCAATGATTGATAAGCCCAACCTCTTTCATCAACTGGAGATATTGTTCAACCTTATTAGAAGACCAATCAGTGTATGGAACCACAATTGCTTTAATGTATGCTGATTTACCTTTTAATCTGCCATCATCATCTGCATGGGCAATCATCCAAGTAAAGAGTAACCGAGCCTCTAATGGTAGACGATTTACATCGTCCGAAACTGATATTTTGGCGTGTAACATTCTTTTTCCGGCCATAGTTATGTTTATAGAAATGTATATTCTGCAAAACCTTCGTCAGTATTAGTAAGTAAAATGTAATCCTTTTGTAATACATCAAGTCTTGAGTAGTCTTTCCCGATTTGAGTGGTCTTATTGTGTACTAATTGTGTGTTTATTTGCCTTATACCTACTAGCCCAACTTCTCCTGGTTTTATGTAGTCTAATTGTCGTATAAATGTAGGTTCGTTAGTCTTGAAATGAGTTTTCATAATTACTACCTATAAATTAGTTGTTTTAGGTTTTTCTGAGCAGCGAAATATGAATTCGGCTCCACACAACCCTGATTGGAGAAGAATTCTTGAGTTAGTTGTTCTCTTTCCGGTGAGTCCTCAAATACGAAAACAACTCTTTTCGGATTGTCTTTTTTGACAGAAAGCAAAACGAAGGATTTACAAAGTAGGTACGCACACAAGGAAAAATGGTCACTTTCAAAAGACTTATTTTTCATAGTTATTTTTTTTGTCAGGTTTGATAAAACCATAACTTGGTTTCTGGTATATTATCTGGGTGAGAACGAGGTTGACCCACTGTTCCGCAGCAGTATCAATAATCTTGGAGATGTCTTTCTGGTTATATTTCTTCTCACTTTTCATAGTTATCCCTAAGCGATCTTGTTAGGGATATACTAAAACAACCAAAACCAGTGTTCCGCTCCCGGTATTGGGGTGAATTTCTCTCACACTCTTGAGGTCTTAAATATCAGAAGATTGTTGTATATCTTTATGGAAATCACTAGCAATTTTTCTTATATTTGAGTCTGCAGGAGTATATCTGTCAATTTCCTCAGAGTTACTTTGATCAGAGATAAATAATCTATCTATTTCATCAAGTATTTCTGGCGTATTTTTCCCTAGTGAATGGTAAAGATAAATAACCAAATCTCTTTTGAATAACCACGCTTTTCTGTTGCGGGTAGCAGGGAATGGGGTGAGGAATTGTTGAAGGAAGGAAATTATCTGCCAATTTTTTTCAATATATTCGTGAAGCTGGTTTTTGGTTGTGTCTTTATATAATCGGATATATGCACCCTCAGGTTGGGGGTCTTTATCTTTATGTATAGATATACGGGCTTTATACCTAGGTTCGTCAACTGATAGTTCATTCTCCAGCGTGACTAATTCACCCACAGGGAATACTTCACCAAAGAATAAATAGTTCAAGATAAACTCTCCATATTTGTCTGGATTAAGTTGGTGTTTTTGGCACACCTCAGCTAGTCGTTTATCCCACGGATCCACCGGAACTTGATCAGCATGATCGTTTAACCAGTTTTCGTATTTGTCGTCTTTATTGCGGGGGTACTTATAAAAGTCGGTTGGTACTTGATATTTTTGTCGGAGTAAAGCAATTGCTCCCCGAAATACGCTATTTGAAATAACTCGGATAATGTTAAGAATTACTTCTCGTAAGTCATATACTGTCTGAGGGGACTGTGAAATAACCCAACCCAATAGGATTTCTAGCTCTGTTTTAACATCAGTAGGATAAGTCCTCTTAGTTATTTTTATACTCATAGTTATTTCCAGCTAATACATATTTTACATCTTAGATGTATAATTATGTATAAGTTATCAAGATGACTATGCCAAAAGGTAAGCGATTACTCCGAATTAAAGAAGCAGCGGTGATGCTAGGGGTCAATCCCGAAACATTGAGGCGGTGGGATAAGGACGATATTCTCAAAGCCGTTCGGGTTGGTAGTCGGGGTGATAGACGGTATAAGGTTGAGGAAATTGAAAGGAAGATTAAGCAAAGAAAGATCGGTTAAATCTCTAAGATCTTAGATAAATATAACTATAAATATGGATAACATAAGTGAATGGACCACCAGAAAAAAGATAATTGATGGAAGATTGAAGGCTGCTGGTTGGACTACTATCGTTCCCTACAGCGACAAACTTGATTTAACCAAACTTCATAATGCTGCAGTTGAAGAATTGCCAACGGAAAACGGTCCGGCTGACTATGTTCTTTTCTTGTATGGACAACCTGTCGCTATTGTTGAAGCTAAAAAACTAAGTCTAGGTCCGCAGAATGTGCTTATTCAAGCTCAGCGGTATGCCAAGGGGCTAAATCAAGGCATAGGTGATTTCAACGGCTACAAAGTTCCATTCATTTACTCTACTAATGGTGAGGTTATTTGGTTTCAAGATCTAAGACCCGATAATAGCCGATCAAGGAAAGTTAAAGCATTTCATACACCTCAGGGATTGTCTGAAATGGCTATTGCAGATTTGGCCTCAAAGACTTGGTGGTTTAACCAGAACCCCATTGATAACGAAAAACTTCGCTATTATCAGAAAGAGGCCATATCTTCTATTGAGTCAGCAATTCAAAACAACAAACGGGCAATGTTGGTGGCGATGGCTACCGGTACAGGCAAGACCTATACAATTGCTTCACTAATCTACCGGTTACTCAAGTCTGGTACAAGTAAACGGATATTATTTTTAGTTGACCGAAAAGCACTTGCGGCTCAAGCGGTTATGGAGTTTGCTGCATATGAGGCAGAAAGCGGACTCAAGTTTAACCAAATCTACCAAGTATATAGTCAAAAGTTTCAAAGCAATTATCTTGAGGACGATGATAAGTTTGATTTCACCGCTTTGCCAAATAGTTACCTAACCAATCCCGATGGTAATCAAGTCTTTGTGTATGTGTGTACTATTCAACGGATGAGGATCAACCTGTTTGGGAATGAGGGAATGTTCTCTGACTCTGGTGAGTATGATCCGGAAGATGACGCAGATAAATTGGACATACCCATTCACGCCTTTGACACGATTATTGCCGATGAGTGCCATCGTGGGTATACATCACAGGAAGTTAGTAAGTGGAGAGAGGTGCTTGACCACTTTGATGCCACCAAGATCGGCTTAACCGCTACTCCAGCGGCACATACAACAAGCTATTTCAAAGAAATAGTGTATCGGTATCCATACGAAAAAGCGGTTAAAGATGGTTTCTTAGTTGATTATGACGCAGTTAAAATTGAGTCTGGTATACGGCTAAGGGGAATTACCATTCAAGCCGGAGAGGAAGTAGAGGAAATTGATCCCTCAACTGGTGTTCAACAACTGGATTTGTTGGAAGACGAGAAACACTATGAAACTACCGAACTTGAACGAGAAGTTACTTCACCAGACAGCAACCGCAAGATTATTCAAGAATATGCAAACTTTGCCTTAGAGCAGGAAAAGGAATTGGGTAGGTTTCCCAAAACACTGATCTTTGCTGATAATGACTTGCCGCACACCTCTCACTCAGATCAAATTGTTGATGTTTGCCGAGATGTATTTGGTCGTGGTGATGCCTTTGTTCAGAAAATCACCGGATCACCGACCGTAGATAGGCCATTACGGAGAATTAAGGAGTTTAGGAATAGACCAGAACCTCTTATTGTGGTGACAGTTGATATGCTTTCAACTGGAGTTGATATCCCGGCAATTGAAAACATTGTTTTCCTCAGACCTGTTAGATCAAGAATACTGTTTGAGCAAATGATGGGTCGTGGTACCCGCCTATGCAAATCCTTCCCAAATGGTATAGGAACTGCACCAAAAACCCACTTTACAGTTTTTGACTGCTTTGCCGGAACGCTGCTTGAGTCATTCAAAAACGAAACGAGCATTACCCAATCAACACCACTCTCTCCTAACCGAACTATCAGACAAATTATCCAAGAATTAAGCGATAGTGTTGATGTAGATTACAACACCCGCTGTTTAGTCAAAAGATTGCAGAGGATAAACAAAAACATTACCCAAGAGGGTAGGGATAGATTGACAAAGTTCATACCCGATGGAGATTTGGGTCACTTTGCCAGTTCTTTACCTGATCAACTAGACAAGGAACGAGTAGAAACCTTGAAATTACTTAACAATGATGAGCTGATTGATCTTCTGGAAAATTATCCAAGACCGCCAAAACAGTTTATTCGGGCAATTGAGTCGGAAGATGTGGTGACCTCCGAGTATTTATTTCGCACTACCGATGGTCGTGAACTCAAACCCGATGATTACATATTGGCTTTTGAAAAGTATGTCAGGGATAATCCTGAACACATTGAGGCAATCTCTATTATCTTAGAGAAACCGACAGGGTGGAACACCGAGGCTCTCAAGGAATTGAGAACCTCACTCAAGTCCTCGTCAGAAGGATTTACTGAAGATAAATTACGAAAAGCCTACAAATACCCACTTGCCGACATTATTTCTATGATCAAACACGCAGGGAAAGAAGAACCAATCCTATCTGCACAAGAACGGGTAGATTTAGCTCTTGAAACAGTAACCAAAGAAAAAAGTCTGACTCTCGCACAACAGGAGTGGTTGGGGCTTATCCGCAAACACTTGATTGAAAACTTGACCATTGATGCTGAAGACTTTGACACAATGCCAATTTTCGTCAATAAGGGCGGTAACTTTAACCGTATAAATCAGGACTTTGATAACCAATTAGGGGTATTTATTAGTCAGTTAAATACGGCAATGCCGCAGGTTTACGCTTATGCCAACTAACACGATCACTAATTCTGGGGTAGTCAATAAATTGTGGGGCTTTTGCCACATCCTTCGTCAAGATGGAATGGATTACGGTGATTATGTAGAGCAACTAACCTACCTACTTTTCTTAAAAATGGCAGAGGAAAAGAAAGTGGTTATACCCAAAGAATACTCGTGGGCGGTATTGAAAACAAAGTCCGGCACGGATCTGACTGATTTCTACTCAGACCTATTAAGGGGTATGGCAAAACAGGAAGGACTGTTGGGGGCGATATTTACCGAAGCTCTTTCAAAGTTCACTAAGCCTGTAAATCTCAAAAAACTTATTGACCTGATTGATGAAATAGACTGGTCTAGTTTAGGGGTAGATGTCAAAGCAGAAGCTTATGAAGGACTTCTTGAAAAGTCTGCCTCTGAAGGTAAAAAAGGTGCTGGGCAATACTTTACTCCAAGAGTACTTATCCGATCTATTGTAAGTTGTATAAAACCAGACCCACGAAAAATCCCTGATTTCTCTGTATGCGATCCGGCAGCTGGAACGGGTGGATTTTTAGTTGCTGCATATGATTGGTTTCTCAAAACCGTAGGTGAAGCAGTCAACCGAGATGATCTGGAACGAATTAGGAAGAAAACTTACTTTGGCACGGAATTAGTTCCCCGACCCCGCAGATTGGCCCTAATGAACCTCTACCTACACGGAATTGAGTCGGAGATCAGGCTTGGTGACTCGCTTTATGAACCAGACAGAGGTGATCGTTATGATGTGATCCTTACCAATCCGCCTTTTGGCACCAAAGGAGCCAATCAGATACCAGAAAGACAAGACTTTACCGTTGGCACCAGTAATAAACAGCTAAACTTTGTTCAACAAATCCTGACCACTTTGAAGCCGGGTGGTAGGGCTGGTGTGGTGCTTCCTGACAATGTGTTATTTGCTGACCAGGCGGGTGAAGTTTTCAAGATCCTGATGCAGGATTGTAATCTCCATACCATTCTAAGGCTTCCTAGAGGCACATTTACCCCTTATAGCCAAGGAGTTAAGGCTAATGTCATCTTCTTCACTAAAGGATTTCCTACCGAAAATGTCTGGATCTATGATGCTAGAACCAATGTCCCGGGAATAACCAAAAAGGATCGTCCACTAACTCCGGAACACTTTGCTGAGTTTGAGAAATGCTATGGCGACAACCCCAACGGACAATCACCCAGAAATGAAACGGATAGTAAGGAAGGTAGATGGAGAAAGTTTTCCATTGATCAAGTTAAGGAAATCAATTATAAGTTGGACGGTTTCAGGTGGATCAGAGATGACGATCTGGACGACCCGGAGAACTTACCCGAGCCAGAGGAATTATTGACTGACGCAATGTCAGAACTCAAAGAGGCAAACATTGCCTTAGAAAAGATCTATGCAGAACTCACAAACGGCAATAACGAATAACGAAGAAGAAATAAAAAAGCTATCAGAGTTGATTGAATTTGCCATTGGTGGTGATTGGGGGAAGGATATTTCATTTGCCACAGACGAGTATGTCCCTGTTAAAGTTATTAGGGGAACAGAATTTGCTAACTGGAATACAAATAAAGCTAATAGTGCAGCGATAAGAAAAATAAAAATATCTAGCCTAGAGAAAAGACGGTTAAGAGCTGGAGATTTGATTGTTGAAATATCAGGTGGTGGACCAAGTCAGCCTGTAGGTAGGGTAATTCATATTGATATGGATCTTGTTAGCAAGTCGGAGATGCCTTATGTTTGTTCTAATTTTTTTCGTCTTGTGCGTTTGAAAGATACGGTAATACCAAAGTATGTGAAGTTCGCTCTTGACTACCAGTATCAATCTGGAGAGGTAAACAAATATCAGACGAGTTCAACAAATCTCCGGAACTTGAATTTTCCTGATTACCTTAATGGTGTGGAAATACCAATCTACTCAAAAGAAGTTCAACAATTATTATCAGATAAACTTCAACTCCATACTGATACGGTCTTGATTGCCAAAGAAAAGATATCAAAAGCAAAACTGCTTATTCAAAAGTTTCGCCAATCGGTTTTATCCGCTGCCGTCACCGGGAAATTGACTGAGGGGTGGAGAGGAGATGGCCAATATAAAACAGTATCACTAGAAAGACTTACGACAGTAATTCCTGAAAATTGGGAAATTATATCGTTTGGAGAGAAGATTAAAGTTCTTACAGACTACCATGCTAATGGTTCGTACAAGACCCTGAAGGAACATGTTGAATTAAAAGAAAAGCAAGATTATGCCATCATGATTAGGACAACTAATTTTGAGAAAAACGATTTTGAGAAAAACCTGAAATATATTTCAAAGAGTGCATATGAGTTTCTTGATAAATCAAAAGTATTTCCCGAGGATATACTGATGAACAAAATTGCTAATCCAGGAGTTACATATTTTATGCCTAACCTAGGTAGACCAGTGTCACTTGCGATGAACCTATTTTTAATTAGGACAGTTTCAGATGTAAAACAACAATATGCTTATTACTATTTGAGGGCAAAAGAGAGTATGGTGAAGTCATTTTCAAGAGGGTCAACTACTAAAACAATTGACAAACACAGTGTAAGGTCAATTCCATTTGTTCTCCCTCCAATTGATGAACAAACAGAAATTATCTCAAGAATTAGGTCTCTAATGAAAATTGCTGACCAAACCGAACAACAAATTGAAAATGCAGAAAAAAGAACTAATAAACTCACTCAAGCCATTTTAGGCAAAGCATTCCGGGGAGAATTGGTAAATTGATATGTATGTTCATAAACTGATTGTTAAAAATTTCCGTTGTTTTGATAATTCAGGAATTGAAATAGATTTTGAGGATGGTTTAACGGGTATTATCGGGAAAAACGGTTGTGGGAAAACTACAATTATTGAGGCACTAAACTATGTATTTGGTAGAGAGTATTTACAGAATAAAATCAATGAAAAAGATTTCCACAATCGTGCTAATAAAATCAAGGACAAGATAGAAATTGTCGCATATACTAAACACCCCTTTTTCGTAAATGCCGATGTTACTTACTCTGTGGGTGCTTCAACTTACAGGCAATCAGCACAGATATTGATTGCCTGTAACGGTTTGAGATTGACAATAAAACGAAGGGAAAAGGCTGAAAGAGTTCTTGATGATCCATTTATTATAGATAGAGTTGCCATTCCGCTTGAAGGTTCAATTGATACCGTTATTTATGATGGTGTTCTGTCTAGTAATGAAAAACCAATTACTAAAGCTGTGCTGAGTCCGGATGTAGGTTATTTCAATGTTACTTTGGCACTAAAATCAGGCGAAGAAAGACAAACCAGACTTTTTGAATACCAGCTTACCTACAACCCAAGTAAGTATAAAAAGTTTCCAATTGCGTATTTTCTCAGTAAAGACAGGGAAAGAGAGGTGGCAAACACATATTCTATTTTGTCTAAGATCCTAACTGATATCCATTGGCGTTATAGAAAAACCCAAGAAGACGAATTAGACGAATTTAGTTCAAAATATGCAGATTTAGCAACTCACCTGAGGAAAGTAGATGAAAAAGGAATTCTAATTAGCTCAATAAATAGCACAATTGAAAAAGTTACTTCAGAAAATGGAGATTTTAGTATAGATTTTTTTGATACAAACGAGCCTTACAAGGGGGCATTTCTATCCAAAAATATCCCTTATCGGCAATTACTTCCTGTTGATCTTGGTTCTGGTTACCACATATTGTTTGCATATGCTTTGGCTAAATATATTTTTGAGATAGAAAAAGAACCAGTAGTATTCTTAATTGATGAACCAGAGATGCACCTGCACTCAGATTGGCAAACTAAACTTTTTAGCAATTTTCTTTCCGAGCGGGATATTCAAGTAATTTACTCAACCCAGTCAGAAAACTTATTGTCATTAAAGTATTGGAAGAACATTAGAGTATTGAGAAGCGGCAAAGCTCATCCTTCACAAGCCTCCCTTGATCAATTGGTTCAGTTTGGATCAACTACACATAAAGTTCAAGAATTTATACAGGACTACGCTGACAGAAATCTTCACATAAGCACATTTTTACGGGAGAACTTGGAGCTATTTTTTACGAAAAAATGCATTCTTGTTGAAGGTCCATCTGAAAAATATGCACTACCCAAATTACTAAATTTAATAGGTTGTGATGTTTCCCACTACTCGGTTAGTATTATTCCTGTTTGGGGTAAGGGGAAATTGAAACAATATCAGCTTCTTTGCAAGTGTTTCGGTGTCAACTACTTTACAGTTTATGACGAGGACAGAAAGAATGGAGAAACATATAACAACGATGAAGAAAATAATTCTGTGGAAGCAAATGTAATCCAAAACCAAGTTTATAAATTCCCTCAATCCTTTGAAAGTTCATTGGGGGTCAATGATTTCCAAGGAGTAGCAACAAAGATTGAAGGTATAAGTTCAGTTTCAGGAATAGACATATCCATAATAGATCTGTTAAATAAATTGAGAAATTACATTGAAAGCAATTTGTCCTAGTAAGGAATAAGATCACTTACTTTTACTCCTAGAACATTGGCTAGTTTTTTCAGTGTCTTGAGAGATGGTTTTCGTAGTCCCGTTTCAAGATATCCGATATAGGGAACACTTAGGTTGGTTTTATCGGCTAACTGTTCTTGCGTAAGTCCTGCATCCTTGCGTGATTTCTGTAATCTTCTTCCTAACTTGACATCGTTTTGTGTTGGCATACCCAAAGGGTAGCTTTAACCATCGGGAAAGTTTATAAACTGTGTGTTTATATATAGCCTTGATATCCACTCAATTATCTTATAAACTACAAGTAAGAGTTAAGTCATTATTTCCCTGCCCAAAAATCTATAAATATGGTTGTAGCAATCCTTACAGTATTGGGCATAGCCCTACTTCTTGGAATAATCGTAACGATAATTGAGGCGATGCTAAATTGACATCGGGTGTGTCCGATGATCTTACGCAATAGCAGCTGAAGTTATTTCTCCGTGTTGCAGCTTCTTGATTAGTAGCCACCTTTCTCGTAGTTCTCCGATAAAACTTGCATTCTGAAACACCTCTAGTATCTTAGAGAAATTCCTTAGTATGAGGCGTCTAGGACTGGGGAGCAAGTTGGAACTTAATATACACCAAATATGGATAATAGAGACGTCATTGTTGATGAAATTCGAAGAGTTGTTAATCTGCTGGGACGAGAAGACATTACCAGAAATGAATTTCTAGAGAATACACAAATTGTTTCTGTCCAAGATTTAGAAAATACTTTTGGAGGTTGGTCAGAAGCATTCTTAGCTGCAGGTTTTAAACCAGTTAAATGGCATTCTATCTCTAACGAAGATCTGTTTAAAGAGTATTCAAGACTGCTTAAATTACTAGGCCATTACCCCCTTGGGGTTAGCGGATACAAAGAGATTAGTGATAATTCTAAGTACCGTGGAGGAGTCTATAAGAAACGTTTTCCAGGAGGCTTAAAACAATTCGCAATAGAATACTTAAAATGGTTAAAAACTAATTCAAGTGAAAAAGTAGATGTCCTAGTTAAGCCAGAACCGCTAAAAATAAGAGTTAGTAATAATATTGTAACCGTTGATACAACGTCTTTTGCAAATTTAGAATCAAAAAACCGATTCTATTATGGGAATGCGGCTGAATATCTTGTTGTTTCTGAACTCTTATTTAGAGGTTATAATGCTCAAAAATTACCCGTCGATGAGGGACTCGATGTTTTCGCTGTTAAAAATAAAGAATTATATTTACTTCAAGTAAAACATTCTGATTACGAAAAACCTTCAGAATCACGACCAATTCAAATTACAATTTCATCACTTGAAAAAAATAAAGGCTTGAATGTCTTCTATATTTTAGTGCTCTCAAGGAAACAGCTATCTCAAAGAGATTTCTTAATACTCCCTTACTCAAAGATAGACGAACTAATAAAAATTGGTGCGATAAAACAAGAAAGTAAGGCCCAACATATTAGTTTTAAGGTTTTACACAAAAACCCCAATGATGCTTTTATTGGCGAATATAAAGAGAAATGTGATGTATCCAGATACTTAAATGCTTGGGATGTACTTTTGTAAGTTTTCAATTTCTTCTCTTAAATGGGCCACAAAAGTAAAATCTTCAAAAACATTGAAAATTTGTGCTATTCTTGAGGTTATATTAATGTTACGATCCTCGAGCCAATTTCTTTGGATTTCTTCGGATTTTATAACTTCAAAACAAATTTTGGTACAATATGATCGTATGACGAAAGCAACATCAATTAAAAAGACTGTAAAAGACTCTTATGCAAAAATGGCCCAATCGTCAGGGTGCTGTCGTAATTGTGGATGCGATTCAAATAATAAGGCTCAAAGGCAGTCGGGTAAGATGGGATATTCCCAAGATGAATTGGACAAGGTACCACAAGGTTCCAATCTTGGTCTTGGATGCGGAAATCCAACTGCGATTGCTTCTTTAAAGGAAGGTGAAATCGTTTTGGATTTAGGATCAGGTGCAGGTTTTGACGTTTTTTTAGCTTCTCCCAAAGTCGGAAAAACGGGAAAAGTAATCGGTGTTGATATGACTGAAGAAATGCTTATAAAAGCAAGAGAAAACGCTAAAAAAGGAAATTACACCAATGTGGAGTTCAAAAACGGCGATATTGAAGATTTACCAATTGAAAATAGCTCAGTTGATGCCATCATCTCCAATTGTGTTATCAATCTTGCTCCCGATAAAGAGAAAGTATTTAAAGAAGCGTATCGGGTATTAAAAACAGGCGGAAGGCTGATGGTATCGGATGTTGTGCTTACTAAACCATTACCTGATGAAGTTAAGAACGATAAAGAATTATTAGTTGGTTGTGTTAGTGGAGCTATGCTTAAACAAGATTATATAAATCTGCTGGAAAAGGTTGGTTTTACAGATACAACTATTCACGAAGAAACGCCTGCTTTTTTAGAAGAATTTGCTGTAAGTATAACTTACTCGGCTTTTAAGAGATAAAGTTATTTTGTGTAAACATAGCTGGGATTAAATGTATAACCACTCCTAAACCAAATGCTCACATAGTCTATGAGAGCGAGCCGAGATAGTTTGATTTAGCACCCTTCTGGTATACTTCATATATGAATGTTGTTGCAAAAAAATCTACAATTACAGGACGTATATATGCAATAGTATTTGAGTTGCTCGAACAACATCCGGAAGGTCTACGTTGGTCAGAACTACTTTCAAAAATTGAGGCATCAAATAGAAGCTTTCATCCGAAAACGGTCAATGGATGTGTCTGGAAACTTATCGAAAGATTTCCTAAAAAAGTTTACAAACCGTCTAAAGGACTTTTCCGTCTGCTGAAATATAAATCCAAAAGCAAAAAGAATGAAGACAGGAGAGCGATAAAATAAAGCTATCTCAATTTTCCTGTTCCTGAACATGTCAATCAAAGGGGCAAGTTGGAACTTAATATACCTAAACTAGGTTTAACCGGATTATGTCACTTTCATCATCGTCAAATACAATAAACGCCTTGGGCATTTTCGGTAGACTTGAACCATCCCAAGAAAAATATTTCAAAGAAATTTCTGATAAATATAGTAAGTATCCCGAAGGTGATGATTCAATTGGAATATTTAATCACTTATCTTTAGTCATTAATAAAGATGTTTCTGTGGGAAGAATTCCAAATTATTTAGACTTATTGAGAGAGCTAAAATCATATCTTCCTTTTAAAATCAAAACTTCTGATGTAATTATAAAAGAAGATAAACACTTAGCCTTATCTTTTGATACAGCTCAAACGCAAGCAATTAGAGACTTAGCCAGTAAATTTATTCCTGAAGGAGTTATAACCACGTATTACACAAAAGTAGTTTGGTTTGTCCCGAAAGAAAATCAAGAAAAGGTTATCGAAATACTAAAAGAGACAAAAGAAATGATTTTTTATGATTTTAAGTTGGTGGCAAACAGACAAGACGATACCAATACTATTTATTCATCAAATAGCATTAAGTAAATTTATTTCCTCTCCGATTTGAGCAATCCTTTGGTAAACTCAGGACAAGCAAGCCTAAAGTCAGAGAAAGATTTGACCAGCCTTCGCAAAGTATTTAGATATGTTGAGTAGTGGGTTTTAGCATTAACGATCAAGTAGAGCTAAGATGGAGCTTAATATCACTTCAAATTATCTTAACTGCCTACTCAAAACTCACTCCGTTTGTGTATTAATAGATTAGTCCCGATTTAATAGAAAAGTTATTTGATAAGTCCTTGATTATCTGAAATAAACCGCTTAGTAGCATCTGTTACTTCCCATAAATCACCCAATCTGCCTCCAGACCAATAAATTACTCCTCTTATCCCATGAGAAGATACAGACAGCTCTGGTACAACTTTTAGTTCATCTGGAACATCCTTTTTTGGTTTACAAGCTTCAACCCTTATTCCCAAACTTCCCATCCTTCCCTTCTCCATAACAAAAAGTTCTTTCTCTTCAGACATAGACCGATTGTAATCCTTCAAAAGAATTAGTCAAGATTAACTGAAAACCATTAAATCTGAAGTCATCAAAAACTTTGAATATATCAGAATTTGACTGGTTATATTAAGGTTATGGTACTTGGACTAAATATTTATTAATCTTGTGCAGGTGGAGATCTTTTGATGGCAAGAAGATTTTTGATATCCTCCAAGTCTTTTTTTGTTCTCGCTTCAAAAAATAACCACTTGCCATCATGAAATTGTTTTGCCTGTTTAAACATTTCTTTAGCCTTCTTGCTGATATCTGCAGATTCAACTTTATCGTTTAAACTAGCCCCGATTACCACGGTAACCGTTGATTCTCCACCTCTTGTTTCTATATAACATAATGATTTCCCTCCTTTTCTAAAAAACAAAGTCTTTCCGCCATCCTTTGATATTTTAAGCTTTTCCTCAGGAGAGTAACTAGATCTTATAAAATTTACCAACTCTGATATTAGTTCATCCATAACCGAGATTATATCAAGTAAATGAGTTGCTAAATAGTTAAGAAATACCTTCAATTTTGTCCGTGAGATAGAGCTGAATTGTTCTTAATCTAATCTCTATGCTATTATTTTTATAGTATTTATGGAAAATAAACATAAGGGTAATAAAGCAATGTTTTATACAGGAATAGTATTTGTCATAGTTTCAGCAGTTCTACTCATAGGAAATTTTATGGGAGAGAGTACCTTCCCAACAATTTTGGGAGTAATGGGAGTAATCTTTATCGGAGCTTCAAGATTCAAACTATTTTCCTAGTTTGAATAGATTTGTATGATATATTACAGGGAATTTCTAAGTTCATAATTTATAATAGTAGTTTATGAATAATATTTTTAAAATCTTCAAGCTTTCCAAACCCCAGCACAAATGGATTGCTGTTGCGGGTATTTTGATAACAGTTCAAGCAGTCTTACAGCAGGCAACGCCGGTTACTTTAAAATTTGTGGTTGATGAACTTTCAAAACAAATAACAAACGAATCCGGTGATTACCAAAAATTAATACTGCTATTCATTTTAATTCTGGCAATTAATCTGGCAGTTGTTGTCTTAAACACCTTAAACCAACGACTTGGCGATCATATTGCTTCCAGACTTGGCAGATACTTAACTGAAATATTTTACCGTAAAATCTTTACACTCCCCCAAAAATACTTTGACTCTGAAACATCCGGAAAAATTGTTAACCAGCTTAACCGGGGCATAAATTCAATCAGAGAATTTGTAAACGGATCTACAAATTTTATTATGCCAGCTATTCTTCAGGCGATTTTCGGTATCGCAGTCTTATCCTACTTTGATTCAACAATCGGAATTTTGGCATTTGCTGTTTTTCCTGTTTATATAGTGATTTCAAATTATTCAACCCGCAAGTGGGGTGAAATTCAAAAAAAGAAAAATATCCATGAGGATGACTCGCGAGGAAGAATTCAGGAAGTAATTGGAAATATTAAGTTGGTTAAAACTTACAATACGCAAAAAAAAGAGTGGGATTTTATTTCGGAAAAATATTCAATCATTAATAGGCTTTATGATTGGCAATCAACTCAGTACCACATTCTGAATTTTGTCAGGGAATTCGGACTGGAAATTGTTTTGGTTATCATCCTTTACTTAATTTTTAGAAAAACTTTTATAGGAGAGTTATCTCTTGGTGAAATGGTTTTGATAATTCAGCTTTTAAATCAGCTACGTTGGCCGCTTTTTGCCATGAGTTATATCTTAGAACAAGTTCAAAGAGCTGAAGCGGATTCAAAAGCTTTTTTTGAAGTTTTGGAACTTAAATCAAGCGAAACATTCAAAACAAAGAAACTGCCCAAACAGATTAAAAACCCGGAAATTGAGCTTAAAAATGTCGGTTTTTCTTATGAAGACGATTCTCCTGTTTTAACTAAAATTAATTTAAAATTAGATAAAAGAGAAACAGTCGCAGTTGTCGGACACTCTGGTTCCGGAAAAACAACACTTATCAACTTAATCTTAAAGCTTTACGAACCATCTTACGGACAACTATTTTTATCAGGTAAAAATTATAAAAATTCAGACCATTCATGGATTCGATCCCATATGGCACTAGTCTTTCAAGACACAGAACTTTTTTCATCTACAATTCGAGAAAATGTGGCTTACGGAATGAATGGCACAACCGATAGAGTTATAATCAAAGCATTAAAACAAGCCAACGCCTATGAATTTGTTACAAAGTTTAAAGATAAACTTGAAGCACACATCGGCGAGCGCGGGGTAAAACTTTCAGGTGGGCAAAAGCAAAGAATTCAAATTGCCAGAGCTATTTTACAAAATAAACCGATATTAATTTTGGACGAAGCAACCAGCAGTTTAGACAGCAAATCCGAACATCTGGTGCAAGAAGCATTGGAGGCGCTTTTCAAAAACAGACTCGTAATAATAATCGCTCATAGATTTTCAACGATTCAAAATGCAAATCGTATTGTCGTAATAGATAAAGGTTTAATTGTTGATGCTGGTACACCCCATGAGCTGGCAAAAAGGAAGGGGTTATATTCCGAACTTTTACGCTACCAAATAGAAGGAAACAAAAAACTTCTTTCCGAATACGAACTACATTAAAGAAACCTCTTTTCAATAAAGCAACTTTTAAAATATAAAACCAAAGATTATTAACCTTGTGTTGTTTATTGTAAAATAATCTTGTATGTGGACTTGTAATAAGTGCGGAAGAATTTTTGAAAAAGCAAAACAGCCTCATAGCTGCAACAAGATTCCTCTTGAAAATCATTTTGAGAATAAAGAAAAGGCAAAGGAAATTTTTAATGCTTTATTTAGACAAATTAACAAAAAAATTGGCAAATGCAAGATCATCTCTATCCCCTGCTGTATCCATCTGTTTGGCAACTATGATTTTTTGGCTGCTCTTCCCAAAAAAGATAGGTTAGAAATAAGATTTGTCTTAGGTCGAAAAATTGATAGCCCTAGATTAAAACAAACTGCTCCGCTATCCTCTAAAAACTTAATAAATTGCATTGATTTAGTAAGTGTTAAAGAAATTAATTTTGAGCTTATTAAATGGTTAGAAGAAGCATACCACCTGAAGGATAAGTAGTAGATGAAACAAATACCCAAAATATGATACTTGATTTTTGTCATTAAAATCAGATAATTCAATTAACATCTTTTTATAAAAGTTATTTATGGCAGATTCCGAGTTACAACCATCCCAATATGTTCTTCCAAAATTCCAGTTTGCATTAGGTATTAATGAAAAAACTTCCAGAATTCCAGCAAATCATGTCGATAATTTAACAGCAACCGAAAGAGAAATTTCCATTCATGATGTAAGAAGAGTTGTTGTTGAGCTTGGTATTTCTTCAGAAAAAGAAGTTGATCAAACAATTATTGGCTGGACCAGAGATTCTGGTTTTTACTATGGAAGTGATGCATTCACAGCAATTAATCAGATAATTATTGAGTCATCAAAAAGCCTTAAAATTCAAAACAGATTTGAAGCACTATATGGAGTTCCTATAGATAAAGATACGCTTTGCACTCATGCTCTTGGAGGAGTTTTTCTTGATGAAGACCAAGCAAACTTACCAAGATCAGACAAGGATTTAAAACTAGATGAAGAAAGAAGAGAAGAATTGGCAAAACAACGAGAAGCATCTGAAAGATCATATATCAGAGAACACCAAATGGCAGAAGATCAACTTTTATAATCACTCCCCTCCAGTAAAACCAAATAGTATTTTCGAAAGATCAATATTGGCAAAATGCAAATACCACTCATTCCAAAGTTTATATCCCAATATAATTATCCAAATTAATTTAAGGTGTCTTTTATATGATTTAAAGGCTTTGCTTTCTGACTTATTTCTAAAAACCAATAAAGTGTAAATCAACATCAAAGGTTCCAAAAAATTCTGGAAGTAAAAAAATGAAAGTTCGTTACGGCTGACAAAAAATAAAACCTGTCCGATTGTTCTGTATATAAAAAGTGCAATTACTGTCTTTCTGATCTGCCAATTTAAACTTACCAAAAGCATAAAAATGTAAGAAATGAAATCTGCAAATTTATCAATGGTTTGATAACTGTATTCGTTTAAACCTAAATTAAGAAGAATATCACCGTCAATAATATCCAAGAAATAATTCAGCCAAACCGTTTGAAAAGGAAATTTAATAATCAAAGAAGGAATGAAAAATTTTAAGAAAATAATAAAGTATTTTAGTAATTTATCCATATAAGGAAAGCTTATTTAATCTTAAACCTAACTTGACTAGTAACAAAATTAAACTAAGATTAATTATTATGACTGATTTTGCCTATTTCCAAATTCTTGGTAAACCATTAATTTTTTATTTCGGTATAATCACTCTTACTTCTTTTTTCTTAACTGCATTTGTGGGTTATTTAAATTTCAAAGGATATCGAAGGGTTTCTCTTAGGTGGCATTTGTATTTAGCAATTATTTCCTTGTCTCTTGGAGTAATCCATGCATTGATGGGAATCCTAACTTATCTTTAGATTTTTTACAAAATCTGTTCCTTTACGTAGTCCTGTACGCTTTTCCATTCTCCCATTCCGTCTTTAGAAACTAAAATATATTCACCAGAAGGTCCTTTTGTTTCAAGTAAAACATTTTCAGTTGTAAGGTAAATTTTTTCTATTTCAAACTCCTGAGGCTCTTTTATTTTTGCAATCACCTCATCAATATTTTTTATATCTATATTTGTATCAATAATATCTACAAACTGACTGAAAAAACTGGGAAGATTATCCAAAACATTTACTGAAAATACTTTTTCTTTAATGGCATCAATTACTGCAAACTGCCTTTCAGCTCTGGCAAAATCTCCTCCATAAGTATCTGAGTGGCGCGAACGCACAAATTTCAATATTGTTTCTCCATCCATTAATTGAAGCCCTGTATCAAAATGCAGATGTTCGTAACGGCATTCAAATTGCTTTTCCAGTTGAAATCCTGAATAGAGTTGGTGAAGTTCCAAAATTTCTTCTGAATTTTTACCGCAAGTTTCATTTTCCAGACCTTTAACAGGATAAAAATAATCATCAAAGCCAACTGCTACATTAACATTTATCCCGCCCAAAAGATCAATAGATCTTTTGAATCCTTCAAAATCAATGGCTATATAATAGTCAATTGGCATAGCAGTAACTTTTTCCAATGCTTGTTTTGTTAAAAGAAAAGCTCCTTCCTTTCCTTTATATTGAGGTTCTTTCAAAGGATAATTTCTGTCATCCATTCCTACAGCATAAGCCGCATTAATTTTAAAATACTTCCTTTTATCTGATTGAATTGGAAAGTCTACCCATAAATCTCTGGGGATTGATATTATGTTTACCTTTCTTGTATGCAAATTAACGTTAACTATTTTTATCACATCAGTCAGATATCCTCCTTCGTGACCAATCCCTCCATAACCCAGTAAAAGAATGTTGTAGAAATTCTTTTCATTCTTTTCCAAACCACTTTGGATATTCGCTTCTCCATCATTAAGATTCTTACCGACGGGATCGGATCTTAAATTTCTAAAATAAAAAATACTGATGAGTAAAGTAAATAAAAATAAGCTGATAAAAACCAGTGCTTTCATTAACTGTCTTGGGAACCATTGATGTTTTTGATTTCTAAAATCAATTAGTTTATTAACGATTACTTTAAATTTTTTCAATCCCGCACCAAACTTTGTTCTGATACAAGACGAGAGATCTAAACTCCCCCTGCTTTCATGTTCATAAGGATTTCCGAGAATTCTTTCTTCTGGTTTGGAATCTGTTATCGAATTTTGCATTATAGTTTTCTTGGGTAACGTATTTTGTTTAAGATTTTAGGAGTTTACACAAAATAAACTACCACGGGCTAAAGCCCATGGTATTTTGACTCAACTTAACTATTCTTCATCCACAGTCTAAAGACTGTGGATTTAGGATAAGTTGAAATAACATCCTCCAAATCCTGAAAGAGGATTCTTTAAGTTTGTTTCGAACCAGAAAGTCGTCTACAATGAGCTCGTCATTATCAAGCTTTGTCAGTTTTTCCTTTAAGTACACTCTCAATAACATCACGCGGCAAAGAGGCAGCAGATAAGAGTGCGTTTCGCACTGTTTCTCCAACCCCTCCTCCGACTTCTTCAGCCGCATCAACTACACCCAAAACTGCTTGTTTAGCAACCTGAGTTGTATCTTTACCAAGATTACCCGCTGCTTCAATTGCACCTTCAACCGCAGATACTGCAGTAGAACCAACATCTCCTCCTGTATCAGCCACTGCTTTAACTGCTGCTGAGGTCGCTTTTCTCACAGCCACCAGAATGTCAGCACCGACATCTGATACTCCGGAAATCGCTGAGCTAACTGCATTTTTAGTAACATCCGCAATTGTTGATCCCAACTCTCCAGCACTTAAAACCGCAGCTTGAACAACATTAGACAAACTATCCATTCCTGTTGTTGCAACATCAGCCGTATCTTTCAAGGCTCCTACGATCTGATTTTTTACAGCGTCTCTTAAAGCATTCAAGACATCATCAGCTCCTTTTACTGTAGAAACTATTGTTGTTTTTACTTCTTCAACTATTTTTGATAAAACCATTCTTCTCACCCCCTTTCTGCCCCACTAAAAATGGGGAAAAATTAATATTTAGTTTTTATTTTCTTAAATCTAGCCATTTCCAGTCTAACAAAGAAATCTGATAATTCGCAACTACTCAAGATAAGCAAAGCTTGTCACCGCATCGCGTTGTAAGCAAAGCTTGTCACCGCATCGCGTTGTAAGCAAAGCTTGTCACCGCATCGCGTTGTAAGCAAAGCTTGTCTTTCATTTCATTCAAGATAATCTTGAAGCTTCTTTCTTCGAGAGGGGTGTTTCAGTTTGCGAAGTGCTTTTGCTTCAATCTGACGTATACGTTCACGGGTTACACCGAAAACTTTTCCAACTTCTTCTAGGGTCATTTGTTTATTTCTTTCCAAACCAAAACGCAGTTTCAACACTTTTGCCTCCCGATCTGAAAGCGTCGACAATACCTCATCAAGATGGTCTTTAAGAAGCTGTTTTGATGCTGCATCAACCGGCGAAAGCGTGCTGTCATCAGGAATAAAATCTCCCAAAAAACTTTCCTGATCTTCTCCAACTGGTGCTTCAAGTGAAGTTACTTCCTGAGCAATTTTAAAAATCTCCCTCACCCGATCGGCATCTAATTCAACCTTATCGGCAATTTCTTCGGCTGTGGGTTCCCTACCAAGTTCCTGCATCAGTCGCCGACTTGTTCGGTAGAGTTTATTTATTGTCTCTACCATATGTACAGGAATTCTGATTGTCCTTGCTTGGTCGGCAATTGCGCGAGTTATCGCTTGTCTGATCCACCAAGTCGCATAGGTTGAAAATTTATAACCTTTTCTCCAATCATACTTTTCTACTGCCCGAATTAGCCCCTGATTTCCTTCCTGAATAAGATCTAAAAGAGAAAGTCCTCTGCCTATATACTTTTTAGCAATTGAAACTACTAATCTAAGGTTTGATTCAGTTAGCTTGTCTTTTGCTGCCTTATCCTCTTTCTCGTATCTTTTGGCAAGTTCAACCTCCTCCTCTGCATTTAAAAGAGGCACCTTACCAATCTCTCTTAAATATTGTCTGACAGGATCTGTTGTTTCTGCCCCTCCCAGTTTGGTAAGAATTTCAATTTCGCGTTCAAGTTTTTCCTTTGCTTTCTCGTCGCTATCAATTTCTTCAACGGTAACCGATTCGAAAACATCAATTGCCTCTGATAATAATTTGTCATAAAGCTCGTCCAGCTGTTTAATTCTTGCTTCGGCATCTGGAAAAACTTCCAAAATCTCATCCTGGGTAAGAAAACCTTGTTCTCTACCCCTTTTTATTAATTCATTTACTTTTTGTTTCTGCATATTTTTTTAATATATTACAATTTTATTTTTACTTTCTTTTTTAAGCTCAGAATATTTTTTACTTAACTTGGCAAATTTTTGCTCTTCTTCTCTAAGTTTAGTCTTTTGCTTTTTTCTTTCAAACTGTCTAATTTTCTCGGAAATTTTCTTAAGTTTTACCTTAATTTTTAATAAATTAATTTCTGTAATTACTAAGTCTATCTCTTTTTGGAAAGAAGTTTCATTTTCCTCAGACTCCCAACTATATTTATACTTCGGAAAGTCTTCTGTCAAGCTTGACTGTTCTTGAATGAAAGCTTGGGAAAATCCTTCTTTAAGCTCGCTAGGTAATTTTTGAAAAAACTTCAATGCATTAAATTTTGTATTTTTCCTACTATATTTCTCAAATTCCAGTAATAACTTTTTAGCTAAAGAGGATTTGAGTAAAGAACGAATATTCTTATCTAAAAGAATTTTAGCATTATGCCGAAAAGAAAGTGCAATTAATCTCTCTTCCAGTAATTTTCGTCTGGATTTTTCATCATCTTTTTTGGATAGATCAATTTTTATACTTTTTTCATCTTTGGATTTTTTTACTTTGATAATCTGATCAATAACAGCTGATACAGGTACTTTAAGCTTTCTGGCAACAACTTCTGCATAGTGAGCTTGTACAATTGAATCGGAAATATCAGCTAACAAAGGTACGAGTTCTCGACTAATATTAGCTTTACCTATCCCTGTGTCCGATTTATATTTTGAATAAACACTATTAATAATAAAGTCCCAAACTGCAATTGGACTTGCTATAGCACTACGAAAAGCTTCAGGGTTTTTTCTTGCCATCTCATCAGGATCTTTAAAACCTTTAAGATTACTTATATATACTTCCAAACCTTGAAGTTCCGCTTGCGCAATTCCTTTTCTGGCGGCTTCATTTCCAGCCAAATCAGTATCAAGTGCAAGGATTAATCTTTTACTAAAACGACTCAACAGCCTTACCTGTTCTTCAGTAAAGCTAGATCCTTTTAAAGCAACAATATTTTTGATCCCTACCTGCCAGGAAGAAATTAAATCCAGCTCTCCTTCGACCACCACTGCTTCCTTTTTTGATTTAATTTCTTTTTTTGTCAGATTTAATCCATAAAGAAGGTTTGACTTATGGTAAATAGGAGTTTCAGGAGTGTTGATATACTTTGCCAGTTTTGTTTCTTTTTGAGGTAAGGTTCTACCGGCAAAACCAACAATATTTTCGCGATGATCAAAAAGTGGGAAAACCACCCTATCAGAAAACCTATCAACTACAAAACCCGGTTTTGAATATAAAATACCAACTTTAATCAAATCATCTAGTTTATATTTTTTCTTAACCATGAGGTATTTTCTAATTGCATCAGATGTTTCAGGAGAATAACCCAGCTGAAAAGTTTTAATTGTATTTAAATTCAGGTAGCGTATCTTTTTTAAATAAGAAAGTGCGTTTTTTCCTAAGGGGTGCTTGAGTAAAATATATTGGTAAAATCTTGCAGCCAAACTATTTATTTCATAAAGCCTCTCCTTTTCTCCCCGCATTTGATAATTGGTTGCACTTAGTTTAACTTGAGCTTTATCTGCCAAAAATCTTAAAGCTTCGTAAAAATCCATTCCTTCGTATTTTTGTAAAAAAGAATAGGCATCACCCGACTCGTTGCATCCAAAACATTTGAAAATCTGAAGTTCGGGCGAAACATTAAATGAAGGTGTTTTTTCGCTATGAAAAGGACAAAGTGCCTTATAATTTCTACCTGCCTTTTTAAGATCAATATATTCTCCAATTAAAGAGACTATATCGGTTTTTTGTTTTACTTCTTCAACCTCATCAGTCATTGTATTGCAATTTTATACTCAACAAACTCTTGTTTGCAATTTCAAACAAGAGTTTGTGAATATATACACAACTTATGAAGACTTTAAAACTTAGAAAGTTGTATATTACATAACAGCCCGAATAAAGACTGAAGTTATTTACGATTAGAAAAAATAATAGCAACATTATCTTTATAGATTTCATCCCAACCATCATCTTCAAGTTGTTTTAAAAAATCAAAATCTGATTTTTCTTTGCCGAAAATAGTTAAAAAGTTATCCAGTTTTTTTTGTAGATATGTATAAAAACCAGGAGGTTTTGATATGGGCCAAAGAACAGTATCTATTTTATATTTTTCAAAAAGTATTTTATAATCTGTTTCTCCGGTTAATATTCCTTTATACTCTTCAAAGGAATTATTACTTTCACTATCTCCTGCTTTGTCCCAGTTCCAGCTGGGCATTCTTCCGTCGATAAAAACTTTTTTTTCAGGCAGTTGCCAAATTAGATAACCGCCCCAACCATATAAAGAAAATGTTTCATTTTCAGGAAGGTTTATCTTTAAATAATTCACTGCATCTTTTGGATAAAATCGGTTTTCAGTCAGTATAAGAGAGTTTTTTAAAGTAAAAATTGTCTGAAAGGTAAAAATCACTAAAAATAAATACCAGGCATATTTGTAAACCTTTTTCAGTCTGAATAAAGAAATCCTAATTCCTTTAACCTCCTGGTAAAAATAATTTATCGCATCATTAAGAAGCGGCAAGGAAACTATTATCCATAAAGGCAGATTTCTTCTGCTTAAAATCCCCTGTATAAGTGAAAAATAATATAAAACCAATTCTTCTTTGGTAAATTTTTTTCTATACTTAGTGATTAAAATAAAAGAAAGCGAAACCAAAGAAATCATCGATAAGTCCAGCATAAAAAATGACGGCATCCACTCTGCTATTGACCAGCGCAAAGAAGAATCGGTAACAGAAGACCAAACCTCACGCCAAAGTCCAATGCCATAAGGATTGAAAAAGGTCGCACAAATAGAAAAAAATAAAATCAAAATATCAACAACAACAATTTTCTTTTCTCTGACAAAACGAACAAATAAAACTAAACATAATATTGCTAAGCCTGAGACAAATCCGCCGTGTAAGTTTGCCCAGATAAAAAAGAAAACCGGCAGTACTTTTTTCCATCTTTGCCAAAGCTGGTTATTTAATAAAATCTTAAGAAATACAGCCAGTAAAAACCATGTAAAAACCTGTGCTCTTACCCCAGAAAAGGGCATAATCAAAGAAACAGACAGGATAAATGAAATGCTGGCAAGACGACCTAAGTGATGACCAAGAACTTTCTCCACAGGAAAATTGTTAACGGATTTTTTTTCCCGGGAAGATGAAATAATTAAAGCACTAATAGCAAGTAAAGAAGATATAAAAGCCAAACCGATCTTTCCAATTATTGGATACAAAAAACCAATTCCTGTGGTAACCAACCAAGCGTGATCTACCCAGGGAAAGGAGGGCATTGTATAACTGAATGGATCAGTTTTGGGAATTCCTTTTTGCAAATACAACAGACCGGATTGTAACCTCCAGCCAAAATCAGGATCAATTGTTATTTTTCCAATAAACCAAAGAGTCAAAAAAATTATTAAGACAAATAAAGCACCCCAATTAATTTTCTTAATCTTAATTATTATTTGATTTTTAAAAAACAAGAAAAAAATTAATAAAACCAAAGCAGCTGTTCCAATAAAAGGATTAAAAATAAATATAATTAACGGCAGAAAAAATAAACTAAATGCCAATGTGAATATAAAAGATTCGTCCTTTCCTTTTTTTGAATAGGCGAGATTAATCAGAATAAATATTGCAATTATTAATATACTTAAATCGTAAACATTTACATGGACCGCGAACAATAAACTTAAAATTAATATTGCTATATATAAATAATCTGTTCTCATCTTTAATTTTTTTTTGGCAAATATGAATAGTGAAGCAAAATATAAACAAAGGTTAATTATTATGGAATATATATTTTTTATCCCAAAAGGTTTCAGTAAAGACTGCATAACTGAATTAATAGTTATCATCTGATCAACCTTGCTGCCGTAAAAAGGGGTTTCAGTCGCTAAAATAAACCTCGGATATTCTATTAACGGTTGAATTCCTGAAATAAGAAAGTTAATAAAAATAAAAATTATTATTGAAAGAAAAAACCCTTTCAGAAATGAGTTTCGCTTTTTTGATAGTAAAAAAAAGTAAGGAATACTAATAATGTATTGAGGTTTGATAAGAATAAAACCTAAAACAAAACCCAGATAAAAATCTTTTTTTTCTTTCAAAGCTTTATAAGCATAGCTAAAAATAAATACCAACCAAAAGGAGATTTGACCTATAACAACTGTTGCTAATGATCCTAAATATAAAAAAGGTATAAAGTACCAGAAATGTATTTTGTTAATTTTCGGAAAAATTGTAGCCAAATAAATAGTTATTATCGCTAAGAAGACAAAGTTAAAAACAATAAATAGTCTGTAACTGTCAATAACTGAAAAAAAGGTAAAGGGAATAAACAGTACTGCAACAATAGGCGGGTTCTTAAAAGGAAGAACATACTCTCTATCTAGAGGCTCTATTGCCTTAAGTTGAAAGATATACTGTCGATCAAGGTTATATATTTCATTTCCGAAACCTTTCCTAACCATTAAACCTCCGGTTAAATAACTGATAAAGTCTGTCCCGATTACTAATTTTGGGTTTATACCGATCAAGATATATTTAACAAGTTGATAAACTATTGTCAGATATAAAGGTGAAAGTAATAAGCTTACTAAAATAAAAAATATAACCTTAGTTTTTACTTTTCCAAATTTACTTATCATTTTAAAGAATTTTCTATTAATTCTCCTCTACTCATTTATAGAGTAAATAAAATATTATTCCGTAAAAAGTAGTCAAGTAAATATAAAGTCTGTATTGAAATTTCTTAACTACTCCAATATATAAAGATAACAAAGCAATAAATGTAGTCAAATACCAGGAAAACCACCAATCAAAATACATTAATAAAAAAATCCCGATAACCAAAACTGAATAATCCAAAAGTCTTCCTCTTGTTTTTAAATCTTTTTTCATCAATATTTTTGCAAAAAGAAAAAAACAGATAATAAAAAAAAGGAATTTACTTAATACCAATCCCCAACCGTAATAATTCCCCACTCCAAAAAGAAACAAGGTAAATGAAATAACTATTATTCCTAAGGAGGAAGTAAACATTACCCCTTGATAGTGAAATGGTTTAAAAATTTTAATAAAAACTTCAAACCAATAAGGTTGGATCAGGTAAATAAATATAAACATAACCAACCCGATCACAACAAAAGTGCTTAAATATTTTAATAATTTACCTTGTTTACTAAATTCATTCGCATAATAGAAAAAGTAAAAAGGAAGAATAACAAGAGTAATATATTTAGTTAATATAGAAAATAAGTAAAAGATTATGCTTAAAATATAATTTATTACATTTGTTTTCTTAAATAAAAATAAAAAGCTTAATAAAACAAAAGAAATCATAATCACTTCATTATGAGAATTAACACCAAATTCAAAAAGAACAAGCGGATTCCAGGAATAAAGAAAGGTTGCTATCTCGCTTTTAGTGATTTTAAAAATTAAAACAGAATTAAAAACATTTACAAACAAAAACAAAATTTTAAATAGATATATTGTTAAAAATAAATTATCTCCACCTAAATATGTCAGCAGTGTGCTTACTAATATAAAAATAGGTCCGTAAACACTTGTTGTATAAATA